>Ga0302122_10000411_pt1 | contig 26406 bp, 22 predicted proteins | sample CB21_SCM_MG_FD_203115 | JGI IMG/M metagenome (GOLD analysis project Ga0302122, IMG submission 203115) | Marine microbial communities from Western Arctic Ocean, Canada - CB21_SCM | ecosystem: Environmental > Aquatic > Marine > Oceanic | place: Canada: Western Arctic Ocean | collected 2017-09-28 | reverse complement strand
AAATAGGGGCTAACTGACGGCGATGAGCGACACGCGCTCGTTGCGCTCGTTGCGCACCACGCCGTTGGCGCGGGGATCAAGCGATGGCTTGCCGTCGATAAGGAATTGGTAGCGATGATGCCCGTGGTGCAGGTCGATCTGCGTGCTCCACGAGCCGTCAAAATGCCGGTTCATGGCGTGTGAGTTTCCGTCCCACTCGTTGAAATCCCCAATCACGCACACTTCCTGCGCTTCGGGGGCGATGCAGAGGAAATTGATCGGCTTGGCCATTGCTTTGGCCGAGTAGCGTCCATTTCCTTTACCGTTGAATTGTGAGTTATCCATCCTTGCTTGCCCGTCGGAAGTGCCGTCCCCGTGATCTTTGCCGAGCAAAGGGTGAGGAAAAAACCAAATCCCAGTCGCCGGCGCAAGCGAAAAAGGTTTTTTTGTGCTCGGCCCATCGCCGAGTGTGGCATTGAGATTAGGCGTTTCGACCCTTGAATGTCAGCTCGGCCACGCCGGACTTGTCCAGTTCGCCGATTCCTTTTTCGATCATCTTGTCGAACTGCCCCTTGGAGGCGGCGGCCATCGGGAGGTCGAGTCCCTGCGCCTGGCCAAGCGCCAGCGCGATGCCGGAATCCTTTGCGGCATGCGCGCCGGAGAAGTAGCATTCGTGGTCGCGGTCGCGCATGTCCTCGCCATCAGTCTCGAGCACGCGGGAATTGGCGCCGGTCTGCGAGAAAATTTCCATCACCGTGTTAAGGTCGAGGCCAAGCGCGTCGGCCAGGCCCAGCCCCTCGGCCAGTCCGGCGGTGTTGATGTTCATCACCATGTTGACCAGCGCTTTCACTTGGGCCGCCTTGCCGGAAGTGCCGACGTAGCGCTTGTTGACCGACAATTTGGAGAGCAACGCCTCGACCTTGTCGTAAGTGGCTTTTTCTCCGCCGAGCATCAGGTACAGTGTGCCATCGCGTGCCTGGGTGATGCTGGAGGCCATACAGCCCTCGAGCGACTCCGCACCGGCGGCCTTGGCTAGGCTCTCGACCTCCACGTGCACTGCCGGGCTGATCGTTGCGCAGTTGATGAACACACGCCCCTCGGCGCCGGTGAGCAGGCTGTCGCCCTCGCTGCCGAAGATCGTGTGCATTGAGGCGTCATCGATCACGACGGTGATGATGACATCCGACAACTCGGTGACCTGGGCCAGTGTCGTGGCGGTGGTGGTGCCAAGTTCGGTGGCCAGTTCGGCGGCGGCTTCGCTGCGAATATCGTACACGGCGGAGACGTCGTATCCGCAATCCTTCAATCGGCGGGCCATGTTGGCACCCATGCGTCCGACTCCGACAAATCCTACTTTTTGAGACATGATTTTGGTTTTGTTTAGCTGGTTGAAAAAGACCGGAAGGTGGCTGGGCCACCCTCAAAATCGGTGTGCGGCGCAGCATAGGCAAACCCCCGAAACAGCGCACGCCCTTTTTCTGCTTCTCCAAGTGGGTGCTGTTGATTCTTTGATTGGTATTCGGTGGCTTACTGCTGTCAAGGCTGTTGTTGTAACCGGATTAACTTGTACCTGATACCCTTCTCATCCAGTTAGTTTTTGTGCCTTCCAAAAAGATGTCACAGCTTTTTAGGCGTAAACTTACAATTGTTTTTTGCAACGATGAGAAACAAAGAATAAGGCGACTGTATGGGCCCCTTCCGGTATATTCCGTGTTTTATTTATGTGCATTTCTTGAATGTACGGAGCATGTCGCGTTTGTCCCAACAGGGGCGATGGTGTAAGATACTCCCTCAGAGCAGGTCGTCATGCCATCCTTGAAGTACGCTCCAAGTTGACTCTCGCTCGGCGTGCAGCCGTCTGCCCGTTTTTCTTGCGTAGCCCACTTTTCCTTTCCTCCATCGATCTGCTTCAACTGGGCATCGCAGGCGATTTTCTGGGCCTCGGTCTAGGGCTGGGCAAGGGCTGGGAGGAGGATTCCGGCGCCGACGGTCTCCACCGAGTTTTTGAGTCCGCTGGTGGAGTGGTTTTCAAAGATGATCCCGTCCGCCTCCATCCGAACCAGACCAAGCATTTGCATGTTGTAAGCTGTCTTCAAGTCGATTTCCGGGAAGCCGGGCGGCAGCGGCTGCGCCTCCATGGCCGCCTCGATGATCGGTGCGACGGTCTTACCGATTTTCTCGCTGGCGAAGAAGAAATGATTGCCCTTGAGATCGAGCCCCTTGGCCAGGCGCTGGAATTCGTCGGTACCGGTCAGGCCGGCTTCATCGCCCCTGTGTGTTGCAATAATTTTCGCGGCCAGTTCCGTGTTGCTAGCTGCAACGATATAATCGTCCAGCTTGAACAGCGCAGGAGCAAGAGGGAAGGGTGTTGGTGCCTGTTCTGTTAGGACATGCGCCTCAATGCCCTCAATGGATTGTTTCTCGAACGGGATTGGGGATGCTTCAAGTGCTATAAGAACCATGTCAGCGATTTTGTCATTCTTTACCTTCATGACCAACCCCAGGCCCGGGGTCGGTATTTCACCACCGATTTCGGGTGGCAAGGGAATGGTTTTTTCTACATCGAGCGTAACGAACAAGCCCAGCTGGTTGCCGAATGATCCAGCGAGGTCGCGTAGACCAATCATCATGTCAGCCATCTGTATTGCTTGGTCAAATTGAGCCTCGATAGCCTCGTCACCGGAGGCCTTGGCCAGTTCCGGCAGCCACTCCATCAGCGCTTTAGCGTTGAACTCGTGCGAGAGCGCCAGCGCGGTGTCTGCCGGGAGCATCTTCAGCAACCCGATCTCGTGCGGTTGGGAGCCGAACAACGACCACAGTTTGCCGGTGGACTTATCCGGAAAATGGTGGATGACCGCCTTGTTGCGATGCAGTCCCTTCTCAAACTCAAAGCTGCTCATGCCAACACCGCTGATCTCGTTGATGCCGAGCTGGTCGTAGAACGCCTTGCCCACCTTGGTGCCGGCGTCGATCATCGCCTGCTCCTGCGTCCCGGTACGGAACCCCGCAGCGCCCGATCCTGCGGTCTCCTTGGCAAAGCCGATGAGGGCGTCGGTGTATTTCTCCACCGTCTCGATGACGTTCTCGGTGCTGTAATACAGGTAGAGGCTGCCATTGGGGTCGAGCTTGGCCGACACCTCGGCGAAGCTATTCTTTACCGCCGAAGGGCCTGTTGGCGTGGGACTGCTGCCGGCGTCAGTTGGCGCTTCGCCGCAACCAGACAGTGCCACCAAGGCAGCACTGATGATGATTGTGCTTTTTGTTTTCATAAAATTAAATTATTAGGGGTTTATGATTTCCAGGACAATCAAGGTCGTCTTTTCGATTTCGCATGGGACACCGGAGCTGATTCGTTTATGCCCCCCCTCAAGCTCACTCACGTAGTGTTCCTTGGTCGCAACTTTACTCTCGCCGCCTTTTCCGAAATTAACTTCTTTGCCTTTATCCGTTCCAAGGCATAGGACGAAGTAACCTTCGTGGATTCCTTCGTGCAATTCGCCTTCCGGCTGCAGCAGGAAACTAGCAAAGATTTTGCCACCATTATTCTTCAGCAACTCTGGTGGGATGTATCGGGCAATGCCGGACATCGTCTCAGAGGAGGCCGCGTACCCGTGGTTTCCCGTCCTTGGCAGTCCAGAATAATTCAGGGAGCCCTGTCGAACGGTGTAGTTGTCCGAACGCCGGGTAATTCTGCCGCCCTCATACCATCCACCTTGTTCGGTTAGTTCACTGCCGTGTTCGTAATCAAATCCTTCATAGAAAATGAGGTCGTCTGACTCGGTTGAATCGTTGGGGACTACTGAGTTGTAGTTTTTGCCAATCCGAATCTCATCAAAGGAGAAAGCACCAGATGAATAGAAATACAAATCGGAAATATCACCCACGCCGGTTTCCGTCCGGGTGTGCCCTGCCGAATCCGCCGAGGTCGGGTTGACCCGCATGGTGACGGTTATATCCCCGCCTGGTAATTTAGGCAGGTCAACTCTTGGTAGGTTGGGAGGCACATCAGCCAAATCAAAATCGGGTTCACCGCCGGGGGCCGGCGGGCCGCCAAAACCGCCGAGATCCTCGAACAGGCCGGACTGCTGCAGGTCGTTGAGCGACGAGGCCACGGCGACGCCCACTCCGGCGATCGAGTGCACGATATTACCGCCGTACGGGTTGACGGTCGAATTGCCCTCGATCAGCAGCCCGTCCTTTTCCACCTTGAAGAGCGAGACCATGCCGACCCCTTGCTGCATGCTTTTCTTATAAATCTCGTAAACCTTGGCCAGGCCACCCTCTAGTTTGTTCAGGCCCAGTTCGTTTATCTCGAGGCCCCATTCGGTGGCCTGTGGATCGGCGTAGTAAATGCCGTTCGCCTTGAGGCTCAGTCCCTTGGTCAAGGCCTTGAAATCGGCGTCGTCCGCTAGCCGGCCCTTACCAGCGTGCGCTTCGGCTATGCGCTTGGCCAAGCTCTCCGCCGATGACAATACCATGTAGTCACCGACCTGGAAGTAGCAGGGGGAGAGATCCATTTTGATCGGCAGCGGGATCGGCAGGGGAATGGAGTGAATGGTGACATCACCGACCTTGGTTCCCGCCGGAGCGCCAACCCCGCCCCCCATTACATCGCCAAGCATCTTCATCAACGAGTCGTCGTTGACTCGCATCAGCAGCGCAAACGCCACGCCGTCCAACTGGAGATCCTCCTCCCGGTCGAACATGAAGCCGGGCAGGGTCATCTTATTTTCACTGTCCAGCGTCATCAGGAACCCGGCCTCGTTGCCGAACGAGTCGAGGATGTCCTGCAATTGTGGCGGCGCATTGGCCATGATTGATTCGCCGCCGAGCATCTCCTCGAACACGGTGTCCGCCCAGTCAATGACGCGTTTCACGTCCAGGTCGCTGTGCATCAGGGCTGCCGTGTTGTCTGGAGCCAGCGAGAGCACGTTCAGTGTGTGCGGTTGCTCGCCGAACATGTCCCAGATCAGACCGCTGCCCTTGCCTGGTATATGGTGCACGAACATCTTGCTGCGCCAGAGGTCCTCCTCCAACGCGAGACTGCTCATGCCGACGCCGCTGATTTCGGCGACGCCGCTCTTCCGAAAGGCAGGCTCAACGACACCCAGCACGCCCTCTACGATTGGCGCCATGAACGGGTTGTCCATTAGGCCACCGCCAACAGCCTTGGTACCGTTCTTGGCCATTGAGATAAGGCCTTCGAGGGTCTCGTCCATCTTTGTCAGCGCCTGCTCGGTGCTCAAGTAGGCGTAAAAGTGGCCGTTGGGATCGAGCCTTGAGACGACCGACTCGAAGCTGGTCTTCACTGATGCGTGCGGGCCTTTCAGCGTGTTGTCGGCAGATTGGGCGCCGGCCCCGGATGTGCCGAAAATTAGGAGAGCCACGCAAAACAGCGGCGTGAAGGCTTCTAGTTGATGTTTCATTTTAAAATAGCAGTCTTACTTTCTTTGAAAAACTTAAATGTTTTAATAATACTTTGTCAAAGTAAAAATAACCAAGAGAGTGGGGTCATACCTAAAATAGTGTCTGAAGAGCGATGAGTGACAGTGAAGCAATACCGCAAACCAGCCCGACAATTGCCATTCCTCTTCCCTTAATCTGATTAGGGTTGTTTCGTATCCGGCGCATTGCTTTGCGGGCAGACACAATGGCGACAATGCTCAGGACAATACCGACAATAGGAATCCAGAAAAGGACGATAGAAATGATGCCGTAAATAAGACTGGCCACACACTACCCGTGCAACTTCCAACTCTCAAAGGGAAGAGCTTCAGAATCGCTCATGCCGTGATCCTACCTGCGATTGCTATGATTAGTATGTGTTTTATTTATCAAGCAGAATGTCAGTTCCAATACTACTACGTTACATCGCCAAATTTATTCCCCAATAAAATTGTGCTTATTGCCCCAACCCCAGATTTCAAAGCGCTTTCACTGTTGCCGCAGAGGTGTTTCAATTCCGTTCAGCTTTCAATTCCGTCTTTAGCTTTTCCAAAGTTTCTTGATGTCATCAGTCCAATCAAAGAAAAAATAACCAATTATGGCGTTTCGCCGATCGGCAAACCGAATTGGTCGGCCTGGCTGCTGAAGGTGTGCTTGAGCCCAACCGGTTTCCCGGGCATTTGGCCAAGCGTAACCGGAACCTCGAACAGCACGCCGGAAATCTGGCAAGGGCCGTCATCTTCGCAGAAGTAGGCGATCGCCTCCACGAGCAAGAGCCCCCCGTTGGCATCTTCCCTTAATGTCACTGGGATGCGGACCTCAGCGTTCTCCTTCAGCGCACCGGCTGCCATGGCTTCATTGATGAGGACCGGCGACTTGTCGTCGGCGATCACCTGCCAGCGGCTGCCAGCGTCCTCGGTGAAGTGATGGCCGGCGGGGAGCGTGAGGCTCAGCATCAGGACGCCGTCTTTGCCCTTGGCCAAGTGGAGCGGCTCGGTGCGAATCGTCGGCGTGCCAGGCAGGTCGGCCAACCGGAGACTGCGCGGCGCGACCGCTTTGCCGGCGGTGGGAACACCGGTGAGTTGGAGCGTGGCCACGTCGAGCGACGCGAGATCGACGACGCGGATCGAGTGGTTGTTAGTGTCGGCGACGAACAGCCGTTTGCCCTGCGGGTCAAGCGCGAAGCCGGACGGCTCGGAGAATTGCACGTCCAGTCCGTTGCCGTCGCGGAGGCCAGGCTTGCCGGAGCCGATCCAGCGCCGGATCTCGCCGGTTTCCGGGTCGAGCAACTTAAGCCGATGATTGTACGTGTCGGCGACGATAACCTTGTTTTCCTTTGCCCACCATTGGACGCCGAGGACGTGCTGCATACGGGCTTTTTCGCCGATACCGTCCGTGTCGCCGAACGCGAACAGGTTACGCGGTTTGGCATTCTCGCCGCCGGCGATGGTGCGGGTGGCACCACTCGTCAGGTCGATCGCGCGCACGGTGCTGCTCTCGCTGTCGGCGATGAACAGTTCGCCGTTGCCGACGGCCAGGCCGGACGGCTGTGCCCACGCGGCGAGCAGTCTGTCGGTGCGGTTGAGGTTTTGCTCAGAGCCGTTGCCGCTGTAGTTTGTCGCGATTTTTTTGCCGAGGTCATACGACCAAATCTGGTGTGTGCCGGCCATGGCGATGAAGACTTGGCCGCTCTCGATGAACACGTCCCACGGCGTGCTGATCGGTTGCTCACGGCCGCCTTTGCCGCCGTTGTAGTCGCGCCCCTGCGTGCCGTTGCCGGCGAGAGTGCGGACGGTTTTGGCCTTCGTGTCGACGACGCGCAGCGCGTGGTTCTCGGCGTCGGCGACGTAAAGGTTGCTGCCGTAAAAGGCGAGGCCCTGAAGCCGAAAAAACTGCGCCTCGTCGTAGCCGCCATCGGCCAGCCCAATGCGGCCGGAGCCAATCGTCTCGATGGAATTACCGTCGAGATCGGTGACGACGATGCGGTGGTGGCTCGAGTCACTGATGAAGAGCCGTCCGCCCTCGGTGTCGATGGCCAGTTTGCCGGGGTAGCGCAGCGGTGAGTCGATGCGCAGGTTGTCCTTCTCCGGCGACATCGGGATGGGGTCGTGTCGGAAAATATCTTTCGGGTAAAATGCAAGCGCGGCTGTGATGCAGGCGTCGATCAACTCCTTGTTGCCCTCGCCGGAGACCATCAGCATGAGGTTGCCCTTCGGTCCGACGACAGCCATCGACGGCCAACTGCGGACACCGATGCGCTGCCACATGTGCATCGTGTCGTCGTTCACTACAGGGTGGGCAATCTCGTAGCGCAGCACGGCGTCGCGGATATTTTCGGACACCTTTTCGTTGTCGAACTTAGCCGAGTGCACGCCGACAAAAGCCACAGGATAGCCGGCGTAACGCTCCTCCAACTCAGCTAGGTCGGGTAGGATGTGGATGCAGTTGATACAGCAGTAGGTCCAGAAATCGAGCACGGTGATCTTGCCTGCGAGTTGCTTGCCGAAGGTCAGAGGCGGCGAGTTGAACCAATCCTTGCCGGCCGGGAACTCGGGCGCGCGGAGCTGTTCGGCCTGCCGATCCACCCGCTCGATGTGGGCCTTGAGTTGCTCGACGCGTGCAGGGAACTGCACGCTGCGCGGTGGCAGATCCGCCGATTGGCCAAGCGCTGTCAACCAAGCCAGAGGTAGGGCAATCGCGATCAGCTTGGCCAGTCGGGGCGGTTCAACTAAATAAGGATGACTCATGCGCCAAAACTGCCGCTGGCTTGACCAGGTTGCAAGGATAGTTGAACGGGATGGCTTTAAGTTTCGGGCGGTTTTTCATTGGTTGTCATTAAACCTGATCTCTCAAATAATTTTACCTGTAACTTTTTTTTAATTTTTAACGACTACTGATAGGTCATTGGATGGTTTTAAATTAAGAATAATAAAATGAAGCTACAAAAAGTAATTCCACTATTTGACGGTATTTTAATTCAGAGTGGATTGGGCGTGGCACGGTGGTCGGTGGTTATGAGACAACGAAATCAGTTTTTGGTTTGCATGGTGGCGCTAGGCCTTCTGCTAGGCTTCGCAAAGCCGGCGGCACAGGAGTATCGACTGCGCATAGGCGAAGCGGAGGGTGGCGGCCACGAGTTGAGGTGGGACGCTGCCGGTGGGCAGGCCAAGTACACTGTCCATTACACGACCGGTCTGGGGAAGCCGCAGTGGTCACCGCTTTCGGCCGGCAGCGCTTGGCCCATCGACACGACAAGTTTCAAACTGCCGCTGGTGCTTGGCACATCCACGGTTTTTTTTCGTGTAGAAATCGAGGGAGCTGATCCGCACCAGGTACGCTGGTTTGCCACTGAGATGTCGGCTCACCCAAGCAATCAGGAGGCGGGGTACCCTGATCCGGAACTGGAGGTGTCATTCGACGACGACTTCATCGTTGTCGAGAGCAACGGCATCCCGACGTTTGAGTTTGTGAGCACGACACCGAACGGATTGCGTGGGCAAAATTTTGAATGGGAGATACCACGTTTCCCTCAGCCGGCGGATGAGTTGACACAGATTCCACTGCTCGGCACCGTGGCGATTACGACGGCGGGGCTCCCGATCTATGGGCCGAACGAGGCCCAGATTCCGCATCCATACGGCGATCCTTATATCAATGGTATTCTCGACTACTGCCACGGCCACACCGGTGGGCAGGCGGACTACCATTTTCACTTCGCGCCGACCTGCGTGATCGAGGCACCGGACGGTACCGAGGAGCATTACAATATCATCGGCTTTGCGCTGGACGGCTATCCTATTATCGCTCATTACAAGGGGATTCATGGCCAAACCGGTGACGAGGCGTTCGGTTGGCAGGAAGTCAGTGGGTACGAACCGGATGCCGACTACAAGGATGAGGTCATCGATGGAGGTGTTAATTCCACCTACGCATGGGACAATTACAATTACGAGGCCAAGCGCAAGGGACGCACGCTCGATGAATGTAACGGGCGAGCCTTGGACAAGGTGAAGCTAAGCAGTGGCGCGACGTTCGACGAGGCGAGTTTCTTCGGCTTCGACTACGGCTATTTTGTCACAGCGGAGTTCCCTTACTTTCTGGCCAAGTACCACGGTACGCCCAATGCGGCTGGTGGGGGCGAAGGCGGCCAACCGGGAGGCGGAGGTGGCCAGCCGGGAGGCGGAGGCGATGGTGTTATCCGCGTCACTCCCGCAAGCGGCTTGGCGGGGGAACGGTTGACTGTGACTGTGACGTTGAACGGCAATGCACAACCGCCCTTGCCTCCGATGCAAATCCGGCCCTCGAGAGTAAGCATCGGGGAGATTAACCTGACAGGATTGTCCCGCACATCGCGCACGAGTATTCGCGGCACGCTGCAAATTCCCGCCAATGTGGGGAAAGGTGAAAAAGACGTGACAGTGGTTTTCCCGGGGCCACCGGGGCAAGGGGATGTCAGCTTCGCCGGGGATGAATTATTCGAGGTGAAGTAGCCCGAACAGGGCAAGCGCACAAAAAAAGCCCCCGCTCAGTCATTGCGACGGGCCGAGGGCCAACCCGATGAAAACACACCGTACCCGACAAGGTGAACGATGAGTCATCCGTTCGTCTGTCGACTGAATATGCTTCATTTTTTTTGGTGTTTTTGTTTTCACCGGCGTTGACGATTTGAACCGGCCTTTTTAGGCTCCGCCGCCCAGAATGAAACTGATTATTTTAGCCGCCGGATACGCCACCCGCCTTTACCCTCTCACGCTCAACCAGCCCAAGCCGTTGCTGCCGGTCGCCGGTAAGCCAATGGTCGATCATGTTTTGGCCAGCCTCGGGGCCATCGACGCCATCGACGAGGCGTTCATTGTGACCAACGAAAAATTCGCTGGCCATTTTGAGGCGTGGGCAGGGAGGCGCGACACGTCCGGTTTTGCCGCGCCGGTGCGGGTCGTGAACGACCATTCCACGGGGGACGACAACAAACTCGGCGCAATCGGCGATCTGCATTTGGTCTTGAAAAGCCAAGGCATCGACGACGACGTCATCGTGGTTGCCGGCGACAATTTGTTCAGCGATAAACTTGGCGATTACGGCCGGTTGTGCGCGGAGAAGAATGCCCCCGTGCTCGGCGTGTACGACGTCGGTAGCCTGAAAGAGGCCACCAAGTACGGCGTCGTCGAGCCGGATGCTGACGGATGCATCGCCAGTTTTGAGGAGAAACCGGTTGCGCCAAAGTCGACGCTGATCGGTATCGCGCTTTATCACTATCCCAGGGCGGTGCTGCCGCTCATCGACCAATACCTCGCCGATGGAAACAACCCCGACCAACCCGGTCGGTTGATCCAGTGGCTCTACCCGCGGATCCGGGTTTACACGTGGAGCGTGCCCGGCACGTGGTACGATATCGGCTCGAAGGAAACCCTCGAGGAGGCGGACGGAATTTTCTCTGCAAACCATGCTTAAGCCAAAATGAAAACCAAATTAATTCCACTGTTATTCGCGACATTGCTCGGGCTACACCCGCTTGGCCAGGCGCAGGACACCAACCCCAAGCGACCCAACCCTATGGCACCGATCAGGGACGTGGCCGGTTTGCCGCGCGTGCTGATCATCGGCGACTCGATCTCGATCGGCTACACGCTTCCGACGCGCGAGTTACTCAAGGGTAAAGTCAACGTGCACCGTATCTCGACCAACGGCGGCCCGACGATTCGTGGGTTGGTGCAGATCGACTCGTGGCTCGGCGACGGCAAGTGGGATGTCATCCATTTCAACTGGGGTCTGCACGACTTAAAATTCATGCCGCACGGCAAACGGCAAGTGGAGCCGGCTGCATACGAAAAGAATCTCGACTCACTCGTTCGCCGCTTGAAGCAAACCGGGGCCAAGCTCATCTGGCGCAACACCACGCCGGTGCCCGAGGCCAAAGTTCGTCCGCGGCGCATCCCGGCAGACGTCGTGAGCTACAACGCCGCCGCCAGGCGCGTGATGCAAAAGCACGGCGTCCCGATTCACGACCTGTACTCGTTCGGGCTCGCGAGGCTGGAGAAGATCCAACTGCCGGCCAACGTGCACTTCACGTCGGGAGGCTCGGCCATCCTGGCCGGCGAAGTGGCCAAAGCCATACTCGACGCGTTGAAATGAACCGGGCCGCAGAATAGGAATAAGAACACGGATTCAAACAGGGTTTGGAGTTTTATTTCCTTTGAAAACCTCTGGGTTCCGTGCCTGGAATTGATCCTGTAACGCCCTCTGCGGCCCTGCGGTTTCTGCGTTTCATTCCTGAAATCACCGATCGTTCGCTGTTCCCAAAAAAAACCTGCCTTTAGGCTAGGCTTCGCGATAGCCTCCCCGGATGAACGCAAACACTCGATTCCGGGGGATCGTCATGTTCGGGCTTAGTCTCGGCTTGGCGGCGGGCGGGCACGCGGGCAATTGGCCGTCGTGGCGGGGTGACCTGGCCGGCTCCGGCTTGGTCAAAGGCGAAACTGTTCCACTGAAGTGGGACACGAAACATAACGTCCGCTGGCGCGTGCCGCTGCCGGATCGCGGCAACAGTACGCCGATTGTCTGGGGCGACAAGGTGTTCATCACGCAGGCGACTGAGGCCGACAAGCGTCGAACGGTGATGTGTTTTGACAAGCGCACCGGCGAGCTGCTTTGGCGCAGTGGCGTCACCTACGCCAAGAAGGAAACCACCCACAAGACCAACCCGTACTGCTCCGGTTCGCCAGCGACCGACGGCCGCATCGTGGTGGCCAACTTCGCCTCGGCTGGAGCCGTCGCGTACGACCTCGATGGACAGCAACTCTGGCATCGCGACCTTGGGCCGCAGGAACACGAGTGGGGTAGCAGCACTTCGCCGGTGTTGTTCGGTGACGTGTGCATTCTTTATCACGGCCCTGGCCCGCACTCGATGCTGTACGCGCTCGACAAGCTGAGCGGCCGCACGGTTTGGAAACGCAAGGTCGAGGAGCGCGACAACCTCGATCGCGTGGACGGTTTTCGCGGACGCAAAGGCGGGATGACCGGCTCGTTCAGCACCCCGATTATTATTAGAGTGAACGGCCGCACGGAACTGGTCGTCAGTGAGGCCAACACGCTGCGCGCAGTCAACCCGGAGGACGGCAGCGAGCTGTGGCATTGCGACGGGTTGAACCCGCTCGTGTACACGTCGCCGGTTTACGATGGCAACGTCGTGCTGGCGATGGGCGGCTACTTCGGCGCGTCGCTCGTGGTGAAGCCGGGCGGGAGCGGCGACGTGACGGCCAATCGGCTATGGCACGAGGCGCGCGCGAAGAAAAACCGCCTCGCGACGCCGGTCATGCACGAGGGTCATGCCTATTTTGTGAACATGTCAGGCTTCATGACGTGTCTCGACCTGAAAACTGGCGTGACGGTTTTCGCCGAGCGCCTGCCCGCGACGAAGAGTGATCCCGGCGTGTGGGGTTCGCCCGTGCTGGTTGGCGACAGGGTGTATGTGACCAACCAGTCCGGCGACACGCACGTGGTGCGCGCCAGTCCGAAGTTCGAGCTTTTGGCAAGCAACCCGGTGGGTGAGTACTCGAACTCGTCGCTGGCGGTGTCGGGCGGAGCGATCTACCTGCGAACCCACACGAGCCTGTGGTGCATCGGCTCGTCGGCCGTCGGCAAGTGACAGTGCGCTTGGCCAAGCGGGGAAACCCGTTGACCCCCAGCCTTGAAAACTACCGCCCGGGAAGCCTATAATTAGGAATGAACTTTTTTGTCCTCGCGCAGGGGGGGGAGTCACAGACCGCGTGGGAGCTGTTGAGGCAGGGCGGGCCCATGGTCTGGGTGCTTCTGTTGGTCTCGGCGTTTGCGGTGATGGCGTTCCTTGAGCGCGCGCTGAATTATCGCCGTGTCCAGATCAACACCACGGAGTTCATCGCCGGGATCCGGACCAATCTCAAAAACAACTACAATATCGTCGAGTTGGTGGCGATTTGCGACGCCACGCCGGGGCCGGTGGCGCGGATAACGAAGATGGCCATCCTCAACCGCGAATTGTCACGGGAGCAGCTTCGCGAGTTGCTCGATGACAACAAGCGGGTCGAGGTGGCGCGACTCGAGAAAAGGCTGAACATGTTGGGCACCATGGCGCAGATTTCCCCGCTGCTTGGCCTGCTCGGGACGGTGCTGGGATTCATCCGCATCTTTCGCGGCGTAGGGCAGGAGGGCAACTGGGTTTCGGCCAAGACGCTGGCCGACGGCATATGGGAGGGCCTGATCTGCATGGCGCTTGGTCTGGCCATTGCGATTCCGTGCTACATCGCCTTCAACTATCTCGTCGGTCGCAAGAATGATTTGGCCGTGGATATCGACAAGATTTCGTCGGAAATCCTCAACATCATCACCGTTGAAATGCCGCCGGCCAAGTCGGCCGGCTTGGCCAAGTCCCGGTCGGCCCGCAAGGTGGCACCTAAGGCCGGCGACAAATGAACAACCAGGGAAGCATTCGGCCCTTTCACGGGCGGCTGGACTTCGCCCCGTTTGTCGGGGTGCTGTTCCTGATGTTGCCCCTTTTGTTGTTTCACACCTCCATGGTTTTCAAACCGGGCATCGAGGTGGACATCACCCTCCCCGAGTCCTCCCAGTATACGGGTGTGAACGATCCTTCGCTGGCGGTCGCCGTCGATGCGAACGGGATTCTTTATTTTCGAGGACTCATTTTGCGCGACGAGCTCATTTCATTGCCCGTCAGTGAGAAGGAGGAAAATCTTCCCCTCGCCGAGTTGCTGGTCAACCGACGCCCTGACTTGGATCACAACATCGTGCGGCACTCGGTGGAGCAGGGGAGGGTGCGAGTGAACGGCCGCATGGCCCGTCTCGACGACCAACTCAAGGCAGGGCAACAGGTGGAGCTGGAACTACCCTCGACCGAGTTGTTGCGCCCCCAAATTGTCCAAGCCATCGAGCAGGGCGGCAAGGAGCCAAAAGAAATCTCGCTGCTCATCCAGGCGGACAAGGCGGTGCAGCACGGGGCGATTGTTCGGCTCTGCGCCGTCGCCGGCGAGATCGGTGTCGGGCGTGTCCTGTTGGCTTCCCGGCCGCCGGATTTTTCCCGGCCATTCGAGCCGACCCCCGATGCCGCACGATGAGCGAGGAGGCAACAACCCGCGAGCCAGACGAGGGTTGGTCCAACCGGGCCATGGGAATCTGGGTGCTGATCCTTTTCGCGTTGCAACTGGGCGTCCTTGTCTGGCTGGGACGCGATGGACTCGCCGTGCGCGCGCACAGTAAAAACGAACCGCTCCGGTTGATGCCGCAGATTCAGCTGATCTCGGACACCGGTCCGGGGGCCGTATTCAGCGACCCGACGCTGTTTTCTCGGCCGAACCGGCGCGGTTTTTCCGGCACCGCTTGGCGGCAGTTTGCCGGGGTGGAGCATCAGCTCATTAACTGGGATGAAGCACCGCGCCTGCTCGACAACCAGCCCGCCGCTCTGGGGGCCGCCTTCCGTGCGGCGTTGCCGGATCACCTCGCTTTCGTGACGGATCTCCCAGCCAAGCGCCCGGCCCGGCCGATGGTGGTCGAGCCACCCCGATTGGCTGTCCGCGTCGCCTCAGAACTGGAACTCCGAGGAAGATTGGCCAAGCGGCCGTTGGTGCGCTCGGTGTCTGTCCCAGCCATGCCGCACGACGAGGCGCTGCAGCGAACCCGTGTCCGGATCGGCGTGAACACAGACGGCTACGTAGTGTCGGCCACGGTCGAGGGCCGCTTGGCCAAAGGCGACGCATTCCAGGCCACCGCAGACCGGCGCGCGCTGGAGTTGCTCCGGGGCATCCGGTTCGAGCCGGCCAAGCGCACTCGGTTCGATCGCCCCGACAGGCCGGGAGTGATTGAGTGGGGCGAGGCGTTGTTCCATTGGCAGACGATAGCGCCGCCCAAGGCTCCCGCCGTCCCAACCCCGCCGCCGTCCTGATGTTTCCCGGGCAAATTATCTTCCTCTGCTTCGCGGTCGTGACCGGCGTGTTGGGCGTGATGGTGTCCCTTTACGAATACCGTCGCAAACGCTTTGAACCGGAACCGACCGAGGACCGGGTGTTTCGCTGTGACGGCTGCGCCTACGTTTACACCGACGACCACGACGTGGATCGTTCCAGGTGCCCCGAGTGCGGCCTGTTCAACTCGCCGTTCGTCTTCTGAAAAGAGACACGTATTCCTCGGGGTTTAACAAATAATAAGAATTTAAAATCTGAGAAGATCTATGTCTTCGATTGAAATTGAAAACTTTTCACTACCGCTCGTACACAATCAACGCGGCGTAATCGGGTAGGTACTTTTGGGTGGTGGGGTCGAAGTGCGAATAGTTTAGGGAGTGCACACTTACGATCTGCTCGCGGGAAAGTTTCTCGAGAAACTTGTTGACCACCTCGTCGAACCTGTCCAGCCCCAGCTCGATGCAGTCACCCCGCTTGATGGTCTTGACGCAGATTTTTCCGTCGCCGCTGATCTCTTCCTCCTTGTGTGAGCTGCTTTTTTTTAGCAATTCCTCCCCGCCCTCGTGAACCGGCACGGCCAGTTTTTTGTGTTCCGGCTCCGCGGTTACGGGGGGGGCGGGCTCCACCTCGATTCGCTCCACGTTTTCATCGTTGGCAGAGGGGATTTGGATCGGTTTGCTGCAGGAGGGACATTCGATCTCAGAGCCAGAGAGACTTTCGTCTGTAGTCAGGTTTTGGCTACATTGTGTACAGTTGAAGTTTAGGTCTGCCATGGTTCTAGATTTCGTTGTTGGAAGTCCTTATGCTGCTCCCCTTGTTCCAGCTTGGCCAGCCTAAAAAGAGCTCTTTTTAGGTTGATTATTAAGTGGCACATGCCAGTTTTCTAACTTTGCAACCATTATCAAGTTAAGACTTTTAATCAAATGGACAAGAAATCCAAGTTAGGCTTTACGTTGATCGAGTTGCTGGTGGTCATCGCTATCATCGCTATTCTGGCGGCTATGCTCCTGCCGGCGCTGGCACAGGCCAAGGCCAAGGCGCAGCAGATCTTCTGCATGAACAACGAAAAGCAGATGGGCATCGCCTTGCAAATGTACGTCTCCGACAACGGCTATTATCCGGGACACTGGGATCTTCGGTCGGGTATAGGCATATCTAAGTACACCGGAAAACCGGTCAACAACGCCATCTCCTGGACAGGGCGGCTTTACGGTTATGCGAAGAGCACGGATCTGTTTTTTTGCCCTGCAAAAAAGGGCAATGGAGCGGACCGCTTCAAGTGGAAGGATTACAGGGGGAAAGATTCCGCAAAGAAAGACCCCACATTTCCGTTCAACCTTCACCCCGGAGGTGGTGCGTTTTTTACCTACGGTTACAATGACTGGGGGGTTCGTGAGTTTGTAACTGTAAATAATCGTACGCTGGGGCTTGGTGGGGATATTAAGAGTGAGATGGATTTGATTCCCGAGAGCACGGTGCGCATGCCATCGGACATGGTCTGCATCTCCGATACCCAAGCGGATGGGGTATGGGATTGTGCCGTGGATCCCTGCGATGGTGGGAACTTCAACAATCCAGCCAAAGAATGGCCCAGCAAACGGCACACCCTTGGGTCCAATATTCTGCTGGCCGATGGGCATGCCGAGTATCACAAGATGATGGATTTGGTAGCTCGCAAGTCTAATGGGGCATTCAAGCCTGACGCCGCAAACATGCTCCGACGCTGGAACAACGACAATCAGCCGCACCGCGAGTGGTGGTAGGTCGGATGAACGATAAGATTAAACTGTTGCTTTCGATTGCCGCCATCGTAATTTGTGGTGGCATCATCATCAACTTTGTTTCCTCATCGAGTAGGGATCCAGATCAATTAGATGGCGGCACATTGTTCAAATGCACCGCTTGCGGGGTGGAGCAGTTGATCGACAACAAGACACACGGCCAGTTCTACGATGACAACCCGAACATGCTTGGTCAGGCGATGGTTTGTCCTCTGTGCGAAAAGGGGAAACTTGCGAGTGGCCTGAAGTGCCCAGTGAACGGATGTTTTTACGTTCAAGCTGAGCAGATGGCGGACGGCCGGCCGGTCTGTCCAAAGTGCAAAACGCCCTTACCCTGAGGCCGCTTGACCAAGTTGCAAAACGCCCTTACTCTGAGGCCGCTTGACCAAGTGCTTGGCCAATTAGATTAAAAAATCAACCACACATATCAGTGAACCATTCAAACCCAAGTAAGCGATACGGATTTACGTTGATCGAGTTGCTGGTGGTGATAGCCATCATCGCCATCCTTGCGGGGATGCTGCTGCCCGCACTAGCCAAGGCCAAATCCAAGGCTCAGGGCATCTCCTGCGTAAACAACACCAAGCAACTTGCCCTTTGCTGGTTTATGTATGCCGGAGACAATCAAGATCGCTTGATTAGCAACTCGCTTGGCCGCAAAGGCGCGTGGATCGATCCGGGATTCAATATGCAAGACTCTAGACACGCGACGAATTTGATGGTCCTCAGAAAAGGGGGCTTGTTTAAGTACAACGACTCGGTTGGTATTTACCAGTGCCCATCTCATCCGATGATGGGGAGTAGTAAAAAGTTTAAACCGGCCCGCAGTTACTCAATGAACGGGCATATGGGCGGTGTGTTTTCAGAAATCGGATGGGTGCAAGGTACGCAGTATCCGCCGTATCAGAAAATGTCAGACATCAAAAGCCCGACGCCGTCCGATGCATTTGTGTTTCTCGACGAGAACGAGGGTACCATCGATGACGGTTTCTTCGCCATCCCGGTGTACGCAAAAAATTATTGGCAAAATTCCCCTGCCTACTGGCACAACGGCGCGGGTGTTTTCGGTTTCGCCGATGGTCACTCCGAGGCTTGGAAGTGGCTCGAGGATCGGACGAAACAAAAACGGGGCCACAACGAAAAGCCAACGCCCGGGGGCGACCGGGACTTGCTCAGGATAAAGAAGGCCATCCTCATCGATCCCAAAATTTCCAACATCCCGCACTGAGTCGGGAACTTCGACCTCGACACCGCCGCCGCAGCCATTGACCATTGGTCGATGCAGGAGATTCAATCCGTCCGCTTCACCCGCGAGTGCGAAGTCACGCAGATCCCATCCGGCCAGCGGATGACCATGGGCGCCGACACGCCGGTGGACATAACCCAGTCGCTCGGCGGCGCATACACTGTACGCTCTCCGCAGGGTCTATTTCGGGTTGATGCCAGCGACGCCGACGCGCTTGGTTTTGAGGTGCAGGACGACGCCAAGCCGCGCGAGACTGGCGAACCCGCTACTGAGCAGGAAGTCTGGGCCTCGCTCAAGCAGGTATACGACCCGGAGATCCCGGTGAACATCGTGGATCTTGGCCTAGTGTACGACCTCTGCATGGATGACTTGCCCGACGGCGGCGGCAAACAGGTGAAGATGAAAATGACCCTCACCGCCCCCGGCTGCGGCATGGGCCCGGCGATCGCCGCCGATGCCCAAAACCGCATTCTCTCCCTGCCGGGTATCGACGACGCCAGCGTCGAGGTCGTCTGGGATCCGCCCTGGCACCAGTCGATGATCAGCGAGGAGGGCAAGAAGACCTTGGGCATCGCCTGAGCCGACGTGTGCCGAGCCCTCAAAACCTTTCTCCGCACTTACCTGGTTGCGGCTGTGTTTGTTGCTTGGCCCAGTGAACCTCACGCCGTCCCGGTCGTCTCCGAGATGCAGCCGCGTCATGGTAGCCCCGGTACGCGCGTCGTGTTTACGGGCAAAGAGTTACAGTCAGTGAGTGCCGTGAAGTTCGGTGACGCACTGGCCGACTGGGTGGCGGTTACCGTCATCGACGGGCAGGGCAGGCCGCAAGTGTTCGAGATTCACGCCACCGTCCCTAACGCCGCCACCACGGCCAATCCGACGCTCGCCACGCCGTTTGGCGAGATCACGATACAGATGCCATTCGCTGTCGCGCCACGCATTACCGGCTTTCATCCTGCGCGCGGTTGGAAGGGGACGATCGTGACCATCGAGGGAGAAAACTTTACTGGAGTCACGTCGGTGAGATTCGGCGGTCGCCCGGCCAACTTCAGCGTTACGGCTGCGACTCAGATTCGTGCCGTCGTGCCGCCGAGCGTCACCGGCGGCGCGATCACTGTTTCGCACGCCGAGTCCGGCACAAGCAGTAAGACGTTCATTGTCGCCGGACCGGAGCCTATCATAGATAGTCTCGACTCGTGGGTGGGAGCACCGAGTGACTCGGTTGTCATTCGCGGCGTTAATTTCAAGTCGGTCGTCGCCGTGTGGTTTGGCAATGTGCGGGCCGAATTCACTGTCGTTGGCGACACGCAACTCAAGTCCATCGTCCCGGTTGCCGCCAGCGGAAAAATTACCCTCGCCTCCGCGGTTGGCCGTGCAGTCACCGGGGATTTTTTCACCATCACTCGCGCACCGGTGATCACAAGCGTGTCGCCGCCGCTCGTAGCGCCCGGGATGAAGGTGACACTGCGCGGTGTGAATTTCCGCCAAGTCACCGCCGTGCACGTTGGCGCGGCCCGGGCGGCGGGACAAAGCACGCCGTCGCCGCAGCAACTCGACTTCACCGTGCCCTCCAACGCGACAAGCGGCTTGGTGAAAGTTACCAACTCGTTCGGCTTCGGGATGAGCGGCGCGGCGCTGACTGTGACGCGCGCACCGGTGATCGAGTCGTTCGACCCGCCGCTTTCCGGGCCGGCCAAGTGGGTGACTCTGCGCGGGGCCAACTTCTCTGGCGCGAACCGCGTGCTGCTTGGCGAAATGGCGGTGCGATTCACCATCACCGCGACCACGCAGCTTCGCATCGAGCTGCCGCTCAACGCCGCGACCGGTACGTTGACGGTGCAAAACGCATTCGGTTCCGGCACGAGCGCCGACAAGCTGACAATCATTGGCAACGGCCCGCACATCACTGGCTTCGAGCCAGGCACAGGCGTCGCCGGCACGAAGATTAGACTGTACGGCCGCAACCTCGATCGCGCCACGGCGGTGGAGTTCGGGGGTGTGAAGGCTGCGGCATTCAACGCCCCTGCGCCGACTCAACTCAGCGTCACCGTGCCGCCGGATGCCCGATCCGGCCCGGTTAAGCTGCTCAGTGTGCTCGGCGATTTCACAAGCGAGGCAAACTTTTTCCTGCCGCCGCGCTTGGTCAAGCCGGAGACCTTGGCGGCCAAGCCGGGCGACCTGGTGGAGTTCACTGGGCGCAATTTTCTCGGCCTCGAGTCGCTGCGGATCGGCGGGCAGGCCGTACCGTTCGAGGTGGTGGCCAATGACAAGCTCAAGTTCACCGTGCCTGACGGCCTGCTTGGCGGCGGCATCAAGCTGGCCGCGCCGGGCGGGCAATGGATCAGCACCAACTCGTTCGCCGTGCTGCCGCGCATCGACTCGTTCGAGCCGGTCATCGGCCCGGCGCAAACCATGGTCACCCTCCGCGGCGCCGGGTTTCACAAGATTCTATTCTTGAAGTTCGGCACCGGCGTTGCGTCGTTCGAGCGCAAGTCTGCCGGTGAACTGCTGGCGCGGGTGCCTGCGAACGCCTCGACCGGCCCGGTATCGATCATCACGCCCGACGGCGAGGTGGCCAGCGGCACGGTCTTTACCGCCACGGCCCCTGGTGACCTGCAGATGACCTCGGCCGCAGCCAGCATGGACTACCGGCCTGATCAGCCTGTGCATATTAACAGCCGCCTGGTTTTCTTTGGGCCAACCGTGGCCACGCAGGTGACGGTGACCAACCAACTACCGGCCGGCGTCACTCTCATTGCGGCTGAGCCGGAGCCTACGCAGGTGCTCGCCGGCGGGCGGACGCTGGTGTACGCGCTTGGCCAAGTGGAGCCTGGCGCTGCCATTGATTTTGAGCTCACGCTGTTGCCCTTGGCCAAGGGGCAGTTCTCTAATGTCATCCGAGCCACCTCGAACGAGGGCGATGTCGTGCCGACCAACAATGGTGCGATCACCCGCTTCGTGGTGTACGAGCAGGGCGATATCCGGTTGGGCATCAGTGTTGATCCGTTCGGGCACACGTTCACGCTTAGTTGGGTGGAGCTTGGTCTGCCGGTGACGGTGGAAACCGTGTCTTTCCTGCCCGGCAACAATTGGCGCGACTTGCCGTTCGAGCCGTGGACCGTCGGCGGCCGATCCTTTGTAACTCTGAAAAAATTCGGTTCCCAAGCCTACTTCCGCCTGCGAATGAATTTGGACAAAAACTAATGGTTTACAAGACAGTTCAAGTCCTTGTCTTGACCCATAAGGCGAAAAAACCTTAGGTTGCCGACGCGGGAGAGAAGTAATTGTTTGTGGTTTGTTGAGGTGCGCTGCTGGAGTGTTGGTAGTGCCAGTCTGAGTTTGTACAGGTCGTGTTGTTGTGTGCTAAAAACCGTTACCAGAATGTGCTCCTCGATTGCGAGATGAGCTATACACAATAAAGACTTGTCTTTTACGGGTAAATGCCCCCCTGAATATAATTCCAAGATGAGCACAAAGAAGATTTCAACCAATGTTGTGAATGTCATTTGTATGAAGTGGGGCGATAAGTTCGGCCCCGAATATGTCAACCGTCTGTACGGAATGGTTGCCAGAAATTTGTCATTTGATTTCCGATTTATTTGTTTCACAGAGGTTTCCAAGGGGGTTCGCCCTGAGGTGGAAATCCAACCACTTCCTGAACTTGACATACCAGAAGGTTTGCCCGAGCGAGGCTGGATGAAGTTGACGTTGTACGCGGAAAGCTTTGGGAATCTTACCGGCCCAACGCTATTCCTCGATTTGGATGTCGTCATTGTTGGGAGTATCGATTGCTTGTTCGAATTTGAAGCTGAATTTGCAATTATCCACGACAAGCATCGACCAGCCAGGATGATTGGAAACTCTTCTGTGTTCAGGTTTGAGGTTGGGAGATACCCTCACATACTCAAGAATTTCACGGATAATTTCGTTGAGATCAGGAAACAATTCAGGCACGAACAGGCTTACCTGTCTTCTGAAATCCGAAAACTGGGGATACTGAAATTCTGGCCTGACGAATGGTGTCCGAGTTTTAAATACCACTGTGTTCCCCCTTGGCCAAAGTCGTGGTACCAAACACCCCGGATACCAGAAAACTCAAGAGTGATTATTTTCCACGGGGTACCCAATCCACCAGATGCACTGATCGGGGAAAGCGGGAAATGGTGGCGTCGCATTCGCCCATCCCCTTGGCTTGAAAAATATTGGATAGAGTAGCGCTATGTCGGTTATCCGTCCTTAACATTACGAGTGCAATGATCCGAATACTCTTCTTCATCGGGCAATCCAACTATACGAAATGAACAATAACCCCAAGTTGTTATTTTAAAATATGTAATGCTAGGAATCTATAATGCTGTACTCAGTCCCTTTGGTACCTACAGTTTTACCTCTCTTCAGAAAGTTGTCCTTTAAATCGCTCGACTGCCCGTTTTGTGCAGAGGACGCGCCATGCAAATAACCATGCGACCTTCCCCAAGTCGATCGATTGCAACTTGCACTTGGCTTGCGTGATGAAATGTGTTTGGGGAGCGGGAGTTCCGAGGGTGTTGGTGCCTATCGATGAAAGTTGTCGACAAGGAAACCGGCGAAGAGATCGTTCAAGAGAAGAAAGAAAATTCCGAGTAATCTCCTGGTCTGATTTTCTTTCCAACGCCTCCGGCCATCTGGTCGTGGGCATTTTTTTACTTCTCGCTCGGGAACGGAGTGTGTAATGGTCTGTCCCACGACAAAAGCCTCTTTCAGCTTTCAGGATTGTCAGGAGTGTCGCCGGACGGATGGAACCACGTTCTGGTTCACGCCGCTGGTCAGTGATGCGGCCGCAAAGCACCTGGTGGAAACACTGCCGAACCCCCGCTTTGACGACCCTGACCCACAAGCCACCTTGCTGAAAAAGGCGCGCCAGCGACTTGTCACCAAGATCAAGGCTGATGGCGTGGGTGGGACCAGCGCAGTCATCAAAATCTTTCCGCTTCGAAACCCCATTTCGCGCCTGAGACACCGTAAATACGCCTATACCGAATTCATAAACTACTCCAAGGCCCAAGCCCGCGGCATTCCCACGCCAAAGGTCTATGCCTTTTTGGAAAATCGCAAGTTTGGTATTGTGAATGGCTCGGGCGTGTTGATCGAGTTTCTAGAAGGGTACAAAAATATCCTCGAGATGTCGCAGGACCCCGATATCGATTATCAGCAGGCCGCATCGGCAGCCATTCCCGCCATTTGCGCGATGTACGAAACCGGTGCCTTCAATGCCGATGGGCGCGATGAAAACATCTATATCGCCAACAATGGCACCAGCCCCGAACATTTTAGCATCATCGATTGGCAATATGCCGGTTTCAGCGTCCCGCGCTCCGATTGGTTGCTGGAACACCTTGTGGCCTACTTCATTCGCAAGGCGCCTGAACAAGACCAGGGAGGGTTGCGTATTGTATGGACTGAAAAGGTCAGACAGGCTGCAAATTACTCAGCATCTGCTGACGAGTTTCAGTCTCGCATTGACAGGTTGCTCAAACGTCCACCCTCCACCAAGCAACGCATTGCAATAACCCCCTTGGAGTGATGTCTCTCACCATGTCCACGACACAATCCCGCCTAAACTTCTGGCACCATTTGGCCCTCAAGACGCGGTTTGCACATGCACGCCTGAAGAAAGGCACCGTCCGCTTCAAGACCAGTAATCTGGCCTCGGTCTATGCTGCCTATGAAGAACGAGGCATCGCCTATGTCGTGTTGCGGTGGGCGGCCGAGGTGCCAATGGAGCAGTTCGAAGAAGTGGGTTACACGAAAGATGTGGATCACCTGATTGCGGCCAAGGATGTGATAGCCGCTCTGGATGTTTCTTCGGCCTATCCGGGGAAGATCAAGTGCGATTACTACTCAGCCGAAGGGCGCTCAGGGACATCCTATAACGGGATGCCCTACTATCAACCGGAGCGGGCGCTGTCGATTCTGGCCCGCCGCAGCCGCGATCCGCGCGGGTTCTATCGCCCTTGCCTTGAGGACGAGTTTTTCGCTTTTGCCTATCACCTTTGCTATCACAAAGGACATCGTGCAGGCATTCTGACAGGCACCGACGTTGCCCCCGACACCCCCGCTCCACGCGACTATCTGGCCGAATTGAAACGGCTCGCAATCAAGGCGCAGCGCAACGATCTTCCCGGAAAAATCACGCTATTGGGCCTGCATCACTATCTGGTACGGAACAAATGGGGGATGCCTTACGACCTGATGCTGCGCTGGCCCGACCGTCATCCTTTCATGGAAGCCCTCACCCGTCTTGAAGAGGCCGCGATGGAGGAGGATTGTCCGCTTGCCAAAGACCTGAGTATCATCGTTCTCCGCGATGATTGCGATAGTCCCGAACTGGAAGAAATCGCCCGTCAGAAAATCGCTGAACGGTTTACGATCGAGCAAGAGATCCGTCTGGATGGGGTCGCCCGAGAAAGGGTGATCCAGCGGACACGTGGAGGTAACTGGAACGAAAAAGGGAGGGAAGAGACGATAGGGCCGACACTTGCTTTCCTGTGCCGCAATGCACCCGAACCCGGCCCACTGCCCGACAATATGAGTGCGGCCAAGGTCGCCAAACGCTACCCGCAGGTTCATCACACCGATATTCTAATCAAACGTGGGATTAGGGCGGCCATTAACAAAGCGGCTCCGACCTCATTCGGCAGGGCTGCAATCCACGCGACAGACAACCCAATGGAAGCTGTCAAAACCCTGCGCGCCATATTGGACGATAAGGCGCGAGACTTTCTTGAAGACTTCTCAAAAGGCCCGCGATAGGCGGATTACTCTGGCCGTTTGGGTATCTTCGCAATGGTCTTTGCAGATCGATTGTAGATATCCACCATGAGATTCCCCCATCCACAACCGATATCTAGAAGTTGGAGTGGTTTCGACCGGTTTCAACCCTAGGTCTTGGTGATCATGAGCGAAGCGATCTTATATTCGCCAGGGGAAGGCAATCGATTTTGCCTTTTTGATGAATGAAGACAAGCGTAATATGATTGTTCCTTGAAAACGCGTCGTTTCCTTTCGGCTGTTGATGTCTCTTCCCATGCAAACACACTTTCCAGTTGCGAATAACCGGGAGGATCCGACAGGAAGACCAACCCGGCTTCCTGCCACCCCGCAAGTGAGCACGCTTCTTGGCAGATACCCGTTTCATCAACTTCGGTGGGTCGATTTAGAATAGGGCAAACTCACTTTATTGACACAAAACACCTTTACCGTCGCATGCACCATTTTCTACTTGAGTAAGTCGCTCGACGATCAAACGATTTATAAGTGGATAAACCAGATTGCAACGGAATTGTGCAGAGCAAATAGCCAAGGAATGCGCTTGGCCAAGCGTGAGATGCATTGTTAGCGATGGCTCAAAACGCACCGAAAAACAGGCGAAAAAGTTCAAAAATGGGGTTGCAATGGGGGTGGGGAGCGAATACGGTGCGCGGCCCTAATTTTGGGGCAGTTTTGGTTTTGCAGGCTAATTCACTTTAAATTTCTGCGAAATCATCTGTTTTACAGTCATGGTTAAAATTCGTTTAAGGCGTTTCGGAAAGAAGAACACACCGGTTTACCGAGTTGTGGTGGCAGACGGTCGTTCGCCTCGTGATGGCAGGATTATCGAGGAGATCGGCACGTACGATCCCCTGCTCAAGAACAACAATTTCACCCTGAACCTCGACCGGGTTGATTACTGGCTCGGCGTCGGCGCCAAGGCGTCGGACACGGTGAACTCCTTCATCAAGAAGGCCCGCAAGGATCCGGTGGAAGCGGCCGATGAAGAGCCGGAGGCTAAAGCTGTGGAGGCTCCGGCAGAAACGGAGGCTGCGCCGGAACCCGCAGAAGCCGCTGTGGAAGTTGCCGTGCCGGAAAAACCCGCCGCTGAGGAGGTAACGGAACTGGAAACTCCCGCTGCGCTCAAGGTATCCGCCTCTGAGGAAGCACCAGCTGCCGACGAAGCCGAGCCAAAGTCGGATAATTAAACAGCATGCAG
>Ga0302122_10000410_pt1 | contig 26436 bp, 17 predicted proteins | sample CB21_SCM_MG_FD_203115 | JGI IMG/M metagenome (GOLD analysis project Ga0302122, IMG submission 203115) | Marine microbial communities from Western Arctic Ocean, Canada - CB21_SCM | ecosystem: Environmental > Aquatic > Marine > Oceanic | place: Canada: Western Arctic Ocean | collected 2017-09-28 | reverse complement strand
AGTCTCTTTCTTTTTGAAACGCTGCTTTAATTCTAAATCAGCATTCTTCCATTGAACGATAAATCCCGGAACTAAGACCAGTGCCGTCGCTTGTAATCTCCAAGATGCCTTCAATAATGGCCCCGGCCCTTGCATCATCTCGAATACTGCACCCGCACTGCTGACAGCAAGTAAGGATGCCCCGAGAATTAACCAGGCCTTTATCGGAGGCTGCTTAGCCACGATTCCACCTCAGGCGGCCAACTTGGCATCTTCTACATCATTGCCGCCAATAATGCCGGCACGCTTGAATAGAGCAAATATTGCGAAGGCCATGATTGCATTAAGTCCTATGAATGCTACTAATCTTAGATATTGCCAAGAACTACCAATTATGGTTCCACACTCATTACCTGCTATGTCACACCCTGGGGCATTCGCATTGCTAAACCATTGATCAACAAAAGAAGGTGAGCCAGAATCGAGCAACAGTCCTGCTTCATAGGTTGCAGGCTCAAAGCCAATAGTATCAACAAAGGCAAATATTGAGGCTTCAGTACCAAAGAAGGCTTCGCCTGTCAGCAATCCCGCAGCAACCATGAAAGTACCAAGTAAGATTAGAGCCCGTTTCTTTTCGGCGATCGAAGAGCCTTCTGCCTCTCTTATCTTCTCGATTCGTGGGTTAAGCCGCTTGGCCTCCCAGTAATCTCGGGCTCCTCCACCGATTAACATTGGCAAGGTATGTGGAACAGTTAGGTACATTCCCAGTCCGAAAGAGGTACCCATTCCAGTCGACCATTCGACAAATACCCCAAGGAGGAAACCAAGTCCAAGTAATGTCAAGTCCCCTTGGCCTTCAGAAAGAAGAACTGTGAAAGTTGCAAAGGCATTCGCTTGAGGTGCTGCCAAATCAATGGTCCCATCTGCTAACATCTTTGACAGGAAGATTGCAACACCAGCCCCAAGAATTGCACCTGGGACAACACCCATGATATTGCCCTTTGAAATGTGGTAGGGGCGGTTTCCGATGTAGAGACTGTTTTTGTAATCTGCAACTACGGTTCCTGACATTGAAATTGCCGAACCGAATACAGTTGTTCCAACCAATCCAAGCAAGATCGCTTCTTCGCTTGTCAGGCCCAACGAATCATCGAATGTCAGGAATAATCCCATTAGCATTAGTAGTACAATGAATGAGGTTCCACTGACTGGCTCGATTCCAGTTTCGCCCATGACACGTACAGCGATTGCACCGAGTAAGAAAGTGGTCAATAATAGGATGACTGCGAATAAAACAGATGGGATGAACCCAAATCCGCCCAGCATAAAGATGACGACCATGGCGATTGCTGTTATTATCATAAATATTGGAATATGCTTCAATGGCCATTCATACCAGCCCTTACCTTCGATATATTCCTGACCAGATTCGCCGCGGAACGCATCTGCAATATCCTTGCCAATAGAAACGAAAGTTCTCCACATCTTCAGTAATCCAAATACTCCCCCACCAACAATTGAACCGATTGCGATCATTCTGACAACAGTTTTCCATGCAATAATTGAGAGCGGGGCTTCACCACCATTCAGGACAGCATATTCTAAGATTGGCAAAGTTGACTGTGAAGCCGCATCGTAAATTGGGTAATTGAAGATGATAACCAGTGGAACAAGGTAAAGCCATCCGACAATGGTTCCCATGTTGACCAATAATGCAACACGCAACCGCATGAACCAGCCGATAGCCAGCATCGAAGGAGTGAGGTAAACACCAACCCAAGTATAGGCGAATGGATTCCATACAGTGTCGGCCTCTGCGCAACCATCTGGGAATTTCTCTACCCATTCAGCATCAGTGGGTGAAATGCCATCACAGGTATATGGATAGGTAGTAACGTGTTTTGATTGACCTGCTTTTATGTGGCCTTCTCCATAGACGCCAGCCGGTTGATGAAGTACACTTCCTGAATAGATATTTGCAAGTCCGTAGCCATTGATGGTCATAGTTTCAGCGAACCAATCCATTAGAGCGATTCGACGGCCTTCAATCCAAATGAGTGGATATTCAATGAGGAATAATGCACCCATAGTTATAACGGTCCATATTCCGACTTTCTTCAAGGAATCACGGGCCTGGTCGACAACCCCAGTATTGACATCACTGGCAATATCAAGCATCTTCAAGGTGGCCTCAAAAGACGGCATTGGCAATGGGTCATCGACCAACCAAACGCGTCTAAAGATAATGAAGTACATAATTCCGAGGAATCCAGCAAACATACTTGCAATGATTCCTATGAAGGCTAATTGCCAGACATCAGGAGAAGTAATCAAGGCTTCTCCACCAACCAGATATTTGGCGTTAGGGCCCGTTTGGGCTAACAAAAATATAGCAGGAAAGGTAAATATGAATCCCGTTGAAGCATGTGTGGCTCCTGTTGTTGCTGAAGTTGCAATGTTAACCTCACTCGGTGTCCATCGCAATGCCATTCCCAATAGATAGGCAATGTACCAAGCAGCTGAAATCGCCAATCCAAGTTTCAAACCGATATAGGCAGTAACTCCTGAGAATACTGCGCCGATAACGATTCCAATCAATACCCTCTTGGTATTCCAATGGCTAACCTCAAAAGAATCCTGTAGATTCTTTTCTTCCAAATATTGTTCAAGCACACCAGTATTGATGTTGTTGTACATGTTGTCGTCGAGCCAAGTTAACTCGCCACTCTCAATCGCTTTCAAGCCTTCAGGCGTTACAGGTTGACGGTATGCACTCCTCTTGACCCCCATTGAATCACCAAATCAATGGTCTCTACTGATTTTGAAGCGGCCTAATGCTTCCATCCACATAATCTCCTTTCCGGGCTCTATGTTTAGGCCATCTTCCATTGGTAGCACCATCAATTCGTAGGTTTTTGCATCCATGGCATGGACATCATTCCCTTCTATGTGGGTTACTGTAGCACTGCCTTTCTCAATCATTGGAACTTGAATCGAATCAGTAACACTGCCCACGTGACTCATCTTTCGACCGGTGAAAATATTTGCACATTCAATTCGAGCTTTTGCTGAACCGTGCTTGCCGGGTTTGGACGTTGAGATGCTGAGAATTTTATACGCTTCATCATCAAGACAAAGGTAGCGTCCTACCTTTAGGGTTCGAATTTCAACTCTTGTAGTACCCGACATGTCTTTCGCTGCTCAAAGCGATTTATGAGAGTTGGCACAAAAGCCACTCCCATGAGGATATAATATAAACAGGATTTTGAGGCGAAAGCGTTTCATGCTACCCAGTTGTGCAAGTACTAGGTAGTGTGATGGGGTTGGAGCGAAATGCCGTTATCACCAGTGATTTCGCCCCTGACACATTTTTCCCTGTAGTCCTAGGATTATTACTTACTACGATAATTTGGCACTTTTGGGTACCCCGTTCTCTTAGACGAATTCAAATCGCTTTCCACACTGGTGGAGATGATTACGAAGTTCATCGAATTTCTGAAACAGTGAAGGATGCCCGAGACTTATTGGGAATTAAAGGAGCAGGTTGGGGAGTCCTCCTCTATATTATGGCAATTACAGGAGTGATGATTCTGCTCATGGAGATTATTATCAAACCCTTTCAGCATTCGATCTATGTTTTCCAGATAATCGCCTTGTTAATCGGAATACCGGTGATGATTTCCCCCGTTTCTTCGATGGCTGCACAATTTTCGCGCACCGTCGGCCATAAGAGGAAAGATATCGAGAAGGCTGAAAAACGTAAATTAATACGGTTTTTATTAGGAGCAATCGTAATTGTAATCTCGGTTTGGTTCGTCAACTTTTGGCTGCGAGAATCGGGAGCCCCATTCGAACAAATCGCTGCATTCACCCTTCTAGTCATGCTATTACCTTCAATCGTTGCTTACGGAAGGATTCTTGGTTCATGCTGGAATGTGTTGGTCCATTCCAAGTATCATCGGGCTGCAGGCAGAGTTTCAATTCTCTATCCAGATGCACCGGGAATGATGGCTCGAATAATGGCAATGTTGATTTTCGTCAATGCAGTATTGATGCCATTGACTGCCCTAAATGGTGTAGTTTCTTGGATCATACAATACGGCGACGTTTCCAGTATTTTCGTTCATTCAGACAGGGTGGTGGATATGGAGGGATTCCAAAACCGCTCCCTCTTGGGTGAAGGTGGAATTATTGGCCATTATTTCATTGAGATGTCGTGGTACATCGATGATTTTGCAATCAGGAACTTTGCAACTATATTGGTAATCCTTTTCCTTTTACTCAATGTTACTATTGTAGGAATAGCCTTCGTTTATGAAGTTGCAAGACTGATGTTCCTCGGGGCCTCACACATCAGTGGGCGGGGAGGGATTGTATTTGCACAGCCGCGTACATTGCGTTCCGAAAGTAGTCAACAAGCAAGGATATTACAATTCTGTTTCATGGGTTTTGCAGGTTATACGGTTCTTCTTCTCCTAATTTCTATGTTCCACCGGTTCCCTCAATTTCTACCTGACACCTCTGGTTGTTCTAATTGGGTTTCTGCAGTTGATGTAATCGATGCAGGATTCTGCCCGGTCTTTGAACCAGATGTCTTAGAACAACTGATGTTTACATTATCGGTATCTGGACAGGCCGTTTTCTTCGTTGTTTGGCTTCTCTCAATAAATCGGGCTGGAAGGTTAACTAGATTGAAATTCGACTTGAATAGCAATGACCTCCAAGATAAAGCCAAGGAAATTGCCGCAGGTGATGTCTCAATAGGGCAGAGAATAAAACGTTCATTGAAAGAGGAATTACATGAGATTGTAGCTGCTGATAGTCTTCATAGAATGACTGAAATAGTAAAGATGCTAGATCAAACTGATGATCGGCGAGATCGATTATTCCAGGCTAAAGCCCAAATGTTACATGCAGTTTCAGTTGGCAGATGGAGAAATGCCGAGGAAAGAGCAACCAGTGTATTGGCCCAGCAAAAAGGTAAGGATGACCTTGCTCGAAAAGTATTGGCAATGTCTGCAATCGCCCAACGGGATTTACGGGAAGCAGAATCTGCTATCGAAGACCTAGACAAGGATGACATTGAAGTCTCTCTTATGTTGTGGGTAATTGACTTATTCCGAACCCGCTCAGAAGGAATTGACAATCTGGAGAAAGTAGCTCAAACTCCTGCTGGAAGAAGAGTTCTAGACTTGATGGAGCGCTATTCTACTTGGTTCCCTTGGTCCGCAGATCATGATTGGCAAGATACCCAAATTGAACGCCTTGGCATAGTTTCAGACATCGGGTTACTTCGTTTGCACGGGCAAAGTCAATTGGCTCTTGATATTATTGAAAATTTGCAACGTGGTTTGCTGGAGGATGGCACCTGGTTGAGGTTGAATGTCGCTCAAGCCTTGGTTCTGATGGACCTTGGAAGAACTGCTGATGCAATGATAATTCATACCCGTTTAGTGAAGGGCCAATCTCAACACCCATGTGTTGCAGGATTGACCGAAGTTATGCGAACCCATGGTTTGATTACTAGCAAGTTAAACTCTCAACGCGATGAATGGATACCTGAAGTGGTGGTTGCAACTACTTCGCCAAGTCTTATCGAATGGGGTAAGATGATCGATGACATGCCATGCAACGCAGTAGCTGCCTTAAGACAAGGGAAATCAGGTGTTGATGAAGCATTGGTGGCAAATGCTTGGGTAACCGCCGGAGTAGCTGCACGAAGAGGAATCCATCCCTCGAGGAAATCACCGTTCACTCGAGGTTTTGGTATCTTGTTATTAGGGATAATTACCTCCGCATTCTCGGCAATACAATCGCCATGGCTTGGGCTCTCAATCCTTGTAATAGCCATCATATTATGGGACCAACACGTGCAAATGAACCGCAATGTACGTCTAAGAAATATGCCTGCCCTACGTAAATTGAGTAAACGCCTTAGAAGAAGAAGAGCAATGGTAAAAGCCGATGAACTACCTCCTGGCACTCACCTCCTACTGAAAGGTTTCATCCTTCCATTGAATGGTATACCAGTAGATGTAGGATTCCCTGCTTGGATTAGTCCAAAGCGCAAAATGAAGGAGGGGTTAGTTCCCAAACATAGCAAGACAAAAGGTCATTTGAGCAGTTTTAAACAATCTTTGCGAACCATTGGAGTGCGCCTAGACCAATTGCGACCTTCTATCCTAACCAACTCTCGCAATTCAGCATTCAAGCGTAAGCGCGGCACCTTTGGAGATGCTTCCCTGATTTCACGTAGAGTAACAAATTCTCGGGTATTAACAGCCCCAACTCCGGGTGGCCCTCCGATGATGAATGACAGAATCGCAATGACCAACTCATATCAAGCAAAACAAAACCCAGATAGTTTAGTTCAATTTGTTTCGAGCAAAGAAAAGCGTTTCATGAAAAAGCAGAATAAAAGTTCTAGAGGTAAAGGCGGGATGTCTGAGTGGTGAATGTTATCAGAAAATTACAACCGGAGTGAAATTATCATATCTTTTTAGATCAGTAAGTGTAGAACCCCTTTCCGCTCTTCCGACCTAAATCTCCACGACTCACCATCTCCTTCAACAAATCACAAGGCGCATACTTCTCTTCACCCAGCCCTTCATACAAGACATTCATAATATGCAAAATAGTATCCAGTCCAATCAAATCACAAAGTGCCAAAGGACCGATTGGATGATTCATTCCCAACTTCATTATCCCGTCAATTGCATCAGGCTCTGCAACCCCTTCTTGCAAGGTCAGGATTGCCTCATTCAACATTGGACAAAGGATTCTATTGGAGACAAAGCCAGGTGAATCATTGCAAGAAAGTGCAGTCTTTCCCATCTTGGCAGATGCTTCAACTACCGCCGAGTTTACTTCCTCACTTGTGGAACTTCCATTTATTATTTCAACTAATTTCATGATTGGTACAGGGTTCATGAAGTGCATACCAATTACTTGAGAAGGACGCTTGGTGTGAGAGGCAATGGCGTCTATACTGATGCTGCTCGTATTGGAAGCAAGGATAGTTGAAGGCTTACAAATCTCATCTAATTCTGCAAAAGTAGAGAACTTCAAATCAGGGATTTCAGGAATTGCTTCAATGACTAAATCAACATCTGCTGCTGCTTGACGACTTGTCGCGGTTGAGATTCTTGCAAGGCTTGCATCCGCGTCCTCTTGTGTCATCCTTTCCTTTGAGACTAACTTTGTCAACGACTTCTCGATGCTATCCATCCCACGTTCGACATATTCTTGCTTGATGTCAATCATGACAACGTTATAGCCAGCACAAGCAGCAACTTGTGCTATGCCATTTCCCATCTGGCCAGCGCCAAGAACGCCAATACTTTCGATATTCATATCAGTGGCGCAGAGTTGGGCCTTCTTCATCATTGCCATATAGACCAAGAGCCATCAGAATTCTGATACCAATTGCTGCCATCACCGGCTTTGTACCAATTTGTTCCGTGTTCATCCTGTGGCAGGTAATCCCCACCACTGGGTAACTCCTCCCAAGAAGACACATGTGTCAATGGTTCACGGTTTTCTGTCACAAGGTATTCTGCTTCTTCAGGAATTGGGACTTGCTTTGGCTTCTTCAAGATGACAAGAATAGCACCCAGTAAGGCCAAGACAACAAGACTTCCAATAGCAACCACTGAAATCATCAAAGTACTCATTCCACCACTCGAAGTTTCTTCGGATTTAGATTGAGGGTCTTCCTCCTCTTCATCAATAAGACCAGGAGGACAACCAGCAGAACTTGCGAATTTATAGGATGCTGTAGGGCACCTATCTGCTTTGGTCGCCCCTTCAATGAACTCCCCTGGCCACTCTGAGTCTCGACTTAGATTCCAAGTTTCATTACCCCAGTTATCACCATAACCGTCGCCATCACTATCTTTCCACTGCGTTGCATCTTGAGGTTTCCAATCACCGCCATCCTCTACTTTCCATTCGGAATCTGGATTCGAAATACCATCTCCATCACTATCGACGCAACCAACCCTATCTCTACTGCTGTTTCCCGCTTGTGCTGGGCAATCATCCCCACCTTCAACGTAGTTATTATCGCCGATTCCATCCCCATCACTATCTTGACTCTGGTTGCCATCAAATGGTGCCCAGTCATCTTCATCACTGACGCCATCACGATCGCTATCTTTCTCACTGGGTGCACAACCAGTTTCATCAACATTTGTTACTTTGAAAGGAGAAGTATTAGGACAATCATCGAACGCATCATTGATGCCATCAAAATCAGTATCTCGTTCTGAGACTCCACAACCTTCTGCATTTACATCTGCTGTTTCATTTGGATTTGTTTGAGGACAATAGTCTGCCTTTTGCCCTGCAATATTATCCCCATATCCATCTCCATCTTTATCCCACCATTGGGTCGTTTCGTTCGGGAGGTCATCGATGCTATCCGCATAACCATCTGAATCTGTATCTATACAGCCATAAGTCTCATTACGGATTGAAGTTCCTGGAATTTCAGGACAATCATCACCATTAATTCCGCTGTTATTATCGCCAAAGCCATCGCCATCTCGGTCTCTCCATTGAGAGTTTAAGTCGGTGAAAGCATCTCCATTCTCCTCTATTCTGTTGTCATTACTGCCAGTGAAATTGTAATTATCACCATGTCCATCCCCATCGACATCACTCCATTGGCTAGCATTATTCGGGAAAGAGTCATTATCATCTGAATAACCATCACCATCAAGATCAGGACAACCAAATCTATCGATTGTTGAATTCCCCACTATGTCGATACAAGAGTCCCCTTCGAGTCCTTGTTGCTCGTCGCCGTAGCCATCGCTATCGCTATCTCGCCATTGGCTTGGTTCTGTTATGAAGACATCATCAACATCTGCATAACCATCCCCGTCTTGGTCAAGACAGCCAATATATGGAGAGATGCTGGCATTTCCCTGCTCATTATCGCAATCATCGATTGCATTATTGATACCATCATTATCATCATCGAGTTGTACTTCAGCACAACCTTTCAAGTCGACAATGCTGCCCTCAATAGTATCAGAGCAATTATCATCGCCATCCCAAACTCCATCATTATCTGCATCGGGTAACATCCACTTATTATTCACACCTATGATACCCCAAGAGACAACTTGATCCCAAATATCCATGCCAATAAATCCCTCTGATTCCCAAGAAAATATTCCAGAGTTGCCCAAATACCACTCTATAAAGGCCCTCTTATCCTCCAAATCCTCATTTGCAATCATCAATCTGAAATCGCTTTGTAAAGGCCAAATATCATCTCTAGAATTATTGTAGGTGGGGGCGATTATAGATTCTCCTGCAGCAGTGGCGTCCTCGATACCATGAGTTAAATTATCGAGGATAGGAACGATAGTCATTCCCACAGAATCATCTAGAACATATTGTAACTCAACCATTCCAATACTTGAATCGCCTGCTGGCCCAGTTACTCCCGCTCTGATGTCTCCCCGCCATTCTAAGGAGATTCTTGCTCTATTGTTAGAATGTGCATATAACGAATCTTTTTGAGCGCAATTACCACAAAATAAGGTATCCAATAGCATCGGCACATCGGTCTTATTCTCCCACAGTGAAACGAATACAATTTCGTCATTAGGACAGTTTGCAGAAAGGTCTGACCATTCCCTAAGTCCGTCTAAGTCGCTATTTGGGGCCACAGAAGAAAGGTCCATTCCAGGTAATTCACCAATGCTCGATGTAAGTTCATTTCGGGCTGACGAGGATAACATCCAACGAATCTGAGCAGTTGACAGCCCACCCATTGCAGAGAGACAAGTATCAACAGTCCCACCGGCTTTGATTACCAAGGCTGCAGGGTAACGTCCAATTGGAATCTCTAAGATTTGGCGTGAAGAGGTAAGGCAATCCAGCAGACCACTTTCACTATGATTAGCAAGTTCTGTTGTATAGGAATGAGATGGACCGTCCACTCCCGCCATTATCGCTCCTGAACCACTGCAAATATCGATTGTAGCGAAATCTCTAGTAATGTTTTTGGTATTCAACAATCTACCATCAGTTGGCCAACTATTGCGCCATGTTTGTTTGGAAAGATAGGTTAAATCGCCCCCCTCAATCAAAAGATAGCCTTCCTCAATAACGTGCATTGAAACTCTGCCTCGGCGCATTCCAACCAAAGCCATTCCACCATCTGGGTGGATTGCTAAATCGCGAGTACCGCGATTTTGGTTGCTGCTTCCAAAAGACCCAAAAGTACCTGCATGCGACATATTTGAAAGGAGAATGGCATCTGCCTGAGTGTTTTCAGATGCTACCAACATGACTGTGGAATCGGGGGTGAATTCCACATCTCTGACATTACGGCCGATGCTTCTAGAAAATACTTCAGTATAATTCCGGAGGTCATAGATGTAAGCCCAGTTGTTGTAGGAACCAACACCGAAATATCTACCGGTTGCATCTATGTCAACTGTTGCAGTTATGTCATTGAAGCCTGTGAAGTTTTCTTTAGTGCTAAGGTTATTCGCCCAGAGTAATGACACCTGATAGCCTGTTGCAATCAAGACTTGTGAATCATCTGGGGTCAATGAAATATCATAAACTCCATATCCAAATTCCTCTGAATTGGTTTGTGTCCAATTAGTTGTGTTTATTTCATATAGCGTATTATTTTGTGAGCCAACGTACAATTTGCTATTATCATGGCTGAATTGAACGCAATAAATATCATATTCCGCTGAAATAGTGAAATTATAGAAATAATTTCCATTGTTGGGGTCGATGACACTCATCAAGCCATTATCCATGGCTACAGCCAATTTACTTCCATCTGGGGAGAAATGCAAGTCATTGATCTCATTGGAGCCTGCTAACAAGACGTTCAAATATTGCCCCATGACGTTGAACTTCTCAACCCTATCTCCTCCACCTCCCGCCACATATGACATGCCATCTGGATGCCAAGCAACCGCATTTGCTGGTGAGCCTATGGAAACGTGGTAATCCTGAATTGAATCTTCCCATGCCCCTGCACTTGCATTTTGGAAATCAGCCCAGCCATCACCGTCTGAATCCGGACAACCTAAGCCCTCTGCCTGCGAGGCATTACCGCTTGCATAAGGGCATATATCCTGACTATCATCAATGCCATCTAAATCACTATCACTAGCATTAACAGTCAACATTGTAGACAAAAGAAGTAGGACTACCAAGCCGATACTCTTTCCTGCCATGACTAAAGGCGTTGAATCACACCTTTAGGTGTGTTGTATGGTTGTATGTCAATCCTCAAGTAAATCCTCTATTGCCGCAAGTAAACTCTTTCTTTGACCAGGAGTTGCTGCTACGGCAGGAGTTTGAACATTTACTAAGGGTTGTGAAATTGGTTCAACCTTTGGTGCATCGAAGAATAATTCCCTGTCCATTGGAACCCCAAGCACTTCTTCGTCTTCCTTGCGAGGCCTGAAAATCAAAGCTAATACTCCAATTGCAATAACAAATCCAATGCTTATATTGACTATTCCTCCAGCCGATTCAAGAATACTGCCAAGGGTTTTTTCTTCCTCAGTTAAAGTCAATTGAGTGCTGGTTGTGGTGCTATGGCCGGCACTATCTATGATTATCAATGTTGCATTCCATGTCCCTGCTGCTGCTTGAAGACTAAGTTGACCTGAATTTTGTAACTCATCATATGTTTGGATTAGTTCTCCATCGAGGGTTAAACTTAGAGTCCAATATGAAATCCCATCACTACTGATAATATCGTGCCGAAGATAAAGGCCATCAAGGTCCCCAATGAATTCCAATATTAAGGATGGTGGAGTAGTATCGAGAATAGTTTCCAAAGTGGAGGTTGCCGAGTTCTGTGCTGCATCTGTAGCTGAGCAAATGATTGTTAATTGGCGGTTATCAAGGTCCATCTCTCTCCAATCAGGCCATGGAGTTAGACCCAGTTCCCAGTTGCCTTCGAAATCTGAAGTGGTCTGGGACCATGTGCCAGTTTGCTCTATGTCACAACGAATATCGACATTTGGACTTGCAATGCCTTGCACATCAATCGGCGGATAACGATCTGGAATATCACCTGCGACAAAAGCGAGTCTTGAATTTGGACTGCTAATGTTGATGAATGGGGTTTGGGAATCTCTCATCACCTCTAATTGCCATTCTTTATGAATAGTCATTCCAGAAACTGTCAGGGTGAAATGATTACCTCCTTCTTCCAATGGAATCGTGATATTCAGCCATTCACCAAGTCCAGTTCCAAAAACCGGGGGAGTTGTATTCAATCTCCAAGTTTGGCTAGGGCCCAAATAAAGTTGAGCGATAACTTCGCTGCTGTTAACCCATTTACCATCCCACGGTGCAGTCAATTCAGGGGTATAGAGTGAAGTTGGCAATACTACCTCGATACAAGAGATGATGCTATTTCTCCCTTCATCGGTCGTTTGAAGGCAAAAGGTATGATCTTCAAGAGACTCAAGGCTATGAACCCAAGTATTGCGTCCGGATTGACTTTGTGGTAGAATTGTGCGGATGCCATCGACCAAAAGGTCAGTAGATGTATTTTCACTTATGCTCCACGCTAGAGGAACCAAATGATGGCTCAAAGTTTCATTCATCGTTGGGTCAAGCCATTGTAATACTGGGAAGACTGTATCTACTCTGAAAGTTAAGTTCTTTCTTTGCCAATTGCCTGCCTCATCCCGAGCGCTTAATTCTACTATGAAATCCCCATCTAAAGTGGCCAAAGAATGCTGATTCCAAATGAAGTTTGAAGGGTTAAACATCTCATCTGATTGTATCCATAACCTTGCACCCAATTCCACTTGGTATTCGAACAAAACTGAACTGGTATTTACTACTTCTAAAGTCGCATCTGAACGCATCACTAATGATGGTGCAATGGTATCTCTCTCAATAAGTAACAAAGTAGTTACACTATTTCCAGCCTTATCTGTGGCTGTAATATTGAATTGATTCAAACCTTCCAAATCTAACTGCAGGGTGGTGTTGTAATAGCCGCCTTCTGCAACTAGTAATCCTTGCTCAGTTTCTAGTGATATATCAGTTTCAGAAATGACGCTCAAATTCCAAAATGTATTGTTGGTTAACCAACTGCCAGCAACATAGTCTGGGATGGTAATTTGTGGATTTGAAATATCATAAGTCAGATATAATTCAGCCCGCGAAAGTGAACCTTCAAAATCGCTAACATTCAATTGGAAATATTGCTCTGTCTCATTTGCTGGTAGGCTGAAATTAAGCCATAATTCCCTTGCAATCTCACTTGAGTTTAGATCTGTGCGGTTGATTTGTGAACCATCAATGGCAATACCCGTAATTGAAGTGAAGTTCTCCACCCCTTCCATTGAGATATTACTGAGATTAGCCCCACTTCCTTGAGAGTAAATATAAGCGCTGACGTTAACAGTTTCATTATGATGTGTTCCATTGATTGGGGAGATGAATACTGCCTGCGCAGGCAATCCCAATAGGCGATATTCGTAAGGCACTTCCAAGCTTCCACCACTATCCAGTTCCAGTGAAATATAGCCGCTGAATGTGCCACTGCGCTGTGGGCGTAAAATGGTTAAATTAACCTGCCAAGCCTTTAGTGGAACTTTTCCACCCAATGCAGCACTGCCGCTTGGCCAATTGGAGAGTATTTGTGAATCATTAAATTCTGAATAATTGTCAACAATCAAGGAATAACCGCCGACCATTTTCACTTGTAGCCAGAAAGTGGAATTATTTGATGCTAGGTCATAACCGTGTACCACTATCCACCACTTTCCGTTTGCCGGATTATTTAACTCGCAGATTTCATTGCTTCCGCCACTACCGGAACTCTCCATCAATTCGCTTGACCAATCTATAACCCCATTGCCATTATTATCACGATAAAGATAGAGGTCTATGTCTTCACCCATCTTGTTCGAATCAATTTGAACTTTCAGATATTCGATATCTTGGAGACTTAGATTCCTGATATATGATGAACTCGATTTGTCAGAAGGATTGTCTTGAGATGCGGTTTCATTGCTCCAATACATTGGCTCAGTCCAACCATATCCACTAACATCGCTTAGATTGACATCAGCGGTTGAGCCGATGATAATGCTCTCCTCAAAATCTCCTTGAGTCCAGTTAACCACTGTTTTTGACATGTTTCCAGAAAGTGTTGCTGCATAACCCACGTTAACATTGACGGGGTTATCATTGGTTAGAACTCCATGCATTGTGCTGTGCAAAAGCAGAATCTTGTGGCCTGCGCTAGCCTCTGCACTGAGCAATTCCCTATCCGTGCCAGTAGTAGTTTCACGCCTCCAAATACCTGAACCTGCATGCTCGATGTCAGAACCAGTTTCGATATACATATTCTTGGTACCATAAGCAATAGGGTCATCCGCAGCAAAAGGGTGGCTAGTCTCGCTCAACCAAAATGCATCTATATCGGTATGTCCGTTATCCAGCCAATCAACATCGATGATAATTGTTCCATCAGTCATGTTGGTCGGCCAATCAATCGCGAAGGCTTTCCAATCTCCTGACTCCGCCCGCCACCCCCATCGCTGGGCTCCTTGCATCCAAGTTTCTCTATAGAGGGACTGATTGCTAAGATTATTGTCGACTGTTGGCGGTATCCATGAATATGGACCTGTTACTGCAACAGTGGTTATAATCGGTAATAACCAATCATGTCCACGTCCATCATCGATACGGATCCCCGACATATGTAAGCCGGGAATTGCATCGCTTGGAACCGATACTACAACGCTAACATTGCGCGAGGAATTAGCTTGTACTTGGCGCGAGGAAGGTACACTAATCCATGAATCAGAAACTTTTGAAAAACCGGTTATATCGATTTGGACATCGAGGGGGTCAACCAATCCAGTTCGTACCTCCTCCCTAAAAATAGCCAATAATATACCATCACAATCCTCCTCCCAAGGGTCAGTAGCCCTAGTTTCAGATTGAGGCCCAGTAAAGTAAGAGGCGGTCATAACCGAAACTTCCGAAGATTGCCATTCCCCATCTTGAATGAACGAATCATTATTGCTATCATTCCAATACATTCCATCTCCATTACTGTCATTCCAACGATAAGTGTAGAGATAAATCCGGTTTTCAGATTGCCTGTCTTGATTGCCATCAAAGCCAAGTGGGTTGGTTGAAGCCCGAGCCCTAACCATCGTTGCAGTTGCATCAATGCTAGTATTATTGCTATCATTATGAATCAGTAGAGGCACCACAAAATCAGGTCGCGAGGATTGATATCCATCCCACCCCATGCTAGTATTGGAAAGCCAAGTGAAGTTCTGATGAGTTGTAGGCTCAAAGGTCTCACTAGTGAAATTTAATTGCTGCCTGACAGATTGAGGATTATTGATTTGCACCGAATGACTAACTACATCACCAGCCATTAGCCAATTTGAATTGGCAACCCGATGTGCTCCATCATTTTCACCTGGCATCAAAACTGCAGGCTCGAGCCACCAAGTATCATTGGAGCCTGCAATCGTGTGAATCGCCCGCGATGCATTGAACCATCCCGCACCTTGGACCAATGCTTCATAGGAGATATCATCAGCCGTTGACATAACTAAATCACGTATCTTCTGACTATCTGGATAACTGCCATATTCCTCAAACCAAGCCTGCTGAACAAGCGCCATCAAGCCAGCAGCAAGTGGAGTTGCGAGTGAAGTTCCACCCCATGACCCATAAGCAGAATTTGCGTCAGTTTTCTCATTGAGAGTCTTGTCACCAGTTGCTGACCAACCAATAGCCACGATATCTGGGTCCATTCTTCCCTGTGAGTTAGGACCTCTATCAGACCACATCGCCATATCGCCATGAGTATCGCCGATTGAGCCGCCTGTTTTGGAAGTTGCAGCCCCAACCGAAAACACACCTGCAGCCCCACTTGGACTAGTTACCGTACCATATCCAGGACCACCATTTCCCATCGCCACCATGTATACAGTCTTGGGCGAATGAACTCTTGTAATCCAATCTAAATACAAGGAATTGAAATCCGAACCAGCATCAACAACTCCGCTATATCCGAAAGAGAATGAACCGATTTGTGCTTCATCACCGGTGTTGATTAGACCATCAGGACCTTCAGCAACAAAGCGCCAAGTATCCAAACCTGAGCCCCCACTATAGTAATTTCCAACTCCGATAATCGTTGCATTGGGTGCCATTCCTTGCACTTTTCCATTTGCTATGATTCCTTGTGCAGAAACTGCGCTGGCACAAAGGGTGCCATGGTTTCCAGCAGGGCCGCTGGCTTCGTTCAACATGAAGGCAACAATATCACCATTATTGGGGATTCTATCAGCATAACCTTGGCGGGCGGCCAAGGTAGGGCCATAAGGAAGTGAAGTATTACCATCAGCGATGAAGTAAATCATCCCGCCACTGCGATCCCATAACCCATCATCATTCAAGTCAAGCCCAGTAGTCTCATTACCTCTATTCATGACAAACCCATCGGCAAATGAACCATCACCATCCATATCAACAAATACAGAATCATACACTCCATTGTTGGTGCTATCGGTTAGTAGAATGGGAACGTCGCTGCCAACTCTTGATTGTAAGTCTTCATCAGGGTGTTCGCCGATTCTATAATTCCCTGAAATACTTACAATTCCACTAATGTCGTAGCCGGATGTATCAAGCAAGGAGTCGTTATCAGAATCAGTATCAATCGTAGAGGTATCTGCAAACCAAGAACTACCATCGCTTGGATAGGTATCCCCATCTTTCAACCATTCATTGAGTGAACGCGGGTCATGGGCGATTGGCCACCCATACCAAGGGCTGCTAAGGTTATCATCACGAGCTTGAGTTCCATTTAGGTCAGGGTGAGCGAAATCAACCCCAGAATCAACGATAGCAACTTTTACTCCTTTACCACTGATGTTATTTTGCCAAGCATCTGTTGCACCATGAATCTCCACTGCTTTGAAAGTTGAAGGTTGAGCCTGTGAATCAGCGGGCTCTGGATTCTCCAAATTGCGCGTTATTGCCCTGATACCATCGAGATATAGTAACTTCGGAACTAAATTTCCGGGCATTGTTATCATACGATGTTGTACTGCCCCTTGCAATGATTCAGGGCTGGTTTCGACTAAGCGCCCTTCTGAAGCATGCTGTTTCGGTAATAATCCATGTTGTTGTTGCCACTGGTGTAGCATCGACAAGTCATCAGTCAAAACCAATACATCGACTTGTTGCTGTAACTCCCACCAGTCCAATGCTGGATATAGATATGGTTTCTGCCATCCTTCAGTACGTTCTGTCTTCTCTTCAGTTATATCTTCAACCATATCTGGTGATTTATCATCACTTAAATTCAAAGTTGGCAGCATTATTGCAGCGAGAAGCATGGCTAACAAAACACGCCGCATACATATCCCCTGCTGGTGACACGTTCTTGATGCTGTGGGGTGAGAGTGCAAGCGATTGACCTAAGAACTGAATGCAAGTCGAGCCGCTTACTAGCCCCGTAGTGTAGTGGTCCATCATGTTGGCCTTTGGAGCCCGCGACCCTGGTTCAAATCCGGGCGGGGCTATTTGAGTAGATTGTTAATATTCACGTAGCCCGCCTGACGTCGCACTTCCTTCGCTTTGCTCAGTCCAGTGCTCTGTCTAGGCGGGGCTACTAGCATCTAAAATCATCAAACAGCATCTAAAAGCGCCGCCCGGATTTGAACCTAGCGTGCGCTGAACATCAAACAACATCAAAGCCGCGCACGCGACGGTTTGGAGTTTCATAAATAATCATCAAACAGCATGAAACTCCAGAACATCAAACAGCTGGGCGGGGCTACTTGATTAGATTGTTAATATTCACGTAGCCCGCCTGACGTCGCACTTCCTTCGCTTTGCTCAGTCCAGTGCTCTGTCTGGGCGGGGCTACTGGCATCTATTTGCATAATAATAAGGAATGGAAATTGCTTTGAAAAGCAATAAATAAAATGTAATTATCTCCCGAGTATTGACCTCTGAAATGACCTTGAAAAAATAACTAAAATATTATTTAGTACAGCGATTAGTGACCTCTAATAGAAAAATTAAAATACTACCACCTACAACTAAGTTTGATGTTGAATCATACGAAAAATAAAAGCCACGAATGCGAGAATGACCGACAAGTAAGCTATGCTGGAAATATGCTAGTAGAAGCCTATTGCCTCACTTGTTATCACGAGGTGATGGCCGCCATCTTGGTCGACATTGAAAGGTTCTCTTCGGAGACCTTTGGAAATGACATGGGAATTATTCAAACTTCATTGTCATTATATTTCCAAGCCTCCAACCCTATGTCATTACTTATCTGTGAAGGTGCAAACTGAGGTTATAAACCCCTAAAAGAGATAGAAATACCGGAAAAAATGGAGGGATAAAGATGAAAAGAGAAATGTATGTATGTGAATTATTTGAAATGGAATGGGTATGCAGTATGCCAAGAAAAACACCTGAGGAAGCGCGTATGGACGCTAAGAACTACATCGCGGGCGTGTTATTAGCAAGACAAGGAATCGCAATCAATCCTGAGCACTTTGGGTTTGATTTAGAACCACCAGAAATCAACGCATGGAAAAATCAGATTTACCCAACCGTTGATGTTAGCGATAACATTGGCGAAACTTATTCTGTCATGCTTCGCGAAGATGACAACCTGGGAACTTGGAGGAGATTTCATCATGAATGCTTCGAATCAGGTGAACTTCAAGACCTATATAATGAGGAAATAACCTTTGGAGTTAATTCAATCGGAGGTTTACGAGCGCAAGCAAAAGATGTCGATGATGAAGGTATCTGGAAATCAAAATATGGCGAAATAAGTCTGTTAGGAGCAATGATTCCAATACCAAAAAATATTCAAACAATCGGTGTAAAGGAAGAGGTGTTGGCAATAATTCCACTGCGTGAGTTCAGCTCCCACTGTTCTCATTGTAATACACCCTTCTCATCTAAACAAACGTGCCTACTCATGGAACGTGCAATCTTGGTACCGGCTCGGTGCTGCAACATGATGCTATGGACATCGGAAAAGGGTGTTGAAGCATTCCTTGAGGAGTGGGAATAAAGTGGGGAGGAAACGCAATGCAGGCTCACTCTTTTTCCTGCACCGCCATCACTGCTAGGTATGCTTCCTCAGTTTCAAATTCCAGCACCGCTGGTCCAATGTGCAAACAATCCTGACATTGGTACTTACGCCCCAACTCAAAACCCATGTATGGGTAGAAACGAAGGCTGAAGCAGTGAGGGCAGACAATAAATGACATTTCAACAACAAATAAAAGCCGCTGCATTTGAATGCTCTTATCATCCAATCAGCAACATAACAAGATGAAATTAAGGAAAAATAATCAACTTAACTCAATGAAATGGTTAGAATACCTAAACACCCCCCCATAACCCAATGGATGCTCAAGAATACTATCAATCGTTGCTTGCTCAGGGCTATAAAAGCGAGGACTCAGTTGCATTCACCCAGCAACATTATCCTGAATTTACTCTGGCTCCTGTCTCAGAGGAACCACCTCTTCAGATGCCGGTTCCAGCCCCGATGCCAATGGCTGGGGCTTCACCTGGAACCGATGTTGGTCAAACAATCGTCGTTGGGAAATCCAAAGGAAAGGCATTGCGGATCATCTCAGGTTCTATTGGAATAGTTATGTCAATTGCAATTCTGGTATGGATGATGGAAATTCTAGATACGACTTCTGGCAATATTGACTATTATTCTGACGAAGGAACTTCTTCAGCCGATACTTTTGTATCAGCATTGGAAACTGTTCAAGTATTATCATATGTTGCTCTTGCGTTAATAGTTGGAATTATTGGAATTTCGGTATTAACCATGTTAAATAAATCAAAATGGTGGTATTTACCAGCGATTTCCCTAATCATGCTTCTATTGTTGACTGGAATGGGATATTATACAACAAATTCTACAAATCAGTATTACAGTGATTGCGATAGTGAGATTTATTCAGACTGCGGAGAACTCAGGTATGAATCAACGTTGGAATCAGATGCTATGATTTTAGGATATTGCAATGCTTTTGCCCTGATATTCATTGGCTTATTATCACTAATATCCAAACCGAAATCCAGTCTAGATGAAACGGTAGAAAGTGAAGAAGTTTGGGTTAAGGGTGCATGGATTATCGCAATAATCTTGTTAGTTTTTTGCTCACTGGCTACCTACATGACTCATGATGCCTTAATGAATCCAACAAAGAACCGAGACAATTCCGGAGGAAATGGCTTTGAATTTAGTGGCAAAGATGGCGAAGCACTTTTGGATGGACAGAATAACAATACACTCTTACACATCACCATGGACCAAGGTCGTGCATTGAATTTCGCCTCGCTGTCGGTGAAGATCGTTGTTGATGACGGAGCATACTTCAAATGCGAGTTATATTCAGGGGGCGATAGTGATGGGGGTTGCGTCATTTTTCAAGATTGGGATGACAACAAATGGGATGTAGACGAAGAGATTACAATTCTTGAAAATGGATATGACTTGTGTGATGGATCAGGCAGTGGCTACTGTAGGGTCGTAGTGACCATAGGCGAGGTCGATTACAGTAGCGGAGAAGACACGGACCTCCAAGTCCTCACAATAATTGTTTATTAAACTGAAAGAAGGTTAGGGTTTTGCAAGTTGGCGATGTTCAGGGTTGATCAAAACTTCCAGTGCTGAATCGATAAACTCTTCCAGGCCGCCATATTCTTGAGCCTGTAGCGCCATGTCTAACTTGTCCATCTGCTTGACGAAATCAGCCTCTGCTGACTGTTCATTCCAGAGGTCTCGCAGATGCTGACGATTGCATAACTCCTCAGTCATCTCAACAAACGCGGCGGATTCCATCTCATGTTTCTCGGCCACATCTATTCCATCATAAGGCGTGATATCTCCGATCCTTACTTCGGCAAGGTCATGGATGAGTGCCATTTCTAGAACTTTTAGTTTATTCAAGTCATTCGGGCACAATACCATACAAAGCCAAGCCACCCCCCAAGAGTGTGCTGCGACACTTTCAGGATTCTCTATTCCCGCTCGCAGCCAGCCTGTTCTTGGCAGGGATTTCAGTTTCAGTGCCTCGAGTAGTAATTCCTTCATGGGCTGGCGATAACGATGTTTTGTTTGAGTGCATCGGCAAAAAAACCTGCTATAGGTTGAAAAGCAGAAGTGTTATTTCACTAATATGGTCGAGCATCTCCCACCGCCGCCGAGTGCCGCGGAAAAGATGGTGAAGGCTACCAAAAAAATGGCATCTTCAACTAAAGTCAAAATGGCTTCATTAAGAGAAGCATTGGCTGAAAAATTTGCTTCTGAAGAAAAGGAAGAAGGACAGGGAGTTATTCCAATTGAAGAGCCTTCTAAAGATGAAGAAGGTTCAGAACCTCAAAAGGCTGAGCAAGAACAAGAACCCGATGAGCCTGAGGTAACCGAACAAAACGAAGAAGAAATCCCCGAAGAGATTGAGGATCTTCGAGAAGAGGAATCCGAACTTCAAGCACTCTTGGTCGAGGCGAGTGATATGCTGCGCACTCAATCTAGAGAACTTGATGGATTACGTTCAAAATTAGAAGCATTGGAAAGTGCCAAAAGATATGAAAAAGAGAATGATTCAAAATCATCACTTGGAAGAGACCTACACCTAACATTCAACGATGGAATGACTCTAATGGGAATCTCATTATTGTGGATGGTTGCTTTAGTTGGAGCAGACCGATATTTATCTGCTCAAAGTTGGATGATTGGAAATAGTTTGCCAACTGACTTAGTGAGTTGGAGCATCGGAACGGGGCTTTGGTCATTCCATGTCCTACACCAATTGAAAAAGGCCAAAACAATTCTTGCAATGCCTCTTGGGATGAGAATACAAACTGGAATTGGAGTTTCCTTGGCGGTTGGTACTGCCTTGATGTTGAGTAAAGAAGAGTTTAGGACTGTAACCAATGTCTGGGCATATGGTTCGATATTTGCATTGTTAGTTCTGCTTGTATCAGGCTTTGGTGGGGCCTTTAAGCGCGCCTTGGCTAGACGTTTCAAAAGAAACGCAGTTATCTCTGATTGAATCAAAGTATGTAACTGCTGCATAGATTAACGGGAAACCGCATCGGGATCCTTAGCCAAATCCTTGGTGATATTCTTCTGGTGAGATTCCAATGTACCGCCACCGATTTCCAAAAGTTTAGAATCCCTCCAAAGCCTTTCCACTACATATTCACCGACATATCCGTATCCACCCATGACCTGGATTGCTCTGTCCGCGATGTTTTTGGCGGCTGTTGTTGCGAAGAGTTTGATTCCGTCGCTGTCTAAGCGGTTTCCACTTTCTCCAAGTTTCATATTTGATGCGGTGTGATAGAGATAGACCTTCATGGCTCTATATTCTGCCCATGATTCCCCGATGTGTCTCTGGATTTGTCCGAAGTCTCTGATTCTCTTGCCAAAGGCTTCCCTCTCTTCGGCATATTTGTTCATAGCTTCTAATGAACGACGGGCAATTCCAACTGCCATCGCTGCTAAGGTTAAACGCTCTAATTCGAGGTTGCGCATCATGTGACCCAAAGCCCCACCTTCTTCTCCAACCATGTTTTCTGCTGGTACGATACAGTTGTCGAACACAAGTTCAGCAGTGTTGCTGGCACGCATTCCTGTTTTGTCTTCGATTTTTTGACCTACACTGTAACCTTTGGTTCCTTTTTCTACTAAGAATGTGGAGAGCCTCTTTCGGCCTTCATCGTCTTTACCAGTTTGGGCATATACCCAAACTAGGTCGGCAGGTGTTCCTTCTTCATCGATGCAGCCGTTTGTGATCCACATCTTACTTCCGTTGATTACCCAATCTCCATCTTGGTTCTGAATTGCGGTTGTTGAAAGGGCAAGGACGTCTGTTCCTGCATCTGCCTCTGACATCGCCATGCAGCCAATTGCTTCACCGCTGCAAACTGCAGGTAGGTATTTTTCTTTTTGTTGTTGACTGCCATTGACTGCCAAGTTATTGACGAATAACATGCTATGTGCAAGATATGCTAATGCGAAGCCTGGGTCGCTGGCTGATAATTCTTCATGGATGATTGCTGCTGCTGTTGCATCCATCCCTGCTCCGCCAAATTCCTCTGGCACTGTAATTCCTAGTAATCCCATTTCACCGAGTTCTCTGAAGAGTGGGAGATTAAATTCTTCTTTCCGGTCAAATTCAAGTGCTTGGGGCTCAACTGATTCTTCAACGAATGATTTCACCATCTCACGAACCATAAGGTGTTCTTCACTTGGATTGAATAAATCGCCTGACATGTAATGCCTCCAACAAGTCGCCGACCTGTCTTCTTATGATGAAAGCATCGCTTATGTCATTCGTACTTTTCTAACCCTTACAGGTCTGTTATCAACTCTAACATGCCCATCTTGAGCTGCTGCTCTCCAAGCCAAGTGTGCTACAGTTGAATCGCCCTTGATGACCTTGCGGACTTTCCTTTCTTGCTGTTTTGGAATTACCTGTGGAATTTCTTGTTTCTTAGTTTCATTTTGTGTTAATCCTGAAAGAACACTGGCTGCTGCAGATTGATGACTTGCTAATTCCCGTGTTGGCTCTAAGCGGCGCTTTGCTTCCTTATTAGCAGTAATTCCTTCTGTTTCTACTTCATTCTCCATCATGTCCATCAATACACAGTGTATTGAGAACTCTTGCTTTCGCTGTTGTACTCCCATCCCCATCAATATTCAGGGAATCAGGCGGTAGTATAACACTTCCTTTACACGACTACTATGATATGGCGTTTTTGAGACTCTGGGTGATTGGCCACAACCTCTTATCAAATGGCCCTATCGAATGGTTATGTCCGGAATTCTGATCCTTGCTGCATCGACAGGAAATAACTTAGAATTGTCTAGGATGTGGGCTTCAGTTGCTGATGAAGAAGGCCATTCTAGTGAAATTATTGATTTGTGTTCTCTCGACTTTCCCTTATTCACTCCGACTTTGCAAAAGACAGGTGCACCTGATGGGCTTAGTGAATTGGAAGCCAAGATGGCAGCTGCGGATGCTTGGGTGATTTGTGCACCTGAATATAATGGTTCAATACCTCCATCACTGAACAATGCCATCGCATGGTTATCAACTAACGGCGAAGATTTCCGCGGACTATTCAATGGCAAGCCGGTTGGCTTGTCTACGTATAGTGGCGGTGGTGGAAGTTCTGTTATTGCCGCCATGCGAATGCAGTTCTCATATCTTGGTTGCAATATCATTGGCCGCTCTATTTTGTCAAACGGCAGCAAAGCGGCCAATCCAGATGCAATGAAGTCTATCATCTCACAACTCATTAGCTGAAATTGTGGATACTCGCGCCGGGAGGTGAGTGAATGGTTTTAAATTCACGAAGTCCATAACTCAGTATTTTTCCGATGCTATTAGCACGAGAACAGTACTTGACAATACAAGTGCTCGTGCCGGGATTTGAACCCGGGTCGAAGCCTCGAGAGGGCTTCATGATGGGCCGCTACACTACACGAGCGTAAGACGAGTCGCGCAATCGCACCCACTATTTGAGTGAAACGCAACATCCTCCTGTCGTTCACTTTCACCCCTAAACTGAAAGTGTAATCGTGCCACTGCAGGGAATCTCCCGTTTCACTTTCATTTCCACCCCCTTGCCTCGCTTCATATGCTGATGCCAGCAGATGGAATTTGATGAACACCACCGAGACTGATGAATTGATTGGGCTGGGCTTCGCCGACTTGGAGCCAACCAGTACAACTCTTGAGGAATTACCTGCATGGGCGATATCCTCAGTATTACTGGCGACTGCAGATGGGAAAATGCCTACAACAAAAGGCATGCACTGGAAAATATCCTCATGGCCATTTGCAATAACTAGAAAACCCTGGAAGCACCTCATAGAGAGGGTACGAAATGGTGGCTTAGCATGAGTCGAACAAAGCGCTTGCGTGGAGCCTTAGTAGAATACTTGTCCGAGGCAGGACCAGCAAATACTTCCGAAATATATGAACACATAAACTCTAGATTTCGTTGGGGGTCAACGATGAATCAATTGGGGAACGTGCTGGCCCGTGATGCTCGCTTCATTAAATCAGGCTTCGATGAAAATCAATTGTTAGGAGGATACCGCCTTAGGGTTTGTATCTGGGAACTAGCAGATGGTGTGGCTGCTTAACGGCAACACAATGAAAACCCCTATGCTCAAGCGCTTAGTGTGCCTCAGTCATCCTACAAGGCTTGGCTAGAAATCTCTAGGCCACTAAATGTCATCTTAGGTGGAATTACATGCTGCCTAGGCGGATACATCGCAGGGATTGATGATTCAACCCGCCTCACCTTGGCCTTGAGCACAATTAGTGTGATGCTTTTCATGGCTGCTGGGAACATCGTTAATGACATCATGGATTCAACTATAGATGCACAGGCTCACCCATCTCGGCCCATTCCTTCTGGAAGAATAAATCGGCCATTAGCAAAGGGAGTGGCTAGTGGTCTTTGGATAGTATCTTTACTCTTTATGGGGATTTCTGCAAATGTGCTAAAAGGTACTACGGATTTGTGGTGGGGTGCAATTCTCATCTGGGTTATTGCTGCTACTTTGATGCTTTCATACGACCTTGGACCACGTACAAAGCAGAGCGGATTGGTTGGGAATATTGTCATTAGTTTGATGGTTGGAATGGTTATCATCTTTGGAGCAGCATCGGTTGGGATGGTTTATCTCCCCTTGATCTGGCTTGTTGGAGCAACTTCATTTTTCATTAATTTGGCTAGGGAAATTGTCAAGGATTGTGAAGATATGGAATCCGATTCAGAAACTCGCAATACTTTGCCGATGACTGTTGGTAAGGAAAAGGCAAGAATGATTGCATACTCAATATCGATGGGAGGTATTGTATGTAGCGCTCTACCATATTATTTGGGCTACTTTAACTTGGGATTCTTGTTGTTTCAATTGCCAGCAGTTCTATTGATTCTCACTTGCAACAGCAAGATGATGACTGGCGATGATAAATCTTGCCAACGACAATTGCGCCAAAGCTTGATTATGGGTATTCTTGGCTTCTCTGCAAGTGTTGGTTTTTCTTAAAGGTCTAAGAACTCAGCAAGTGTTTCCCAAGCCGCCTTATTACAGAAGTAGGTTACAAGTGACATTTGAGCCCACATACGATTTTCTGCTTGGTCGAAGACGATGGATTGTTTGTGGTCCATGACCTCATCAGTGACTTCATCTCCCCTATGTGCTGGCAAGCAATGCATGAATGACCAGCCCTTATCCGCTCCTTCAAGAAGTTCCATATTTACTTGGAATCCATCGAAATCCGCCATCTTGTCGACTTGGTCTTCTTCACCCATGGATACAAAGGCATCAGTATAGATGATGGTTGCATTTTTCACTGCTTTCTTTGGGTCGTT
>Ga0302122_10000409_pt1 | contig 26439 bp, 17 predicted proteins | sample CB21_SCM_MG_FD_203115 | JGI IMG/M metagenome (GOLD analysis project Ga0302122, IMG submission 203115) | Marine microbial communities from Western Arctic Ocean, Canada - CB21_SCM | ecosystem: Environmental > Aquatic > Marine > Oceanic | place: Canada: Western Arctic Ocean | collected 2017-09-28 | reverse complement strand
GGCGGGGGCTCCCCCCCCCCCCCCGCCCCCCCCCCCCCCCCCCCACCCCCCCGCCCGCCCCGGGGGGGGGCCCCGCGCCCGGCCCCCCCGCCCCCCCCCCCCCACGCCGCGGCCCGCGCGCAACAGAACGAGGGCCGCCTGAACACGTCCCAAAATGTCATTTTGTTGTACCGCATGATCGAGCTGCGAAGTCTGGCCTTCGTCAATTTTGGATTGGCGATGCTCTCGCTGCTCTATCTGGCGATTAACCTCGTGCTCCTCTTCCTGACGATCATGAGCTATCACGACGACGGGGTCATACTGCACCACGTCGAGTTCTGGAGCACGTTTTTTTATGCTTCTATTGAAGCCTTTGCGTTGGTGTATACGCCCCGCGCGATCATCTCCATCAGCGGCCGGCCGACCTTATTAAAGGTGCTGTTGTTCTTCGACGTGGTCGCCACCTTCTGCCCCGCGGTCCTAGTGACTTTGAATCTGGAGGAGTTCGAGTCCATTGCGCACCAGATCGAATATTTAAATGAACTGACGATGGCGTTCGTGAACTTGGTCTTGCTGGCCTCGTTACTGAAGAGCCGGAGCGACGCTCCGCAGAAGGACTCGTCGACGTACACCATCACTTTGGCCGCTTTGGCGATCGCGTGCGTCCAACTCGCGTTGTACGACATTTTTGAAATGAAGCGTATGGCGCACGTCTTCGAGTTCAGCTTCGGCACGATCAGCGCCTTCGTGACCTTTGCGTTCTGCCTGGACAACCGAAGTTTGGCGGAGGACGAGGTCCTGTGCATCATGTACGGCAACCACCGCGACTGCACGGACTGCAACGGGCGCCACCAACAACGGGCCGTGGCGAAGCACCGGGCGCGGAGCCTGTCCGGCGACGCCAAGGTGCCGTACCACTCCTTCGGCGACGCCGGGATGGCCTAGGGCGGGCTGGCCCACGCGCCTGGACAATTCGCGCGTACTCGCCACCCTAAGTAGCTGTGTCTAAACGCCCCGGCGACGTGGTCTGAAGCGGCGTGTCTTCATGACAGGTACTTCCTAGAGTTTCTTCCCGAGGGCGTGGCAAACTTGGCTCGTGAAATCACTGTTCTACTAAGTAACTTTTTGTTACGGTGCTAGGACTAGTGGACGGGGCCCGGGGGGGGAGACCGCGCGTCGCCGATTCATCGGCGGCGGGCGCGGGCCGCGTCTTTCTTAATAGCATATTTCCTTCTAAGCAAAACCGCCTCGGCGAAACTCCCCGACTAAGCAAGCCAAATGCCGTCTACCCGTCCGAAAAACCCGTCACGGACGCAAATCCACATCCTGATAGGAGGGCATCCCTTTTGGGAGGCAGGTCCATGCGACCAGCTTACTCTGTCCTAGCCTGACGGATGGGTCCCGAGGGAGCGGGAGCGCCTAGGGGGCGCGCGCCGTAATTAACCCGAACCCGAACCCGCAAAATCTGACACAAAGGCAGTGCACAGCGTACACACAGCGCGCTGCGAAGCCAGGCCCAGAAACCATGCCGCCCGTCGGCCCGAGCCTGCAGGTGTTCCGGCTGAGCCTCTACGTCGCGCTCCCCGTCGCCGCCACGATGCTGTACAGCCAACCCAGTGTCATGGCCCAAATTATCGGCTTTTTTAATTACACCGTGTACCCGCCGGCCGGCCCGCCGCCGCCCACGCCCGACGAGATGGACGCGCTCGTGAAGAAGCGGCGCGCGGGGCGATGAGGTGGCTGCTGCTGGCCGCGGCCGCGGCACTGGACGAGGCGCCGTTCGAGCTGCTGGACGTCTACGGCCCGCCGCCCGCGAACTCCGCGGTAGCGCTGCCGCTCCTCTTCGAGCCGCGCGTCAAGCTGTGGTGGCCGGCGCTGGACGCCGTGGTCGATATCGCCCAGGACGCCGCGAGCCCGTACGACGCGCCGACCACGCTATGGCCGGCCGGCGCCGTGCTGGCGCATGCCCTGGCCTCGGACTGCGCGTCCTGGAAGGACCGGGTGGTCCTCGAGCTGGGCTGCGGCGTCGGGGCCGCGGCCCTGGCACTCGCTCGGTGCGGCGCCAAGCGCGTCGTCGCGACAGATATCTCCGAAGCGGCGCTGGCGCTGGCGGCCAACAACACGAATGGGACCGCCGTGACCCAGGTATTGGACTGGGACGACGAAGGCGCGCTGCGGGACGTCCTCGCAGAGCACGGCCCCTTGTTTGCGGTCGTGGGCGCGGCGCTGAAGTTCGAGGACTGGCCCCTGGGCCGCCTCGACGCCGTCCTCGGCGTGCTAGACCCGCCCATCGTCGTATTTTCGCACGCCTGGGACGAAGACGACGACGTGGACGACCTCCTGGGCGACGCCTGGCGGCGGGCCGCGTCGTTTTCCGGGGCGGCCGTGGGCCTCGAGGAGTTCTCCGCAGTGACGTGGGTGCGGCGTGCGCCCGCCGGCGATTTTTAGTAGTAATATAGAAATACACTAGTCGCTTTCTACCAAATATAAAAATACACTAACTACGCTTTCGGACTCGGGGGAAGAAAGTTTTGCGAACGGACTTTTGCAAGTCTGCCCGCGAGATACCTCGCGCGCCACTGCCGCGCCCAGAAAACAAGACCGAGCCCCACGACGACGCACGTGACGCCGCCCCCGAACGCGCGGTGCGACGCCGGCGTGTCGGCGGGCCCGACGTCGCCCTTCCGCAGGTGCTCGACGGCGCACGGCCGCCCGTTAAGGGGCCAGTTCTTGCCCCGGCAGTCGAAGCGCGGCGGGAGGTCCCGCAGCTCGTGGCGGTGGCGCCAGAGCGTCGGGCGCAGGCTGAACTGGTCGCGCGCGTGCGTGCCGTCCGACGAGTGCAGGACCTCGAAGAGCACGAGCCACTCCCTTACAATATTCGCCGCGCCCTTGCGCATGAAGATCACGCCGCCGTTCCGCTGGCAGAAGGTGTGAGGCACGGCCAGGGGCGCTGCGGCGTCGGCGCGGGGGAGGCACGGCGGCATCGCGCTCAGCCCGAGCGTCGCGTTGCGTTGGGCTATGATCGTAAACTCCGCCGCAACCTCCGCGAGCGGCCCCTTGAACAGGGCGTCGTTGTCCAGGTACACCAGGGGCAGGTGCATTTGCGCGACCTGGAGGATGGCGGCGATCTTGAAGTGGCGGAGGCCGTAGATGAACTCGAAGTGGCTCCGGCACGCCTCGCGCGGCCACGGCGCCTCCTCGTTTATGACCACGACCGTCAGCCGGCGCGGCGCGAAGACGCGTGCGCCGAACGTCTCCACCGTGCGCTTTTCGGCTTCCGTGCCGACCACGACATACGTCTTCGCGTCCGCCGCGCCTAGAGTCGCGAGCTGCGTCGCGAGGCTCTCAGTCGTCGCGCCCAAGCGCCGCCATCGCTGCGGTCTCGAGGTCGCCCTGAGGTTCTCCCCGTGTACGACGTAGTCGACCGGTAAGGCGTCGACGGGCCGCAGCGTCGCGGCGAAGACGAAGGCGGGCTCTTGCTCATTGCTGGTCGCGCGCGCCGCGGCGATTAGGGCGACGACGAGGGCTCCTGTGACGCGCATGGCTCGCTTGACGACTTGGCCTGTGAAACCTCTCAGCGGTCCCTGGGGTTTGCCCGCTCCGCGCGCTTATCCGCTCTGATCTAATGATCGCGTGCTAACGTCTAACGCGTGTGTAAAGCGCGTCAGCCCACGAGCAAACCCACTACTGGTCCAATATTGCACAATTTCAAAACCCGTTTTGACGTCGAGCTCGCAAAAGTGCGACAACTTCTGACAGAGGCATCGGGCTGAGAATGCATCTTGGTAGATGCACCTGACGCTGAAGCGGCGGCGTATGCGATGTAGGCGAATGCACACGTCTAGTACCGACCACAAGCGACCCCGCAGAGACCTCTGGACCACGAATCGACCGCATTCCGCTGGCGCAGCCGACCACTTTGGCACCGTCAACACCGCGATTCCAAGAATTACCTTTTTAAGCCCCCCAGTAAGTGTCCCAACGATCTCTTTGGACCAGTACCGAACCGAAAGATACTCAAACAGCTGCATGTGCGTCGATCGTGAAACCCAAAACGGGTTTGTCGTGAGCGTGGCATCGCATTACTCGCATCTTGCACCATTCGTGGTCGTTTGCATTTCTACGGTACTTCTCGACTTCGCGCTGCCGCTGCGCCGACACGAGCGCTTCACTGGGCACAGCAGCACAGCACTCACTGGACGCCACACTGCTGCACAGCCAGCAGCCGCGGGTTATAGGTCTTTTACACCTTCCGCACCAATGCGGGCGACGTGGGCCTGCGTTGTGCTGATTGCAACGGCCGGCGACGCGCTGCTGCCGCGTGCCGGCTGGCGGTGCGCCCGGTCGGCGCCGCCGCCCGTCGTCTGCCAGGCGGGACAGCAGGAGTTCGTCGTGAAGGCCGGGCTCGACGACGACAAGGTGGAGAAGCTGTTCGCGTGGCTCAGCCGCGCCTTCGCCGGTGACGACCGCTACGACAACCTGTCGCTCGCGTTCGCGAGCATCTTTGGCGACCACGCCGAGGATAGTCCCCTAGCGAAGCTCGTCGCCGAGTCGCTCGCGCGGCTCGCGCCCGAGGAGCAGCCGGTGGGCGCGCCGTACTCGCTGCGCGAGCGCGAGCGCGGCTCGCTCGGCGCCATGGGCGCCGCCCAGTGGACAGGCCAGTTCACGACGCGCCCGCACGCGCTGCTCGACGTGTGGAACCTGACGCACGTCGACGAGTAGTCCGCGACGCTGCCGCGCGGCGCGCGGCGCACGCTGGCCAAGGCGGCGGCACAGGGGCTGACCGTCGCCGCGCTGCCGATCCGTGGCGACGAGCCCGCGCCGCACAGCACGCTCGCGCACTTCCGCTGTGTGACAGAGCACGAGGTGCGGATCATCGCCGACGGCGCCGACGGCTTCTTTGAGGCGCCCCAGCAAGCCATCTCCCGCTACCAGAACTGCGTTAGCCAGGCGGGCGAGATCCGCAAGTATAGGGACGAGGCCGGCCGGGTGATCGCCTTCGCGCATGAATCCACCAAGGGGCGCGTGATGCGCGGCCAGTGGTTCTACTCGACCGACACCGCCTCGAAACGCCTGGTGTGGTTCCACTCGGTGCCCGACCTCGTAAGGCGCGCAATTGAGGACCCAACAATCGACATGGTCGATCTCGGTCCGTCCGGCACCGACGCCTTCGGACAGCTCAAGGAGAAGTACGGCTTCGCGACGGTCGCCCGCTGGGAGGCTGTCGCTGACTACCGCGGGCCTTTCCGCTACGAGGGTGGAGTCGTGGGCCCCTCGTGGGCAGAGATCGACCCACCAGACTGGCTTTTCGAGGGCGAGTAATAGTACGGAGGACACAGTGTATATACGTAGCGCGAGGATAACTAGACTTCGACGTCCGGGTCGAAGCCGTCGAGGACGTCGTCGATGAACACGTTCGGGATCTCGAGGCCGAGGACGGACTTGCCGACGGGCTCGCCGTCCTTCTTCTCGAGCACCCTACACACCCGCAGGGGCTTGAGGTTCGCGTACCGGCAGTTGATGATGGCCTCGGCCTTGCGCATCGAATCCAGGAGACTCCCGGTCAACAAATGCTTGTTCTGCGTGCGCTTCCCGACCTGGCACGCCGCGCCGTGCTTGCACTTGGGCCCGTGCGAGCAGTACTTGTCGCCGTTGACATAATCCTCGAGCCACGCTGCTTTCACGCTGGCGGCATCCGTCTTCACGTAGGTCTGCAGGACGTTGGTCAGGTTCATCTGGGAGATGCCCGACTTGGGCCGGAAGATCCGTAATTGAAAACCGGAGTCGCCGGGAACGAAGCTCTGCGACTGCAGCGCCATCATGACCAGGCGCTTTTTGGTGATCGGGCTTGGGTTCTTGCCGATGTAGAAGCTATTGCGCTCGGCCATGAGCCGCGTCTGCCGCGACTGCGGGGCACTCGCGTCCTGCTTGGCCTCGGCGAGGCGCGCGACGGCGTCGTCGAAGGCGATGCCGCGGTCGATCTCCACGCACAGGTGCACTAAGGCCGCCTTCTCCGTCGTTTCTTCCTCTACAATTGTTTCGTCGGTGATCTCGACCTTGCGCCCATCAATCTCGTGGATAGCCTCGTCGAACTTGCCCTCTCTCCTCGCTTTGCGGACCACGTGCTCCACGAGCTTCGCGAAGACCTCGAACACCAAGTTCTGCTGGCTCAGGCGCAGCCCCAGTAAGCGGTTCAGGAAGGTGCCAACCGACGACCGCGAGGCCGAGCCGCCCTTGTTCACGGTGGTGAAGTCGAAGCCGACGCGTTCCAGCCACAATTGACAAGCCTCCTCGAAGCCGCAGGACTTCGTGCGGTCGCGCAATTGCTTCCACCTCAGGGCCTCGCCGCCCGTGTCCGTGGCGTGGCAGTGCTCCTCCCACTTGGGGCACTGCGACACCGGCACATCACAAACATAGCAGTGGCACTTGTCGCAGGCTTGCGAGTGCGCGGTGGAGGCGAAGGGGTGGAGCGGGCACTGGCACCGCGGGTGCGCAAAGATTTGTAAGGTCGTGGCACCCATCTGCACCTCGTCGTCGTCCTCCGCGGCCTCGGCGTCCTCCGCTGGTTTAATGTCGTCGGCGTTCGTGGCGTCCTTGGCGTCCTCTGCCGTGTCGCAGAAGGAGAACTCGACCTTACTGGCATCCACACATCCGCCGAAGACCGCCAGCGACGCGTTCTGCAGCTTGATCACCTTCTCCCGGTCGCCGGGCTCCAAAGGCGGCAAGGTGAACGGCGCGGAAGCCACGCGGTGCACGACGTTGCCCAAAGTTGCCAGCGCAGACTTGCCCCACTTGGTGTCAAGGTTGAACGCCGTCAAGCCCAGGCCCTTGGCGCCGACCGTGGCGCGCCGGTCGCCCTGCGTCAACGCCCCTAAAGATTCTAGTCGGCGCGCCACCGCACTGGCAAAGCGCTTCTCCCCGCCGACAGAACTGATGAGGAACTTGTACTCCGGCGCGCTGCTCTGGTTCGAGCGGTGCGTCCGGCCGAGCTGCTGGATGGCCTTGTCCGCGGACCAGGGGAGCTCCAGCGTAATATGCACGCGTCTTCGCTGGTTCTTGATGCGCCGGTCGGCCTGGAGGCTAATTCCCGACGACGCGGCCTCGGAGATAATAGCGACGAACTTCTGACCGCCCGTGAAGGCCTGCTTCTCGTGCATGTTCTGCATCTCCAGGGAGATGCCGTTGGAGTTCCGCGTCTCGTAGACGACCTTGCCCGTGGAGGCGTCGCGGACCATGCGGCCTTTGCGGCCGGTCATCTCCGCGACGGCGTCGGAACCACCTAATTCGGCGATGAGCGTGTCCAACGGATTGCCCGGCAGACCCAGCTTGGACGTGGCCACCAGGAACTTTCTCCGTAATTCCCGCACCTCGCCGGAGCCGTCGTCCTCGTCGTCCTGCATGAGGTCCTCGTCCTGCGCTTCGTCGCCGCTGGAGTCCACTGAAATGTACTTCGTCTTCTTGGCCTTGGACTTAGACTTGGGCGCGCTGTCGTCGTCCGAGTCGCTCTCTTCAAAGTCGTCGTCGCTACTCTCAGCGTCGGACTCGGGCGCCGGCCGCTTCTTCTCGGCCGACACGAACGAGTCGTCGTCCACGTCAAATACGAGGATGCCGTGCAATTGCGCGGCGGTGAACTTGGCCTCTTCACTTCCAAATTGCACGACGAAGAAGGGGAACGCCCGGCGGACCACGACGCCCTCGCGCATCTCGCCCGACGGCGTCTTGTGCTGCACCAAGGTCTTGCCCAGGGTCACGCCTAACTTCGCGGTGGCCTTGGCGTCGTCGTCCTCGTCCGAGTCGGAATCGGAGAAGTCTGTGTCCGACTGGCAGTAGGTGCCCTTGGCCGGGCCGCGCCGCGTGCGCGTGGACCGGCCTTGCGTCCGTCCTAAAGGAGCGTTGTCGCGCGTCGCGCCGTTATTTAAACGCATCTCGCGCTTCGCCTGGTCCCGCTCGTCGTCGCCGGGCGCCGCGAAGACCTTCTTGATCAGCCTTTCTAAGGTAGCTCTCGGCGCGCTCACGAAATCGTCAAAGACTTCCCCGTGCTCTTCAATGGCGTCCTTCGTCCGCGCTTCGCCCGTGGACTGCAGGCCGATGACGACGCACTTGTCGTCCTTTAAAGAGGTCCGAGCTAATTGAATCGCCGCCGGCACCTTACTCGCAACACAAAGGTCCTTGAAGAAGCGCTGGTGCGAGCCCCAGAAGTAGCGCCACAAGACGCCATGTTTTTTGGACATGGGCGGCGCGTCCGGCTTCCGAAAGGGGTCCTGGACGACATTTAACTCTAAACCTTCCGCGAGGCACTGCCGTAACAGGTCCCAGACTTCTACTGAACGGTCGTAGACGCGCTCCATGTGGGGCGTCATCACATCACTTACAAGTTCAAAAGTGCACGCCTTGAAGGATAGAGCGCGTGACACTAAAGCCCCCCGCTGCTTGAGGTGCATCGCGACGAGTTCCATCATGCCCACGCCTCGACTTTCGACGGCGATCCTGAAATCATCGAAATCGGCGAACGGCGTGTCGCTGCCGCCCCACAACCCCAGGCGGTCCATGTATCCTAAATGCTTGGGTTCACTCGCACCGGTGGCCGAGCAGTAGACCACGCGGGCCCGCGGCAAGGCGGTCTGGAGCTTCAACACCGCTTGACCGGTCTTCGTGGGCTTGCCCCCGGTCCCCCCGAACAGATTCTTCGCCTTGTGCGACTCGTCAAATAACAGACCGCCTTCGAAGCCCGGCGTGGCCCACGCCAAGAGCTGATCTAATCTAGTTTGGGGCTTCGAGGTCTTGCCGCCCTTCTTTCCTAATAGTGAAGCATAAGTAGCGAAGACCACGCCCTGTTGGGGTAAATCTTTAGCATTATAAGATGCTTTTCCCAGCAACTGCACGGGGATGTGCGCGCTCCCGAGGTCCCTTAAATCCCGCTCGGCGTCGTATTTCAGGTCGTTGGACACACTAATCCACAGGTGCCGCCGCACGCCCCGGGCCCACTGTTGACTGATGATGCCCGCGAGTTCTCGTCCTTTTCCTATTCCGGCCCCATCTCCAATAAAAAAGCCTCTTCGACTGCCGTCTTCCAGATCTTTATCAAAGCACGCGTTCGCGTACGCCACCGCTTCTAATTGTAGAGAACTCAACTTGCCCTCGTTCACGACATCTGCGGCAATGTCCTCCAAACAATTGTCCGGGAGCGCCGGCGCCTTCACCGCACTTAAAGACGCGTTCTCCACAACGGGATCCGGGTGCTTCTTCCCGACGCCCTTCAGCTGGAGCGGCTCGTAGTCCTCGAACTGGACGTCGTCGGCGGCGTCGTCGTCCTCATGGTCGAGCTCGGCCTCCAACTTTTTCTTGGCGGCGGCGTCTTTTATTCGCTGCTCGTGCGCTTGCCTCTGCAACAGCTGCTGGTCGTCGCGCTCCTTCTTCCACCAAATATACCAGTTCGGGTCGGACGTGTCGATGCCGTCCATGGTCGTGTGTTGCGACCCGGCGCTCGTCGAGGCGAGTTTGGGGTTTGTGGCGGCGCAGCGGTGCGCGCGGTGGCGCGGCGCTACTACTGTAGGGCTGGCTCGCGGCGCGGCGGTGTGGCGCGCGCGCTTTGAGCTAATCGGCTAGCAAACGAGCCTCCTGCGTTCGCGGCCCTGCGGGCGCGGCGGGAGCTAGTACTTCGCGTATGGCTGCTCCTTGAGCCTACCGCTACGTGCTAGCGCAACGACGATGCGCAGCGTGCGGCGTGCGGCTATCTAGGAAGGTGATCGACGAATGACTCAAAATCAAAATCGATCTCCGGTTCGGGTTGTGCCGCATGACTCGAAGCATTGTGTACTGTTCGGGGGGCTTTACCGAGCCAGTTCTACTTAGAAGGAAGTGTGTTATTATGGAAGACGCGGCCCGCGCCCGCCGCCGATGAATTGGGGACTCGCGGTGTCCCCCCCCCGGCTCCGCCCACTAGTCCTAGCATCATAACCGTGACAACACACGATGATCGGCAACAGGAGGCACAGGTAAACTTCCGCCGTCTTACAAACTAAGCACGCCCGGACATGGCCTACTTCGCGTCGGCCGCCTTCTTCACAGCGGCTCGTTTGGCTGAGGCGGCCCCCTTGGCATCCTTCGCCGCGGACGCGGCCTCCTTCGCCGCGGCTGTTTTTTCCGCATAGGCAGCCTTCGCGGCCCGGGCGTCGCCGGCCTCCGTCGCCTTCTTCTGCGCAGCGTCGGCCGCCTTGACCTTCTTCGCCGCCGCGGCCTCTAACTTTTTGGACGCTGCCTCCTGCTTTCCGGCGGCCGCGGCCTTGGCGGTCTCCGCCTTCTTCGTCGCCGCAGCCTTAGCGGCGGCGTCTTTCGACGCGGCGGCGTCCTTTGCTTTTTGTTGCGTAGCCGCGGCCGCGTCCTTGGCTTTGCTAGCCTTCTGCGCCGCCGCATCCGCTTTCTTCTGGGCCGCCGCGGCGTCGGCCGACCGCGTCGATGCGAAGGCGTCGGCCTTCTTTTTGTCGGCCGCGGCCTTGTCCTCGGCGGCCTTCAGGGCCTTCTGGGCGTTCTGGGCGGCGGCGTCGGCCTTGTACGCCCCGCCCGACTTCTGGGCGGCGTCGGTCTTAGCCTGCTTCGCCGCGGCGGCGTCGGTCGACTTCTTCTCGGCCGCCGCCTTGGATGCCAGCGCCCGCTCGGCCTTGGACGCGGTCACGGCCCCGGGATCCCGTGCATTCGTGATGGCCTGGTCCAGGTTCTTCGACACGGGCGCCGGTGCCCGCAAGTTCGTGATCGCTTGATCTAAATTGCGCGACTCCTTGGAAGGCGCTTCGAAGGCCGGCGGCGGCGAACTACGTAAATCCGTGATCGCGTCCTGCAGGTTGCGCGCCGGGGGCTCCTCGACCGCCGGCGCGAGGGCCTCGGCCGGGGCGGGGGCGGCCACGACGGCCACCGGTTCGACCTTGCGCACGGCCACGGCGGAGGGCCGAGTGGCCACGTTCTTGACGCGCTCCGTCCTGCTCAGCACGTCCTTGAGCCTTTTGAGCTCGTCGGCGGACGCTTGCGCGTCGGCCTTGGCCTTGAGCTCCGCGGCACTGGGCGGCGGCGGCGGCGCGGGCTTGGGCGCGGGCGCCAGCGTGGCCGCCCCTTTCTTCGGCAGGGTCATCTTCGCCGTCTTGGACTTCTTCTCCGGCGCCTTCACGCAGCCCGCGGGCTTGCCCTTGGCGTCGCACGTCGGCGGCGGGGGTTTGAGGGCTTCGGTGACCATCGGCACCGCAAACAGTAAAGCGGGCGCCGCCAGTCCCAATGCGGTGATGCCGGCCAGCACCTTGTAGTTTGTTCCTGACAAACCCGGCAGCGGGCCCTCGTCCAGCGCGGGCGACGGCTTCTTCATGGGGAGGGGCGGTGCCCTTACCGGCGCCGAGGGCTGCGGCGCGAAGCCGGCGGCCAGCGCCAGCCCGGCGAGGACCTACGTGGCACGATTGATGAACGTCGCGTCGGTGGCGTGGCGGCGGAGCGATGTCCCGCCGGGATGCGCATTGGTACAGCACTCAGCAGCTATTTTAGAGCGTGCGGTACACTTCGCAAGCGACGAGCTTTTATTGCCCGTGCCATGTCGATGTCGACTGCACGTGGACGCTGCAGCAGCACCTGGACTCGTCGTCGCAGCACCATCGTCGACGTGAACTTGAATCCGCGTCGCGAGCAGCTTGGTCAAAGGACCTTGTCAAGGCCGGAGATCGCTAGCACTGCTGCTCGCTGCAGCTGGTGCGGATGTAACGACTCCTCGCGACAAGTGGGCGACACAGCGGAGCTAATTAAGCTCCGGCGGCGGCGTCTCGCGTACGTCCTGGCGTCCACTGAGCGTCATCGCATCCGAGGCACGTGCAAACCCGTCTAATCGTTTTGAAGCTCCACGACACCACGCACGATGACGTCTCTTCGTAGTTCTGCATATGAGTCCGGACGGAGAGCCCCCGCTGGCTTGCTACGCTACGGGTTTTTACAACTCTGCCTCAGATCATTTTTGGCAGAGGCGCTGCACGGCACATCAGTGCTCGCAGCACCGGGCACGCCAGCCGCATCGTCCCAGGCGGCCGAGACCATCGGTTTCACAGCGCGCCCGCTCCAGGAGGCCGACCATCACCCCGAGACACCAGCCTGTCCAGGGGGCTGCCGACGACACCGGTCACGTCATAGCAGCGATCCCAGCCCACCAGCCTGTCCAGGAGGGATGGCCGACGCCGCCGCGCGGCAGCAATTGCGAGACACGCTGGGGTTGTGCCGTGCGACGCTCGCGGACACAAATGCGACGCTCGCCAAGCTCGGGGACGAGGCGCCGCCCGCGGGCTGCCTCGTGCCCATAATCTACACGCCGGACTGCATGTTCGAGAGCATCGCGAACCTGGCGCGCCTCGGACCAGACGACGTGCTCTTGGATCTAGGGTGCGCGGATGGACGAGTCGTCGCCGGCGTGACGAAACTCGCGGGCTGCCGCGGCGTTGGGGTGGACATCCGGCCCGAATGCGTCGCCGCGGCGACGGCGCGGAATGCACACGATTGCGAGTTCCACGCCGCGGACTTCCGCGACCTGTTGACAGGGTTAGGACCGCCCCCCTCAGGCCTGGCAGGCGTCGACGTGTGCTACGCGTACCTGCTCCCGACGACCTTCGCTATGCTCGACGAGGCGCTCCTCGCGGCGGTCCACCGGGACCTGCGCCTCGTCACCTTCTGCTCGCACCCCGCGGGTCCGGCCTGGGACGCCTGCCAGACCGGCGCGGACTGCTTCGGCATGGTTCGGCTTTACGAGCGGCACGACGATGCACTGCTGCGGGGGCGCCTGCCGGGCGGCGTCGGGGCCGTCGGCGGGCGGCTGCTTCGTCCGATGGGGTAACTTGAACTTTGTGTGGAGTCCGTGAAGTAGTCCGTGTCTGCTGCACAGTCTGCAGTACGGGGATGAATAACTATAGTCAATTCGGGTTTTGGGAGGCGCGCGCCTAGGGAATCGTAGGTGGGGGCTACCCCCCGCGAGCGGGTACGTAGCCTTGTTGGCGGTCAGTACGGGGATGAGTTGTTATACGTGTCGGGTTTTGCCGGGCTCGCCGCGCCGCACCGTGACGTTGCTTGTCTCGGTACAAGAGGACCACCGTGCGTGGCGGTGTCCTGCTACATTGCCTTCCTACAGCGCCGGGCCGTAAGAGTGCCGTAAGAGTGATGGCGCGGCGGATCGGCGACTACAGCTGCATAGGAAAATCAAAAAAATTTAACGCAGATGGCAGATGTGCACCTGGCAGCGCATGGCGCCCGCCGACCGGAGATAACCGCGCGCCTCAGACATAACGAGTTCAGACCGCGCAGGCCAATGCAGAACGCTCAGAAGTATGGTGCCGTCGAGGTCGCGGCGGCGGCGGCGTCCCCCAAGAAACTCGGCCGCAAGGTCGCCATCGCTCTCGCCGCGCTAAGTCTCGCCGGCCTAACCCTAAGCCTGGCGCCCAAGACCGCGGGCGGCCTCATGACGAACCTCATGATGGGCAACGAGGCTCAACAAACAAGCGACGCCAGGCGCAACAAGCGAAAGCCGGCCGCGGCGTCCTGCGCAGAGACGAACCCGAAGTTCAAGGACCTACGCGCGGCTTATCCGCCGAGTACGGAAGCGGCCGCGATGTCATACCTCAAGAAGGTGTGGGGGCCGGTGTGGGGGCCGGCATGCGGGGTCACCCGCTTGCTTGGTTCACGCCAGGGCACGCGCACGGCATATCAAGTGCGTAGCGGCGAACTCCGGTACTCGACGGCCAGCGCGGCTTTCCGGTGCCCCATCTGCAAGAGACGTGCGGCGTCACTAAAAACGGCGCTCTCATCTTCAACGAGGACAGCCCGGCTTACCATTGTCCCATCTGTATTCACCGGCTCGCTCAAGCGACGGCGGGCGGGAACGCGCCTAGGAACGCGTGCGCCGCCGCGTCGGCCCTCGTATCTGCGATTGACGTGGACGATGCGCATAACGAACAGCATTGGTTGACGGCCAACCTGGCGATCTGCAGCATGACGACAGGCGTCCATTGGCACCCTCTAGCCCAGCAGCCGTTCACAAACTGCCCCGGGTGCTCGGGCCATCCGCTTCCGGCCGCTGACAAAGGATTGTACACGGCCCCGGGCAACACGGATCCTTACACGATACCATGCGTCGCGTGCACCCTGGCCTTAGACACGTCCAAGGCTCTCTTCAACGACGACAAGACCGTCAACGCCGCGTGCTGCGCCGCGTGCAACAAGCAGTGCGCCCCGCTCAATCCGCCGGCGCCGCCGGCCAAGAAGCCGGCCCCGGCCAAGGCGCCACCGGCGCCGAAGAAGGAGGCGGTGCCGCCGCTCAAGCCCAAATAGGCGCGCTACCCCCCCCCGGTGTATATCATTCATTCGTGGGTCAATCGATCTCTGGCTTAAGTCGACCGTCGCGACGCCGCACACATGAGAGCAAAACCCCAAAACTTACCCCCGCACCACCGCCGTCTCGACCGCCTCGGCCCGGACCGCGCCGACGAACGCGTCGACCATCTCCACCTTGACTGCGAAGACCACGGGATTCAAGCCCCCCCGCGTGCACACGCTCATACTGGCCATGCCGCGCTCCGGCGGCGGCGCGTCCGCGGGCGCCTCCGTTAGCGGCCCGGCTAGTTCAAAAACGCGCTCCGGCTTCCGGTTCGCCGCGGCGGCGTCCAAGGACGGCCAGACCACCAGCAGCCCCGTGACGACCGCACAAAAGCCCGGCGCCCAGTCCCGCTTCCGGGCCTCGTCCTCAAGCCCGTCTACGTCCACCACGCCTCGTAACGCTCGCCCCAGCTGCGACACGGGGAAGGAGCACCGGCCCATGCAGCGCGCCCGGAACGCGAAGTTGAGCGCCACGCGCACCCTTCCTAATTCCCGCTTGTGCTGCTGCGCCCGTACTAAGCGCTTGTGCCGCGCGGCCACTTCCCGCTGCGGCGCGGTCGGTAATGATGCCAAAAAGTTCTCGGCGCGCACTTGCGTGGCATCCCTCGCTTTCGGGCCGGTCCACACCTTATTCCCGTAGCGCAGACGCTTGCACAGGCCGCCCAGGAACATCTTGGAGAGGACGGCCGCCACCAACAACCTATTGGGCACCAAACAACACGCCACGTACGCCACCAATAACCCGGCGCACGCGAACAACGTCTTGCGCGGGTGCTGCCAGGAGCACAAAGCTAGGAACCGCTCCAGCAAGCCGGCCATCCACAAAATATCGTCCTGCGTGCGCTTCATCGTGCGCGTCACGGACTTGTACTGGCCCACGTAGGTCTTCTTGTCCGCCGAGCCCTGCGCCGTCGGCTCCAAGAGCGAGCGACATAAAGCCTGCTCGCTGCGCCAGTCGGCCCAGGGCCGGATGGTCTGGGCGCGCGTCGTCTCCACGCGCAACGACACGCGCAGTCGCAGCGCGCCGAAGGTCTCCGCCTTTTTGCCGAAGAACCGCTTCTTCTTCTTCGGGGACCCCCTTATTTTCAAGTGGTCCGTGAGAGCCGCGTCCTTCGTGGGATCGCCGGACGGCACCAAGGGAAACCAGCCCTCCACGGCTCTCCCTTTAGCACGGGCGACGTCTCTCAGGGGGATGGCCACCCTGCCCAGGAAGTCGTCGGCCGACGCGACGTCGCGGTCGTACACGTCAATGACAACGGACCCTCTACACCTTCTCCAGGGCACGCGCGCGTCAGAAATGCCGTTTGACTCCACCTCCTGCAGGAGGGGGTAGTTCCAGGCCGCTTCGGAGGGCGCCGCGCCCGGCCGCCACTTGGCCCTAAAATCAATGGAGGGGCCCTTGACGTTCCCATAGGGCGCGAGGGCCGCCGGGCTGAGCTTCGAGGCGTCCCGGGACCGATTCGCCTCCGACACGTCCGCCAGGAGGTCCGTGGTGGTGCCTTCACCGTGCAGGCCAGGGGCGAGTAAAGATAAAATTTGGTCCAGGTGCGAGTCGGCGCTTAAAGCGCGCACGTTCGGGGGCCGGTCCAGGTCGTCCGCCTTCGAGGTCTGCAGGCGGTCGGCGCCTTTCCCGAGCCACTCGGGACTCAAGGTCTTGGGCTTAGCTGCTGAAACACCAATGACCACGTCCGCTAATCTCCGCTTGTTTTGTGGCGGCTTGTGCACCACGACCACGTAGGGGTCACTCGACGGCGCGTCACTAAACGCCGCGTCGCCCGCGACCAAATCCCGGCCCTGCAGCACCGCGACGAATATATCGGCCATCGGCCTCTTCAGAGACGGCCCCTTATCCCGTAACGAGTAGTCCTGCGTGCCCACGTACGTCACACGAGGCAGGCCACTCAGCATCAGGGCCACCAGCAGGAACGGGAACAGCGTCAAGGCGGCGTGCTCCGGCGGCAATAAAATACCAGACATGAGGAACGCCCACGCTACAAAAGATTTGCCCAGGTGTCGGCAGGCCACCAAGTCGAAAAACCCCTTCTGGTACAGTCGCAAGGCATCCGTCGCCGCCCCCAGGCGCGTCATGCCGTTTGTTAACAGAGTTGTCGTGAACTCCTCGTGCTCGTCCCGGGCCTCGTACCGCGGCAGGGCGTGGGCCACTTGTAACAGCCCCTCGGCGTAGTTGAGGCGGCAGTGGAGTAACGCCCTCACTCTCAGCGGTCCGACGTCCTCCTTCTCCGCCATTGCATCGGGCTCGGCCACGCGGTCAAATAAAACGTACCACCTCCACCCTGCTCTAGGTGCGCCTCCGTCCGGCGCGCGCGCGGGCCACCAGGGGTCAAATGCCACGTCGCCCTCCAACGCGGATGCTGCGGCCGCGTCCCTTCTAGGTGCTCTTATGTAGTGCGTGGCCCGCCGTAACGCTTGCGCCGGTTTTAAGAACGCCGACACGTCCGCTGCGGCGGACTCCGCTCTTAGTTCAAAGAGCGTGCAATGCCTGACGGCCAACGGCTCGCCCTCCTCTTTTGTATCTCCAACGATCGCGTCATACAATTTGGAATTGGGCCGCTTGGCCTTCTGGGCGTGCTTCGGGCGCAGCGGTCCTGAAGCTTTATGCAACATAGTGTCGTCTTCGGTGCCGAACCAGCGCTTGGGCTTCGAAGCTTTCGTTCTTTTCGCTAACTCAACCGCTTCTGGCGTTGAAGGTACGACCCGCAGCTCGAACTGGTTCGAGGTCTGGTACACTGAAAGAGACGCCTTCAGTTTCAGCGGGCAGAAGGCGACGTCGTGGAACTCCTCGTCCAAATTTTCATATATCAGTTCCGGTCTTCGTTCTACTTCAACCGGCGCGGATGCAAAGATCTGGTCCCTGAATTGGAACTCTAGTGCACAGGCGTCTCCAGTATCTCCTATGAGATAGGCGCCGTCGCACTCGAAGGAAAGTTGGCCTACTCTCGTTTGTTTTGCCGAGTGGTCTTCGATGAGACCTCGTAAGGTACAGACCCAGGCGCCCCTCGTCTCAGGAGATGATGTTTTCACTTCGAGGTGCCGCGAGCCGTGCTTCAGTAGGAATTGCAGCTCCTCGTGGGCTTCTATACTTGTTTCGCCCCGCAGATCGATGGTCTCGGCCGCTGAACCCTGGGCGTCGTACGTGTACTCGTTCTCGGCGTTTTTAGTGGCCTTGATGGCGCTCAGGTGGTCGCTGTAGTACTTCAGTTGGTAGCCCTCGATCCTAAAGTACCTTTCCTTCCACGCTCCGTACCGGGTCCGGCGCTGGAGGAAGCCGTCACGTACCGGTGGCATGGTCGGCGTCGCGGCGAGGGCGGCGAGGGTCGCGTGCCACTGCTGGGGGGGCGGCGGGCGCCGTGGTGGCGGGCTTTTGATTGGCGGAGCTCTCCGGTCGTGTTATTCGTACTGCAGCGCCGTCCGCTCTCTGGGTCAGCCACAGCTCGGTGGAGGTCTGAGGCTCCTTCCTGGCTGCGCAGTCGTCTCCCAGAGGTGGAGGCGATTGGGGTGCTACGAAACTCTGGTTTTGTATTTGCTGCGAAACCCGAGCTTCAGAAAAACCCGTGAGAAAAGCCCGCACCTTTAACTGCACAGGCGCCGTAAGCCGCGCCTGCGCGACCGCTAACCTCTCAATACGTGGTCAGCAGAGCTCACGAGTGCTTATCGTCGCCGCGCGCCAGCCCTTATCCCGCGTCCGCCGCTGGCTGCTCTTGGACAGCACTATCAAGTGATTAGCACCTGGAGCCGCTAGCCGAGCGCGCGCAACGACACGTGGCCGCAGCGCGCAACACCGCAACGCTTGACGAGCGCGCGCAAGGACACGTGGTCGCAGCGCGCACCGCCCCACCACTTGACAGCTGTGAGCCGCCTGCAAGGCCAAAGTTATCAGCACGGTCAAGCACCTGTAGCCGCCGCGACCGCTGAGAAGCCACGCGCAACACCCCCACCACCATGGGCAAGATCGGCGAATTCCTGAACAACAAGCCCTGGCACCCCTCGAGCAAGGGCAATCAGATTCTACTTTTTGAAGCCGAGGAGCGCCAAAAAGAAGAACAGAACCACATCACCGAACGGCAGGAGGAGCTGAAGCAGGAGCGGGCGCGCGAGGAGCTCGACGCTCTTTTACCGAACAGAGGCGGGAGCAAGCCGGCCGGCCTCGACTTCCTGTACCGGGCGCCGACAGGGACGTCTACAGAAACAGCGGCGCCGCGCTCAGGCGCGGCCGACGAGGCTGCCCTCGCTTTCGAGGCGAGACGGCTCGCGGCGCAAAGACGGAAGCAGGGGCTGCGCGCGCCGGTCATGAGCGTCGGGGCGCCGGTCGTGGAAACAGTATCAGAACCAATACCGGAGCCCGAGCCCTCGAAGGAGGAGTTTGACGTGCACAAGGAGGCGCGACGCATCGACCCCGCCGAGAAGCACCGGAATTTAACGTCGGCGGCGCTGGCGCAGACGGCGCTTGACGCCCGGGATCGGCTGGTGATGAAGTCCTCGGCGACGGCCGCCGTGGCGTCCGACGGCGTCGTCCGCGCCCACGGCTCGGCGAACGAGGGCTACGAAATGATCGAGGAGGACGAGGACCAGGAGGAGGAGGACGGCGACGCCGCGCTCCTCGCTTCGCTCTCGGCGCGCGAGAAGCGGGCACTGCTCAAGCGGCTGACGGGGGACGACGGCGGCCGCGACCGGAAGAAGAGGAAGAAGAAGGAGAAGAAAAAGAAGAAGTCCTCCAAAAAGAAGAAAGAGCGCTCGTCGTCGTCGTCGAGTAGTAGCTCGTAATGTTGTGAGGTGTGCTCGTGTTCGTCCCAATCAAGTGCGAGTTAAGACGAGGTATGTTAATACAAACTACAAATCGACGGGCACCGCGTCCAGGTACCGCCCGAACGCCGCCCGCACGTCCCCGTCGACGAGGCCGTACTCGCTTAGAGAATACGCGTGGACGCGGCGCGTCGTAGGCACGCCCTGCAAGTACTCGGCCATGGCCCGGTCGAAGGCCGGCGAGACAGTTACACCGAACGCCCCATACACCTGGCGCACCGCCGCGCGCGGGTCCCGGACCAAATCGGCGTAGGCCACGTGGCAGCACGCGTCGTTCACACTCAGAGCCCGGTCCGTGGACGCCGCCCAGAAGGCGAGCTGCTCCCTTCCAATGGCTTCCAAGTCGACCGGCCCCGTTTCGCCCATATCCGCGAAGGTCCGGAACATGGAGCACAGGGACGGCAGGGCCTCGCCCGGGTCGCGGTGCGTCCACACGATGCGCGCGTCGGGGAACGCATCCCGTAAATCCGTGACGTAGGGCAGGTGGATGGGGCATTTGAGGGCCCAGCGCTCATTGGTGCCCCGCCGGGCCGCTAAAAACTCGAGCTGGCGTTTGTATAGCGAATAGGCGCGCGTGAGGGGGGGGAAGGTCACTTCATTACCTGCCACGCAGTGCCTTACTAAGTGTCGGAACGTCGGCGGCAACAAAGGCACGTCGACGGATAACGCTAGCAAACACTCCTCCGCTTCCCTCGCCCCGAGCTCATGTATGTCTTCTAAGTGAGGAACGAGCCGCTTCATGAGGTGCAGCTTCGAATCCCAGTACGCCACCCGTTTCTCTAGTGGTCTTTCAGACAGGGGATCCAAGAGTTCGTGCGTCTCCGGGCACCGGTTGTCCGGATCCAAAGCTAATAACCGGTGCAGAAACGTCGTGCCCGTCCGGGGCAGCCCCATGACCACGAGGGGCGCTCGTGGAATAAAGCGCGGGTCGGGCGCTTCTTTAGCTCTCTGTATGACTTGCAACCGGGTCACGAGCCGTCGCAGCAGATGATCAAAAGCGATCAGCCGCCCGACGGGTGTTGGTGTTGTCTCATTTAAACGCGCGACGGCGATCTCGTACAGGCCAGGGAAGGACGCGTCGCGCGCCCAGTCGTCGAGCTTGGTTCGCCGCTCGGCTTCAGCCATCAAAGCTGGGAGAGAGAGGGGCCATCTTAACATCTTCCCGACGCGCGGCACGCATATACCGACGTCCGCCAGCCAGCAGCTCGGTTTGAGTAATGCGTTGAGCAGTCGGAGCGTCCAGGACTGGCGCACTGGCACGCGGTACTTGTCTCGCGTGCGTGTGGCCATGTAGGCCACGGCGGCGGCCGCGATGGCGTAGGGCCACCACCACATTGTCTAGAGCGATGCGGTCTGCAGGCTGCGCACAGGCTGCCTCCGCTGGCCACTGCTGGTTTTCGGCCGATTTCGACGCGATTTCGACGCAACGACCTGGGGTAGCTCAGTTCGGTGGCGTTTGCAGCGATGCGATTGTGACCCGCCAGATATTTCCGGTAGCCAGCGAGGGCCGCCGGCCGCCGTCGTCGACAACCAAACAGCACGGGTTTTTGCACTATTTTAGACGGGTTTGGCCTGGCAGGACACGAGACCCATTCTAAAGCTAAACATCATTACGACGTCACGCCTCGACGTCCTTGGAACGCCTCGTGCTGCTGTGCTGGCTCTCTCAGTTCGATCACGCATGCAAAAAGGCACTGCTCACAAGCACTCACCATGTCCTCCTACCTGACACCCCTCACAAACGCCAGCTGTGCACCGCTGCTCGTCGAGCCGCAGCGCGGCGAGCAGGCGTACGATCGGAGCGATCCCTTCATGGCGTTCGACCAGACACTCATTGACGACGCGTCGATCGCGTGCCGCGAGCACGCCATGGTGCTCTTCATCAATCGCGACACTGGATGCATCCTGCTCGAGGTGCCGAACGCCCTGGGCTGGAAGCTGCATTTTGGTATCGAGCTGGCGCCGGAGGACGATGGCGCGACGGCCGTGGCCGCGGCCGTCGCGGCCTCGGGCGTCGCGGCGCCGGGCCCCCCGCGACCGACGGGCGTCATGCTGTTCACGTTCCGGGACGCGCCGGACCCGCCCATGCGCGTGCGCGTCTACGAGGTGGCGGTCGACGCCCCCCAAAGCGTGGGGCTTTTTTACGCGCCCGCGGAAGTGCCCTACGATAAAATGTGGGCCGACGATAGGGTGTGGTTGCCCCACGTCCTGGACAAGCCCTACGACTTCTCGGGCCACTTCGTGTTCGGCGGGCCGCCCGGCGGCTCGTCGAAGCTCGTCGCGCACAACTTCCGCGGCGCGCGGGACAGGGGGCTAAGTTTTTGGGAATGATGATGCAGTCTGATGTATCGTGCGGGTTTCGTGCTCTATTTGTATTTTGCTCTGCGTCACACAGTAACAGTGCTCGCAGAGCATTGTCACGCTAGTGCTCACGTCTCAAAGTATCGGTGCTGCGTTGCGTCTGCGCACGACAAAATCAAGGACCATCTGGGCTTGTGAGAGCACACTTAGCTGGCACACTATACCAGCCAGTCAGCATCCCAACCGTGCACGCCAGGTCATAGTCATCATCATGCGTGCTCGAACGTGGTGTGCCGCACTGCTACTATTGCACAGCACTGAGTCGGAAGGCAGCGGACCGAGCCCGCGCCCGCGACCACGCCCGTCGCCGACAACGAGGCCTACGATGCGGCCCACAGTCAGCGCACAGCCCTCAACCGCGACGCCGACGACGGTCGCCGCCGCGACCTGTCGCCAAGACATTGCCAGCGCGCCGACGCCGTCTTTGTTGGTCTCCAACTATTCGTCCATGGAGAACGCCTATGACAACGAGCAGTTTGGCCACGCCACCTACGAGTGCGCGGCGATCCTCATCGAGGAGTTCATGCAGTACGACAAAGCGGAACCGTATCTCTGGTGCGTCCTCGACCACTGCGCCGACTGCTACGCGGGCGAGATGTGCCCAACAACTATAGTGGGCCTCGACACGACCGCTCACTGCCAGAGCGCCGTGTGGAACTACCTCGGCTTCGTCTCCCGGAAGAAAGAGGTGCCCGACTACGTGCACGCCGCGACCTACTACCGCACGGCGCTGGACCTGTGGCCCGAGAACTGCGGCGCGATGGCGTACTCCATGGAGCTCTTTCTGACGACCGGCAACGCGACGGCGGCGCGCGCCATGCACACGGCGTTCTGCGACGCGTGCGGGCCGGACGACCTCGAGGCCGCCGTCGTGGCGGAGCTCGGCTCGTGCCCGACGCCGCCGCCGGTGGCATCTTCGGACGCCGCGCGCGGCAGTGGCCCCCTCATGGTCGCGACGGCCGCTAGCGGCCTATTCCTCATTGTGTAAATATTACGGTGTATTACTCAACAGCGCCTGGAGATTGATGTTTCCCGTGGCGACGCCGTACGTGAGCGGAACCAAATAAAGGAGAGAAACGATCGCGACCGGGATCACGTGGCCGACGGTCGTGAGGTCACTCGCCTCGCTCTCCCAGGGGAACTTGAAGGCCTGGCCGTACTCGCCGTCGGTATACACCTCCCAGTCGGTCATCTCCGAGCGCTTCTTTGTGCCGTCGGCGCTCATAAGCTCTTTCTGCTTTTGCGCGCGCTGGACGACGCGTCGTCGCGCGGCCTTCGTCGGCGGCGTAAACGCAGCAGTGGTGGCGCAGACGGCCAGCGCGGCCAGAGCTATGCGCGCCATTTCTGCTCGCGAATTTTAATAATACTGAGTCCTGAGCGCACTACAATGAATGCAGCAGCTGGAGCTTGGTGATTCGATTTTGCGTCCAGGCAGAGGCAGAGGCACGCGTGGTTACTGTGTACCGATATCTTTATCGTTTGCTACCACCAGCGTGTGCGGTAAGCCTAACAAGCTCGAGTTTGTTATTAAGGTGAAAGCTTTGGCTAGTAAAACCCGCTGATAAAACCCGTGCACTTATGGTGCGGGTATTTGGGCCGCGGGGAACATCGCTTTCTGGTGCCTTGCGAATGTAGCTACTAGCTTGACGGGGTTTGGCCAGACGGAATACGTGCTGTACAGGCGGGACTGCCCGCGCCACCCAGGAAGCCATGGGCTGCTGCTGCCCCGACACCACAGAAATAATGAAGCAATCACGAGAAGCTGCGGAAGCGGAGGCCGCGGCCCAAAAACGCGAAGCCGCGCGTCGCAACGCGAAGCGCAGCGCGTTCGCGTTCCGCCACGACTGGCGCGCGTCCCTGAAGCAAGCGATGGTCGCGCTGATCATCATCGCCCTGCTGGGTCTGTGGGGCTACCGTGATCGCGAGAGTGTGGGGCTGCGGGTCGCGGCGGCGTTTTGCGTCTGGGTGGCCTATATCACGTTATTGCTCGAGGGCCCCTGTTTGTTAGGATGGGCGCTGACGAAACTGGGACAGATCGTGGACCCGTCCGAGGGCGCAAAGATCGGCGCCGTAATAATTTCGCCGTGGATCGGGCGGGACGCCGTCGGCGGCTCGCCGCGGCTCCACGTCGTTTTCACGCTGCTGGGCTGCGCGATGACGGACGTGGAGATCGAATGTGAGTCGGCCTACGGGTTCGTGGGCTGGGCCGACAGCGTCTCGATCCGCATGTCTCTGGACTGGACCGATGTAAAAAATATTCACCGGATGTGCCGCGACCAGCTGGCAACCTATCGCCGGAAGGCACCGATGCGAGACGTGGTGCTTAGAATCGACGACATCCGCGTGGTGCGCACCACGGGCGTCCTGGAGTTGGTCAGGGGAGAGTTGAACTACCGCCTCTTCAAGCGGCGCGTGGCCGAGGACGAGGTCCGGCAACACTTCGAACGAGTGCCGAACTATGTTAAATGTAGCGTCATTTCTTACGAGCATTTAGACGAGCGTATTGTAAGGCCGACCATCGCGTGTGTGTTGAGGGAGCGGCGCTTCGAGACGACGCGCGGGACGCGGCAGGGCCCCGGACAATGTTCGGCCTGGGCTGGTGTCTTTGAGGCCCCGGCGCCGGACTGCGCCGCGGTCCTAGAGATCGCGGCGACGCCCGCGCCCGGCAATGATTTACATTTTGGAGATTGGGGCGTCAAGCTCCAACATCTAAGGCGCATGGCGTCACACGTGCCGCGGTCGGGCGCCTGGGAACCCCTTCCTGGCCATCTATGTCGGTTCTACGGGCTACGCCAGGCCCACATAAGCTGGGGCGCGGCCTTTGTACGGTTAAAAGGCCGGTGCGAGCTGCGGGGCGCACATGACGCCACGGTCCAGGGCTTGGTGCGGTTCGATTTGGAGTGGCGGCACGAACCAAAGGCCCCGGACGCCTTGCAGGAACTCGCCGTGTTTAAGAGGGGCGCCCTGGACCAGTACCTCACCTATTCGCACGAATCTAAAGTCATGTACCGCGCGCAAAAAGGTGCGGATGTAGTCCCCGATCCTTTGAAGGTCGCGTGCGCGGGCTTCCGCATCGAGGAGCTGCGGATCCAGCTGGACGCGTTTTTCGAGCACGTAACTGTTGAAGAAGGAGATAATTCGCACAAGACGGCCGCGAAAGAGAAGCTGATGGAGTTGGAGGCCGCTCAAATTGATCGAATCGCCGCCCAGAAGGAACTGGAGGCCTCCGAGTTCGTCAAGGGCTCTCTCACGCTGGACGCCGGGTGTCGGGACGATGCCGGTAGAATCAAAGGCAAGACGGCCTGGGACTTCGTGACGGACGTGGAGAACGACGCCATCGCCCAGCTCACGCAGGACGGGGACTTCAAGTGGAGCGTGCTCACGGGGGCTACTCGATATTACAAGAGGAAGGTCGCCAAGGAGTCCTGTTCGAATCTATGCGCCAAGGAACGGGCTCGCCGGCGCCGGTGGCTCGCGCGGTACCGGCGGTGTAGGTACAACTGCCTGTTCTTAGGGAGGTGCCTGAAGCGAAGCAAGTACGTGTCGCAGCGCGACGTGGGGACCTTGTCGGACGGGACGTTAAGGGCAGAAGGGCTCCTCCTCAAGCGGCGGGCGACGCGGTGTTGCTGCTGCAAGAGCTCGCGGTGGCATGTGGTGCACGCGGCGATACGCGACGACGTGCTCTACTACGCGCCGCGGTGCGCGGGCTGTGATGTCGGGACCACAAAACGGTTACCCCTCCACTGCGTCAAGGCCGAGCTCTTCGCGACGCAGGGCTTCCTGCGGTTGGCCGTGAAAAGGGCGGGCGCGGGGCGACCTGTTGGTACTGCCTTCGACTTCGCAGTTCCCGACTGCGACGGGGGGCTGCGGGGCCTCGCGCCGGCGCCGCCCTACACTTCGGATCGCGGCGGCGCGCTCCAGCCCTGGCACGACGCCGTCCGCGACGCGCTGGCGGCGTAGGGTGCTAAATTCAATATTTTGTACAATCATGACAATCATGACAAAGTAGTATATGAATTGAACCATTTTTTACATCATAATGAAAGTTCAACCTGCAGATAATCGATTAATTTCATTTTCGACATGTCCCGGGTCGTGAAGTCGGCATTCACTAACTTAGTGTTTCCCTGGTATTTGAGCTTTGTCTCTCTAAGGTTGTCCAGGAAGAGGTTGTAGAGATCAGTTGCAACGGGGTTTCTATTTAATTGCCGACCACCTGGGTCATTATCCAATATATCTGCTTCTGCTCCGGGGGATACCATCTGGTGGAAACAACCAGGTTTCGGTTCGTCCGACCCCATATTGATAGTGCCATTTTTGTTCGGTCATAAAAGAAGTAGCCATTAATGTGTTGCCCGGGAAAAACGAGTCAGTATCACCACATGTAATACCAACTGGTTCGTCGGGAAAATCAACCACGTTCTCGTCTGCGTCCATCCAACTCTCCGCAAAACCTAATTTCGACGGTAGAACCCCTTGGACAACACGTCCACCACGGCCGACGATTTCTGGCACCTCACTCAGTACATTTCCCAACATCTCTTCTCGGGCTCGGGCTCGGGCTCGGGTTCGGGTTCGGGATTTGAAGAAGTCTCGGGCTCGGGTTCGGGTGAATTCGATGGTTCGGGATTTGGAGAAGTCTCGGGCTCGGGTTCGGGTGAATTCGATGGTTCGGGATTTGAAGAAGTCTCGGGTTCGGGTGAATTCGGAGGTTCGGGATTTGAAGAATTTTCCGGTTCGGGTTCCGGTTCGGGTTCCGGTTCGGGTTCGGGTTCCGGTTCGGGTTCGGGTTCGGGTTCGGGTTAGAGCGGGTCCGAAATGGTCCTAGTGTCGGCGGCAGTTTCGCGGCAGCATGGGCTCGGATGGTTTTGAAAAAGTGCTCATCGGAACGCTGGG
>Ga0302122_10000408_pt1 | contig 26449 bp, 22 predicted proteins | sample CB21_SCM_MG_FD_203115 | JGI IMG/M metagenome (GOLD analysis project Ga0302122, IMG submission 203115) | Marine microbial communities from Western Arctic Ocean, Canada - CB21_SCM | ecosystem: Environmental > Aquatic > Marine > Oceanic | place: Canada: Western Arctic Ocean | collected 2017-09-28 | reverse complement strand
CTAAGCGCGCAAAATTACTTTTCCGACAACGCCTATGCCAAGGCGGTACAGCTAGTGGTACAGGCGTTGCACCCAAAAAGAATTTTTGAGGGGCATTAGTGCAGGGATGGTGATTTCAGAAAATCGCGACGTGCTGCTGACTGAACGCTGATTTCGACCATGCCGCCCTCGCGTAGAACGGTTAACGGTACGCTGACGCCGGCATCTCCCAAGGACCAGATTCGACGGAACATCTGTGCGAGGTGTGTTACGGGGTCTCCGGCGACGCTGAGGACAATATCTCCTACCTGAATATTGGCCTTGTTGGCAGGTGTGCCGTCGGTGATGGCGGCAACCACCAGTCGGTTATCGATCTCTGTTGTCAACATGCCGAGCCATGGACGTGCGGCCCGATTAACCCGGCCAAAGCGTAGCATGTCGTCCAGAATTGGTTTCAATAAATCGATAGGCACGACTAGGTTGCCATCTTCCTGCTCGCGGCCATCGCGCGTTTGTTGCACGTACAACGATCCAACTCCGCGCAAGGTGCCGTCAGGGCCGATCACGGCTGTTCCGCCCCAATTGGGGTGAGCTGGAGTAGTGAATATCCCCTCATCAAGGACATATTCCCAGTAGCCGGCAAATTCCCGCTTGGCCGTGACCTTCGCCCTGATGGCGTGACTGCGCCCGCCGTAACCGGCGACTATTACCGGCTCGTCAACGTCTAGATTGGCCGAACTGCCTATTTCTAGATGGGGTCGATCCAAGTGCCCCAGCGCTTGTATGAGACCAAGCCCGGTTTCCTGATCATAGGCGACAACGTGGGCGGATGTTGCTCGGCCGGTGTCGTCAACCAGCCAGATCTGTTCTGCCTCAGTAATTAGGTAACCGATCGTAAGTACCAAGCCATCCTTGCTGATAATGACCCCGTTACCACCCCGTTCAGTTCCTAGCGTGCGGGCTGTGAAGGCATCGTCGGGAATTTGTGAGCGTATTCCCAGGACCGATGACAGCGCTTGATCTAAGTCATAGGAGACGTCATCGGGTTTTGGTTGTAATTCAGGTGGAATATTGAGGTCTTGAGGGTCAGACATATTTCCGTCTCTTGTTTTGGGGCTGCCGCAACGCAGCCAGTTCGTCTATTATTATTGTCAATGCAAGAGCCCCCATGGTCAATGGGGGCTTCCCGGACTTACGTCGAGAAACTTTGTAATGCGCAACGTGTAGCGGATGTTGTCGCCCCTAATTCCTGAACAGCGGCGCGCCACCTCTTGAGGTGTGGCGTCTCACGGTGGGCATCCAGTGCTGCCTGATCCGTATAAATTTCGTAGAGAGCCAGCCGGTCGCTGGTGTCTTCCGGAATAAGGACGTCGAAGCGATGGCAGCCGGGTTCGTCGCGAACTGAATATTTGGCGTCTTCAAGCGCCACGGCGAGCAAGCGGTCGCGGTTCTCAGCTGGAACGCGGACTTCGACCATCAGGGTGAGGCCAACCATCAAATTTCCTCCGTTTGGTACCTTGTGCAGCATGAGATTGCCCATCTTCCGGTGGGATATCATGTCAGCACATCATGGCGCAACTAGCTAAATATTGTTATATATGATGAGTTTTTGGACTGTAGCATCGGTCTTACGCAACGGTCAGGGCTTCATAGTTCCTATTGTTGTTTAGTAGGTGGGGTGCGGCCATGTTTAAGAATCGATAGGGAGCCCACCCTCACAACTTCCTTGCAAGCTACGGCCACGTATTTTGACGCTCCTAGCGATAACTATCTGACATATAGGTGATCGGCTCAAGTAGGACCTGGAGGTGAATCTGAAATTCTCCATGGGTCATTGCCTTATTGATATTTCCTGATGCTTTTTGGAACTTAGACGATGGGTAGCGTCACCGGTAAGGCCTCGATCTCGGCCAAGGTATGTATGGGGGGCAGTGGCCAATTCGAGCGCAACTCTGCCGCCGCCGGGAAATTCTTCGGATTTCATTTTGGTGGTTTATTCTTAGGTCAGATCCAACTGGCCGGCAATCTCGTCTCGTTCCATCTCGGGGGCATGATTCTACGTGACCCTTATCTTGTCGCGAGGTCGCCTACCCGGAATTGGCTGGGCACCTTTGGTTAGTCTACTCATGCAGTTGGATTGCGGTAAGACTTCGCCGTCGCCATCTTTCGTGGTGATTTGAGATGGTATTGCGGTCGCCCTCCCGCTTCGTGTAGCAGCCGTCCGGTTAGTTCTCCTAACAACCCTTGTCCAACCATCACAATACCGACGACGAACAGCATAACGCCGAGAGTTAGAAGAGGTCGCCCCGCAATATCCGTTCCGGCAAAGATCTTGAGTGTGGCAAGGTAAGCGAGGATTAGCCCGCCCGGCAGCATGCACATTAGGCCGGCGCCACCAAAAACGTGAAGCGGCCGCTGGATATAGCGGCGGAAGAAGATTATCAGAATCAGGTCAAGAACCACCCGGAAGGTGCGATCGAGCGCATACTTTGATTTGCCGAAACGGCGGGGATGATGGCTGACTTCGACCTCGATGACGTCAGCGCCGACGTCGTTGAGTAGAGCCGGAAGAAAACGGTGTAGTTCCCCGTATACGCGGGTCTGCGCCAGCAAATCACGACGGTAGACTTTTAGGGAGCAGCCATAATCATTCAAGCGGACGCCAGTCATGCCTGAAATCAGGCGGTTGGCAATGCGGGAGAATAATTTGCGGGCGGGTGTGTCCTTACGATCACGCCGCCAGCCTGAAATAACGTCGGCATTACGCTCTTCCAACAGCTTGATAAGGCGGGGAATGTCGGCTGGGTCGTTTTGTAGGTCACCATCCATGGTAACGATGATCTCGCCAAGGCTGGCGTCAAAGCCGGCTTGCATGGCTGTTGATTGTCCATAGTTTCGAACCAGGTAGATGCCGCGAACGCGGGGAGAAGCACCTTCCGCCTCGATGATTTTTTGGGTTGTGCCATCGTGGGAGCCATCATCGACGAGAATAATTTCGTAATCGCGGCCGAAACCAGCCAAGGCCTCGTCGATATGGGCGACTAGCGTCGGCACCGTCTCCCGTTCGTTAAACATGGGCACGACGATGCTAATGTCGAGCGTCACCTCGGATGCCAGGGCGCCAATTCCAGAAGAGGAATTTTGGGGTCCGCCAGTCAAAGGTGCGAATCAGGAAAGAGTGTTTTCATACCGAAGCCTACGAAGTATAGCCGCCAACCACCATAACAATTCCTGCATCAGGCTTTTGGAGCATGGTGCTGGTTGCGGGTGACGCACGGTGTTAATATTTTTTTCCTGCAACACTCCACTGCGATCATCAATACCATGCCACCTGGCCGTGCTGCTAATCTATCCTCGGTACCTGCTGTTGATCGCGTCCTGCGCGAGCCGGCGGCGGTGGCAATGATGGCTGCCTTTGGACGATCAGCCACGGTCGATGCGGTGCGCGCTGTGATTGATCAGATTCGAAACCGCCTCATCGAGGATAAAAAAGCGCTGGCCGCGCCTGAGGTGGCGGCTGTCGCCGCCGAAGCTGCCGCGTTGCTGGAGCACAGCTTCGCTCCTAGCTTGCGGCCGGTGTTTAACCTAACCGGAACCGTATTACATACCAATCTTGGCCGCGCTGTCCTGCCGGAAGAAGCGATTGTCGCCGTCATCGAGGCGTCGCGTGGGGCTTCCAACTTGGAATATGATGTCGAGACTGGCCGGCGCGGTGACCGTGATAGCCACGTGGAAACCCTGCTGTGCCGATTGACGGGGGCGGAAGCGGCAACACTGGTTAATAACAATGCCGCCGCCGTCCTCCTGGTCCTTAACACTTTGGCGCAGCGCAAGGAGGTTCCCGTCTCGCGCGGTGAGCTTATCGAAATTGGCGGCGCCTTCCGAATGCCTGACATCATGGCCCGGGCCGGCTGTAAGCTAATTGAAATAGGCACGACCAACCGTACTCACATTGGCGACTACGCTGCCGCCATCGGTCGGCGAACCGGTATGTTGATGAAGGTCCACCGCTCAAATTTTGCTATTCAGGGCTTCACGGCAGAGGTTTCAGAGCCTGAACTGGCCAAACTGGCGCACAAACATGAGATTCCTTTCGCCATTGATCTCGGCAGCGGCACGCTCGTGAACCTCAAACGCTATGGTTTGCCTCATGAACCGACCCCAGCTGATACCCTAGCGCAGGGGGCTGATCTGGTGACTTTCAGTACCGATAAGCTGCTCGGTGGGCCGCAAGGAGGTGTTATTGTCGGCAGGGCCGACCTGATTGCGAAATTGAAGTGCAACCCGCTTAAGCGGGCTATGCGTTGCGACAAGATGACCATCGCCGCGCTCGCCGCGGTATTGCGCCTGTACCGGGACCCCGACCGCCTAGCGGAACGCCTGCCGACGTTACGCCACTTATCGCGCACTACCACTGATATTACTGCCGTGGCAGCACGGCTCCAACCCATCGTCGCTGAGTTCCTTGATGGTTTGGCTGATGTGTTCGTGGTGCCATGCCGCAGCCAGATGGGTAGCGGATCCATGCCTGTCGAGCGTCTTGAAAGTGCGGCTCTCGCAATTCGGCCGGCTAAGGGCAAAGGCTCCGGCGCTGCCCTTAAGCGACTTGAGAAAGCTATGCGTACCCTGCCGATACCTGTTATCGGCCGCATCGCCGATGATGCAATTCTCCTCGATCTAAGATGTCTTGATGATGAGAATGGGTTTGTATCCCAGTTGTCTGAATTCAGGCCCAATGCCTGACCCAGTAACCTTTCGCGTTCCGGCGAAGGCTTGCCGATTTCGAGCAACGTGTGGGATGAGTAGCTGCCGGGCCGTGTTGCGGTTGGCGGGTGCTGGCCCAGGGAAAAATCTAGAGGAGTTGATGCGGCCTTGATTATCGCAACCGCGGGCCACATCGATCATGGCAAGACCGTTCTCGTTAAAGCGCTGACCGGCGAAGATACCGATCGCCTGCCCGAAGAAAAGGCGCGCGGTATGTCTATCGACTTGGGGTTCGCCTATGTACCGCTTGGCGATGACGAGATTATCGGTTTCGTTGATGTTCCAGGCCATGAACGCTTTGTTCGAAATATGGTCGCCGGCGTCACTGGCATTGATCACGCCTTGCTGGTCGTCGCCGCTGACGATGGCCCGATGCCCCAGACCCGCGAACATCTAGCCATTCTTGATCTTCTCGGGGTGCCTGGCGGTGCCATTGCTCTGACCAAGATCGATCGCGTTGAGCCGGGCCGGGTGACGGAGATTACTGCCGCCATCGCCAACCTCGTGCGCGGAACGTTTTTAGAAGGGGTCCCCGTCTTTCCTGTTTCTGCCCCACGCAACGAAGGAGTGGAAGCCCTTAATGCCCATCTGGCTGAGGTAGCAGCGCAACTGCGGGTGCGCCGCGCAGCTGGCGGATTCCGCCTTGCCGTCGACCGCTCATTCGTATTGCGAGGGGCTGGTGTTGTGGTCACGGGAACCGTATTTTCGGGGCAGGTAACGGTGGACGACAGTTTGACGATTTCGCCCTCGGGCTTGACGGTGCGGGTGCGCAGTATTCATGCCCAAAACCGGGAGGCACGGACCGGCGGTGTGGGTGAACGGCTGGCGCTAAATATCAGTGGTCCCGGCGTTTCGCGAGAACGGGTTGGGCGCGGAGACTGGTTGGTAAGCGATGAACTGCATGCGTCTGCTGATCGCTTGGATGTGCGGCTGCGGCTTTTGCCGGGGGAGCCATCGCCTTTGCGCCACGGCGCCGCCGTCCATGTTCACCTTGGCGCAGCCGACGTTACAGGGCGCATTGCCCTGTTAACTAATCGTCAATTGGCCCCAGGTGGGGCCGGTTTCGCACAACTTGTCCTCGATGACCCTGTGGCATGCCTGGGTGGCGACCGCTTCATTCTACGTGACCGTTCGGCGCAGCGAACGATTGCTGGTGGCGTCATCCTTGATCCCCAGGCGCCAGCGCGTGGACGGCGGCGCCCGGACCGATTGGCGATTTTGGCGGCTCTGGAGAATGCATCGCCGGCGGCAGCGCTCGACAGCTTGGTTGCTGCCTGCGCTTCCGGCGTCGATTTGGGGTGGTTCGCGCACATTCGCAATCTAGGCTGTTCAGATTTTGGTGCCCTTGTCGATGCGGCTAATATGGTGCGTGTCGGTCGCTCAGGACAGGAAAGAGGATTTGCGCCGCATCGCTGGGTAGAATTTGGAACGGCCGTTCTGCGGGCGTTGGCGGCACCGGGGCCGGATGCCGGTCCGCGTGGGGTTGGCGAGAACGTCTTGCGCCGGGCTATCGATCCGCCTCTGTCGCGCGCGGTGATGGATTTGCTTCTCGATAGCCTTGCCGCTGAGGCCCGGATAGTTCGTGCCGGTGGATTCGTCCGCTTGCCAGGCATGGCTGGTGGCCTTTCGGGTGCTGATGCGCGCCTGTGGGAATTTACACGACCGCTCCTTGATGCGGGCGGAATTCGTCCGCCACGGGTTCGAGAGCTGGCTGAATCCTTGGCTTTGACGCCCGAAGCCACAGAAAAATTTCTAGCTCGGATGGCTGCTAGTGGCTTAGTATACCGTGTTGCAGGGAACAGGTTTTTTCGACCCGGGGCTGTGCGCCTGCTCGCGGAAATTGCCGAGGCTGTTGCCGCTGATTCAGATGGCGGTAATTTTGATGCCCGCGCTTTTCGTGACCGTTCCGGCATTGGCCGCAATCTCACCATCGAAGTACTGGAATATTTTGACGCTCAGGGCCTTACCCGCCGCAACGGCGGTGCCCGGAGAATCGTGCGGACTGCCGAACGGATTTTTGGCGGCGACGTTGGTCCGCCTTGATCACACCTGTGAACCCGTTACAGTTGTTGATGGAAGGGAACCGGGCCCGGTGGCCTGCGCGGCCTTCAAAGCCGTTCGGGGGGCGTCATGCGCCCCCGGTGGGTTCGACTCCTACCCCTTCCGCCAATTTTTCATCCGTGACTGTTCGCTAGTGTTCGGAAATATCCCAGTAATACTGAGATTTCAGAGCCTAATCGTCTATCATTGTTCGCCATCATTTACTGGGTTCATTCATCTTTATTTCAAAGAAACTAAGGAACCAAAATGGATATTCACCTGATTGTTAAATTAAAGTCATCGTATGAGGCATGGCATGAACTATTCGTGAATGATGCTGAGAACCGCTCTAAGATTTGCGATGAGAGTCGGACACTTTTCGGCAAAGCAGATGACGTTACTGCACTGGTGACATTGTTCAGCGTCGATATGGCGGCGATGGGCGCAATGATGGAAGATCCAGAGTTCCATAAATTGACCGAGGATTATGTTGAAGAGCATATCCCGTATTCAATTTCTCCACTCGCACCTCCTGCATAGTTTGTCCTGGTAGGCACCCGAGGTCACACTCTGACATCCCTCGGATAATACTCGCTCAAAGACCTCTCAGACATCATGCTGAGGGATCGTTTGCAGGCAATCATCTGATTATCCCCATGGAAGAGATAATTTTATATTCTTCGTGATGGAACGTCCTGACCTTACTGTGCTCGACAAGCTGAAATCGCGGATCCAGGGGGTGCGCGCTAAGACGATTGCTAATGGCTGCACTGAAGGTGAGGCTCTGCTGGCCGCAGCTAAAGTTGCAGAGCTTCTTGACCGTTATGAGCTCTCGCTGACAGATGTTGAAATCTGCGAGGCCCCATGTGAACGGCGCGAGTATGAGGCCCACCGGAAGAAGCGAATCCCGCTAGATGGTTGTATCGGCGCGATTGCAAACTTTTGCGATTGTCGGGTTTGGCGTGAAAAGAATTCGGCCGGGAACGTGCTGTCTGTATTTTTTGGTCTCCGCTCTGACGTCGAGTTTGCCCACTACCTGACTGGGATAATTGATTATGCTATCCGAACCGAGCTTGGGCGCTACAAAACCTCAGCAGCCTATCTCCGCTTTCGGCACCAGGACCGCCATGTGGCTAACGGATCCTTTGCGCTAGGAATGGTCGCTTCCATTGCCGGTAAGTTGGCAGCAATGAAGGCGGAGCGTGACGTTATCAACGCTGGAACAGGTCGCGATCTAGTCGTCATTAAGGCATCAGTCGTAGAAGCTGAAATGGGCAAGCTGGATCTGAGGCTTAGAACTGTGCGACGGGCGACCCGGGTAGTATCTCCGATCGCTTATGAAGCGGGCGGGATAGCAGGCTCGGCATTAGAAATTAATCCAGAGATTCCTGAGAAGTGAGTTGTCGTAGTGTTTGATGTCGTATTATCGATGGCTATCGCCCATCCGCACATGCGGGATATCCCTCCAGCGTGTGGTGTAATGAGGTGACAGCTGGTCCTGCCGCATTCGCCACTCGGCGTTCTTTGCAGAAAGTCCAAGCCCTACTGAACCTCGACCAAAACGATCATTGATCCGATCCACTGCCTTCATCAAGCCATCACTGCTTGTTGTCTGATTTGAAAAGAGGTGTGGCTGAACGTCTACCCTTGATGATAAGTCGAGCAAGAGGATCCCGGCCTTACGCCAAGCAAAACCCTCACGCCAAATTTGATCAAATATCCTCATCGCCGCCGCCACTATGGTGCGACTGTCAGCGGTAGGTGACATAAAGGTTGTCGACGCTGATGCGGAGTGCTGAGGCGCCGTGGTTGCGAACGGGTCCGTGTTTATGAACACCTGCATAGACCCGCAAATTTGACCGGACTGCCGAACTTTTTCTGAGCCGCGCTCGGCAAATGATACAATAGCGTTTCTGACTTGGTCTTTGTCCGTGACGGCACTTCCAAATGATCGTGAGCAACAAGTAGTTTTTTGGGGCTTCGGTTGTGTGTCGAGTTCATGACAAGGGATGCCACGTAGTTCATGGACCGTGCGCAACCCAACGACGCCCATACGCTGTCGGATCCAACCATCCTGTAAATTTAGTAGATCTAGGGCGGAAACTATCCCTCTTTCTCCGAGCATGGCGGACCACTGACGCCCAATCCCCCAGACACCGCCCACCGGTGTTTTCCTAAGTGCTGATTCTAACCACTCTGGATGGCTAGAGAGATCTATAACTCCGTTAGCTTTAGGCGATGCCTTCGCCAGCTTGTTGGCCACTTTAGAAAGAGTTTTGGTGCTTCCAATCCCGATGGAGACAGGAATTCCAGTGCATTTCATTATGCGTGACCGTAGATCACGAGACCATGTCGTCATATTTTTTACAGGCATACGATCAAGATCAAGGAAGCACTCGTCGATGCTATAAATCTCATGCCTCGGGGCCGCTGTTGAGATAATGCTCATGACCCGTTCGGAGAAATCTCCATAGAGCGCATAGTTTGATGAGCGCACGACGACGTCATGATTTTTGATAACGTCCCGGATTTTGAACAAAGGCACGCCCATGGCTATTCCAAGGGTTTTTGCCTCGGCTGATCGAGCCACGACACAGCCATCGTTGTTTGAGAGAACGACGATCGGGCGCCGTTTTAAGCCTGGTTGGAAAACGCGCTCGCAAGACGCATAGAAATTATTGCAGTCAATAAGCCCGAACGTCGGCATACGAGTTATCGATCACAGTGGCGACGAATGCTGTGGGTGACGATGCCCCAGATTTCACAGCCTGCATCGTTTATTGGTAGGTCTGGGAAGAGAGGGTTAGCAGCGACGAGGACCCAATCACTATTAGGCTTTCTTAAGCGCTTAACCGTTAGGTCGCCATGTAGCACGGCGATAACAATATCGTCGCTTTGGGCTGTCAGGCTTCGATCAACAACCAGCAGGTCACCGTGAAATATGCCTGCGTCCTTCATAGACTCACCGGTGGCTCTGGCAAAGAAGGTTGATGCTGGGTGACGAACTATGTGTTCGTTGAGGTCAAGCTTTCCCTCAATGTGGTCATCCGCCGGGCTTGGAAACCCTGCTGGAACGCTAGAACCATAAAGCACAAGTTCAAGCTTAATTGGTTCGGAGCTGGATGAGAACACGCAGGTACGCCTCAGTTGGAATTAGGAACAAAAAGTGAACATATTTTTTGCTATCCGTCAACTTACGCACCAGCGGGGAGGTTAACGCTTATCGGAGCTGGGCCATTGGGTGAATATGTGGTTAACCCTGCGCACGGGTTAATCAGTACTGGATTTTGGCTCAGAGAGCCTTGCATTCCAGCCTCTTTCTCTCTGCTAATTCTAATATTTAACTAGATGGTATTATTAGATAAATACCTTTTCATAAAATCCGCAACCACAGTTACCCTCACGCTGTGATTGCGTTATGAACCAATCTATCGATTAACGCATACTCTTAAGGTCCGACCTCTTAAAAGCCGACCATCTCCGGTTCGGCGACGACGTTTAACCGGTTCGGTAGCCTACCTTGATCGTGTTGGAGTCGTGGGAGACTGTGCGCCATCGAGGGATAGGGAGTATCGATTGCTCACACGTCCCCTTGCTGCTCTAACACGTAAAATTTTGGGAGGAATGCAATCAGCAAGGGGGCCTGCGGCTCGGCCTGGGGGCAGGGTGGGGCGTTCTATCATAAGGCGCGCTTCGGGTGGAATTTCTGCTACCCTTTTTTAGGCGGTTGAGGTCGGGAAAAGACGAGCTCACTGTCCGTCGAGGCGATTGCGTCGAGGGTATAGCCACTGGCATTAAAGTCTTTCAAGCCATTAGCCCGATCCACACGGTTTTCCATGATCCAGCGTGCCATGGTACCGCGCGCATGCTTGGCGTAATACATGAGGGAGCGGGCCTCCCCATCCTTCACGTTCAGGAACTTCGCCCGGATCACCGTCCGTCCAAGCACTTTGGTGTCCACAGCCTTGAAATATTCATTTGAGGCGAGATTAACCACGGTTGTGTCGGCATGATCGACAAGGTCTACATTTAGTCGATCGGCGATGCGTGCGCCCCAGAAATCATAGAGGGATTTCCCGCGGCTATTCACCATTTTGGTGCCCATCTCAAGGCGATAAGGCTGGATCGCATCCATCGGACGCAAAACACCGTAAAGGCCTGAGAGGATGCGCAAATGATTCTGTGCATAAGAGAGCGAATCCTCGGAGAGGCTGTCAGCCTCCAGCCCCCAATAGACGTCGCCATCAAAGGCAAGCCCAGCGGGCTTGGCGGTATTACTTCTATTATCGAGATTGAAGGCCTGAAACCGCTCGAAATTCATGATGGCGAGATTGTCACTAATATGCATTAGACGTTTTAGGTCTTCGGCAGTCTGGGTTTTCGCGACTGTTGCAAGCTCGAGCGTATCATCGCCCAGGCGCGGGTGTGTGATCGGGACACCCGTTTCGGCGGGGGTCATATTCATCTTTTTTGCAGGGGAGAGTAGCGTCAGCATAACCAATCCTTTCCTCCTAACATCAACCCGGCCAATCCAGGGTTGTATGCGTGGGTCTGCGATCACATGAAGCTAAGTCCTTGCGTCAAGAATTCAAGCTTCTTGATACCAAAAAGTGCCCAGACTGCAGTATTTTTAAGGGGCCGCTTTGGGGCGGGTTGTTCAGGCATCATAGCCGCCGCGGGCACTGGATCAGTATTATGATGTCACTGGCGACAACGCGTAGCATGGGCGAATATTATAGGATTTAAACTTTAGACCGGCATACTTTCGATATACTTCTTGGGCCTTTAGAGACTTATATTACTCTATCGGTGGCCCGACTGGTAGCATCGGATCAGGGCACATGGTTCCTGGGGCTATATTTTATCAGGCCAATGAGAGTGGTGGGTATTTTTAGAGATTCCCTATATTATAAATATTTCTCGTATAGGGGGGTGAAATGTGAGCTAGAGTCAGATTTCGGGGGAAGTACGAAACCGTTTTGGCCGAATTTTGCCAGACATACTTTAAAGAATTTGTTCAAAGTTTTTGAGCCTACTAAATAATAAATCATAATTCAGGAGGCTCGCAGGAGTATGTCCATGAACGTCCAACCCGTCGATCCCAAACGCCCTGATTTCGCCGGCGTCATCAGTGGAGTTGACCTGCGCCAAGCCGACGCCGAAATAAGGGCCGCCATCGAGAAGGCACTCGATACCTATGCTGTCGTGGTCTTCCACGATCAGCCCTTTACCGACGAGGAGCAGATTATCTTTAGCGAACCCTTCGGCTATCTAGAGCCAAGCCGGGGTTCTATACATCCGGATCACAAGCACCGATTCGACAACCGGCTGTCGGATATATCGAACCTTAAGCGTGGGGAGGGCAACGTAGCGCAGAAGGTCGCGCCCAATGACAGGCGCTGGCTGTCATCGCTGGCTAACAGGATGTGGCATACCGACAGCTCCTATAAAGCGACGCCGTCGAAGTATTCCATGCTATCGGCGCGGATCCTGCCGTCATGGGGGGGACAGACAGAATTTGCCGACATGCGCGCCGCCTATGACGCGCTGGACGAATATACGAAGGCCGAGATCGAAGACCTAGTGGTGTTGCATTCCCACATCTATTCGCGCGGTAAGCTTGGCTTCGATGATTTTGCGCCTAATGAGGTGGAGTTGAACAAGCCGGTGCCGCAGGCTCTCGTGCGCATTCACCCCGGCTCGAAGCGCAAGTCCCTATACCTTGCCTCTCATGCGGGCGAAATTATAGGCATGCCCGTTCCGCAAGCCCGCATCCTATTAATGGACCTGACTGAGCACGCTATCCACCGGGAGTTCGTCCACCGCCACGAATGGAAGGTGGGAGATTTCGTGATCTGGGATAATCGCAGTGTCATGCACCGCGGCCGGAAATACGACTTCATCAATGAAGCCCGCGATATGCGGCGCACGACCATCGGCGACACCGCTCCCACCCTGGAACAAAAAAAGATGATGCAAGGGTTGGTTGCGTAGGGGGATAGCCCGGCCCACAGCAGTAGGGAGGGTGACCAGAGTAGGTCTCCGGTCGCTTATTTATGGTGCAGTCTGTAACGAAGGTCAGCCAGCTAAAGCGCGCAGCACGGCAGAGCAGCACATCAAGGAAGGCAAGAACGCCATCTGGTGGACGCGCCTTTCATGCAAGAATTTAGTAACAACGATGTGTGTCTTTAGCTTCATGCTCTAGCTACAACCTTGGCAACTTCTTGTTCGCACTCCTGACCCATCTGCCTTATGGGACTCAGAACGGTCGGTCGCCCTGGGTCACCACGCGCAGCATTATCCGCGGTTCTCCGGCAGGGCCGTCGAAAGTAGCCCGATGCAGGGTGCAGCGGTTGTCCCATACGACTGCTTCGCCGACCCGCCACTTATGCTCGTAGTGGAATCGATCCTGGTTGATCCAGGCTTCCAGTTCATCCAATAGCATGTCGCTCTCCGACCTACCCCACCCAACGATGCGGTCGACGCGGTTGAGGTTCATGTAAAGGCCCTTTTTTCCCGTTTCCGGATGGGTACGAACTAGTGGATGGATGACATCAGGGCTTTCATCGATCTCCTCCTGACTGCGCGGCTCCCCTCGGAAATTACGGCGCTTGGTATCATAGGCATGGACCGCTTTTAGGTCGTTGATTCGAGATTTAAATTTCTCTGGCAGCGCCTCGTAAGCGGCGCGGGCGTCGCAGAACCACGTAGCTCCACCCCGGCTGGGAATTTGATGAGCATGTAGAATGGTGGCTAATGCCGGGCGTTCAAAGAAGGACTGGTCGGAATGCCACTCGTCGTTACGTAGGGTGGTACGTTTGCGGAATGCTTCATCTCCGCCGATTTCACCTTCCTGTACGGTGCTGTCAAGGAAAGAGACCACCGGCAATTCCCCAAGACGCTTGTATCGGTTGAGCTCAGCAAAAGGCTCTCCGAATCGGGTGGCAAAATTCAGGGTCTGGCGATCATTCATAATGCCGCCCGGGAACACTAGCACCCGGTAGTCGAGCAGGGCCTGGCGTATGGATGACGCCATGTCTGCGTCCCACGGATCCAACCGGTTGCAGTCTTCGATAAGGGCGCCCATCGGTGCATCCAGGGGTGCAATGCGCAAGGATTGGGTATCTACCATTGTGGCGACCATGGTCACCTCCCGTCTCGTGTTTGTTTCATTTTATTCATCTAGTCATGTGTGGGCGGTCCCCTTGATGCAAGGGTAAATCGGCATGTCTCCGGCTGTTGTTGGAAATGGTCATGTATCTGGCCCGGACAGTCACAATGGTAACTTGTATCATAGTGGCTATCGATGCTTGTGATCAGGCCGCTAAGTAGTGCCTCTCTGCCAGGACAGCTGAGCGCAGATTCTTGTGTCGTGAGCAGCTGTTGATTTGCCGTTCGTTGCTCTGAAATATAACCCAGTGCCCGTAATGCCCGAAATTCGTAGCATGTGGGAGGGCGCTGTAGTGGCCCCGTAGGTGGCTTTAATAGACATGCTTCGTCGCGTACAACGCTGGTCGTTGGTATTGTGTTGAGATGCTTGTTCTTCATTAGGAAAGAGAACGAAGTTTGGTAGACCATGAAAATAATTAAGTCCGTAAGGCGAGCAACAATCATCGAGACTGGTGACGTGCTGCTTGATTTTAAAATGGCAGATGGCAGCACAGAAGCTTTCTCTGCTCCCGCAATCCTGATTATGGAGATGATTAGGAAGCTTGCCGCTGGCCAGCCGCCCAATGACGTGGCGGCCATGCCTGTTCAAGAAAAATTCGAGGTGCTCTACAACGCCGTTCAAAAGCGAATTCTGGTCAGGTTTCCAGCATCCGAGGGCAGGACATTCGATATGAACATCGGGCCAGAGACGGCGCAAGAACTCGCACGGGATTTGCTTGAGGCGGCGGAGAGTGCCGAGGCCCTACCGAAGGGAAGTCATTAGCCGAGGGGAGAATGTTAAATGCATTCTGAGCTCCCCTGTAGGCACGTCCATCACGTCTGTTTGTGACCTCGGAGTGACTTGAGGAATAGTCTTGTGGCCCAGATGTAAAGTCCACCTAGTGCTATATGAATGCATAAAATTGTACAGGAAATCTAAAACCTTTGGTCGAGTTATAATACAGAGTTTTGATACAGTAGTAGACGCTCACTGCTATTTCGTCTTAAGGTAAATTGTGTAATTAGAAATAACGCATCAAAATTGGCCATAGACTGGAATTTATTTTCCGGCAGAAGCTTGATAGATTGCATTCAGAGTGAGGAAGAAGAGAGTAATGAAGGATATAAAACGACCAACCTATTTAGTTCTAGCGACGGCAGGGCTTGCTCTGTCCGGTATGCTAGTGGCGAGCGGCCCCGCGGCCGCTCAGGGTAAAACTGTCACCATCGTTGGTCAGGACGAAATGCCTGACCATGATTTGTGCAACGCAATGCGTTCGACGCAAGGCCGTGTCATGCGCCAGAACGTTGGCGAGGCCTTGACCAAGATCAATCCTGTGGACGGCACTGTTACGCCGCTGTTGGCAACATCTTGGAAGCAGACAGACCCCAATACGTGGCGGTTTACCCTGCGTAAAGGCGTCAACTACCATGACGGATCGCCGTTCAACGCTGCGGCGGTCGTAAAGGCGCTGCAACGCACCTACTACGCCCCGGCGTTGTTCTGTGAAAATCGCAGCAAGTCGGGCATGAAGACGGGGATTAGTTTCAAGGCAATCGACGAGCATACGGTTGATATTGGGCTAGACGTTCCTGCCCCGATTCTACCTGTCCGCATGGGCGTCATTACCATGACGCATCCTGATGCACCGTTGGATGCGCTTCAAACGGAACTTCCAATCGGCACAGGCCCCTACGTGTTCACGAGCTACAAAAGTGATCAGGAAATCATTCTTACTCGCTTTGATGGCTATTGGGGTGACAAGCCGGAAGTGGAATCAGCACGCTATATCTATCGTAAAGAAAGCTCCGTGCGTGCGGCAATGGTGAAGATTGGTGAGGCTGACATCGCCCCAAATATCAGTGTCCTTGATGCTGACGATCCAACCATGGATTTCAGCTTTTTGAACTCTGAGACCTCGCGGCTGCGCCTTGAAGTGTTTACGGCTCCACTTGATGACAAGCGGATTCGTAAGGCGCTTAATCTCGCCATCGATCGGGATGCCTTGAAAGGTAGTGTCTTTTCCAAGGACGTCTTGAAGGCGACTCAGCATGTTGTGCCCAGCATTGCCGGTCACAATCACGAGATCGACAAGCGAGTATGGCCCTATGATCCTAAACAGGCCATGAAGCTTATCGCAGAAGCGAAAGCTGATGGTGTTGCTGTTGACACGGAACTCAAGCTTACCTGTCGCCTTAACCAGTGGCCGGGTGCTCAAGAGGCCATGGAAGCAATTATGGGCTATTTCCATGAAGTTGGTCTCAACGTGTCTCTGAATTGTATCGAAAGTGGTCTCCACAGCGATATGAATCGGAAGCCGTATGCTAAAGGTCGTGGGGCTCTTCTGTTCCAGGATCAGCACGACAACAACAATGGCGATGCTGTGTTCACCTTCTTTGCCAAGTACGGCTGTGAAGGCGAGCAGTCGACAATCTGTTCACCGGAAGCCGATAAGTTGGCAATCGATGGTGCACAGCTGCCGACCGGCCCGGCTCGGGCTGCGAAGTTCGCGGAAGCGTTTCGTATTGTCTATGAAGATGTCATAGGCGATGTGCCGCTCTTCCACATGGTTGGCTATGCTCGTGTTGGCTCGCGCATCAACTATACTCCATCGATCGCGACAAACACCGAAGTCGAGCTTTCGCAAATTTCGTTTAACTAAGCTTGACGTCATATCGTTATACCTTTTGGGGGTGTGCTTCGGCGCACCCCTTTTTTTTGCGTTGGCCGTGCCGAAAATTGTTGTCTCGACCTGGCTATGGTTGGCTCGGAGATGGCCAACAAGCCGATACGGCCACTGGCGTCCAGTGCCATATCGATCATTGTTTTTCTGGGCTAAAAGATGGGGCGTCGATGCACAATTTTGCGAGGTCGATGGACTTGCCAAATACGGAAAAAGTTTAGAGTATGATGTCAGCCCAGCTTCGCGCACATAGATGCCAAGTCCAAGAATGCGATAGTGAAGCCTTGTTTTGCTCGCTGGCGGTGGCGAGATCGATGCTCAGTGGATCATACAAAAAATTACAAAGGCGCGCCTTTGGCTAAATTTAGGCAAAGATATCCTGTGCCTATTGGATGGTAGAAAAACCGGCGTACACAAGCCCAATGATGGGAACCATGGGGTGTATCTATTGGTCGTCATGGTGGTTTATAATTCTTAGGTCGCTTGAAAAAATGGTTTATCACCGCGGATCGTAGTGCGGTGCATGACGCGCCGGTAACGGGTCTCGTCAAAGGATGTGGCGCAGTGCATGGTGCGGCGGTTGTCCCATAGAACGGCATCGCCTTTTAGCCATTTATGGGTATAGACAAAGCGCTCCTGGGTGCAAAATTCCCGGAGTTGTTTGATCAGCGCACGGCCTTCGTCGAAGGGCATGCCAAGTACTTCCCAGACGACGTTCCCCCCCATAAAGAGTGATGGCCGTCGGGTTTCTGGGTGGGTGCGGACCAGAGGTTGGACGACATCGGGCAATTTAGCAATCTGTTCTGCCGTCATTGGGTCGCGATCCGGATAGGATATGGGGTAGGCCTTGACCCTGCTAACTAGCACTTCTAGATTTTGAATTCGCCCTTTCATATCCTCATCCAAGGCGCCGTAAGCGGCACCCATGTCGGCAAATAGCGTATCACCCTCTGCTGCGGGAACCTCACGAGCCACCATAAAGGAGCCCTTGCTGGGTTCCTCCAAATAGTGTGTATCGGTATGCCAATGGCGTCCTGCCTTGGGGGCTCCGATATGACGTCCATTCCTTTGGACATTGGAGATGACGAAAACTTCTGGCCGTTCAGGGAGGGCCCACTGATCCAAATTGTGCGCCTCTATCTCACCTAGCCGCTTGGTGAATGCCACGTGGTCATCGGGGGACATCGTCTGGTCCCGCACAACGATAATCGCATAGGTCATCCATAGATCGTAAAATCGGCGAAACGTCGCCTCATCCATTGGTTTGGATAGATCTAGTGCTAAAATTTCAATGCCAAACTGATCCGATAGAGGCCGGGCAGAAAAAGTCATGGGCTATATTTTCCTCATAAGTGGTCGGTGGATATGGGCCAGGACCCCATTTTGAGGCGGGCAACATACCCACCGCCTCCAGGAGGGGCAAGCCGCCGGAGGATGATCGCCATGACCTTAAGAAATTCTCTTTAGCCGGTTGGCATCTCGTCTAATCTCACGGCTTTCCCTTCTAATCCAGGCACAGCGGGATAGCGCTCCATGACCAACGGGTCGTGGCCAGGGACGATGTGGGCGTCCGTATCGGCGAGGTCACGCAGGCGTTTGTAACCCTCGATTATACCGTCAACGCTGAAGACGATGGAAAATGGTCGAGGGCCTTCCATATTGGCGTAGTAGTGGCTGGCATCGGAAGCGAGGACCACCCAGCCACGCTTGGTCCAGACCCGTACCGATTGCAGGCCCATGGTGTGGCCTCCGATATGATGAACGGATAGGCCCGGCATCAGGTCTGCGTCGCCATCATGGAAGCGCACGCGTCCGGCGTAAACTCGGCGCACCATGGCGCAAATTTCATCGACTTCATAAGCCTCGCGGAACTGCATGTGCTCCATATGGCGGCCAGTGGCAAACTGCATTTCCAAATCTTGGAGATGAAATGTAGCGTTTGGGAACAGGTGCCAGTTGCCAACGTGGTCATAATGAAGATGCGTGATGATGACGTTCTCGACCTTGTCCGGATCAATGCCAATATCGCGTAACCCTTCGGCCGGGTTGCGCAGCATGCGTCGGCCACGCTTGGCGGCCACTTCTTCGCTGTAGCCGGTATCCACCACCCAGGTTGTTTGCGGACCGCGTAGCACCCAAACGAAGTAATCCATTGCCATGGATGTTTCATGGGGGTCTCCGCCGAGGAAGTTAAGATTGGCTGTTCGTTCAGCCATATGTCCGTAGCGGACGGCAAAAACCTCGAAGCATTCTAGTTGGGACATGGCGGTTCCTTACGACAATATGGTCGTTATCATGCTTTAGCATAGTAGATGGATGACCTGTGGGGATGATTTGTAGGGGATATCTTCAACAGCAGCCTAATTGTGACAATTTACCTAATCTTTAGCTGAGTTAAGGGCATCCAAAATCGTTTGATTTAAGAAAATTCGAGGTGCGAATCGTCACGTGTAGAGGTGGCCACGTTGGCAGTTTCGGCGGAAGTCGAGGAAAAGCCGTCAGCGAGGCATATCTAACCCAAAATTTTCTTCGTATGGGCGTGCTGATTTCTTCCGCTAGGACGGTTTAGTTTTCCATTGTTTCCGCCATCGTCCGAGCACGGCGCAGTGACCATAGCCACAGCAGTATGCAAAGGATTCCGCATCCCGCGATAGTCCAACGGAATCCTGCCTGATCGGCAATGACGCCAAGCACCAAAGACCCTAGGGACTGTCCGCCCCGCTGAACCATGCCGTAAAGGCTGAGGACTCGGCCGCGCATGTTGCTATCAACTGCATTTTGGATCAGCGTTTGCGCTGATATGCCGTTGATCATCAGACCCCAACCCACAAGTCCAGCGAGCGGTACGGCCAGCCAAAAAATGTCGTGGGAGGCGAAGGCGATCAAAGCGAAGGCGATGAGAGCTATGTTAAGAAGAAAAATTTTGCTTAGACCTGTAATTGACTGCCGCTGCGCTAGGTAGAAGCCGCCGAACACTGCGCCCAGGCCAACCGCTGCGGTTAGCAAAGCCAGGCCGTCAGCGCCGCGATGGAACACATCGGTGGCGAAACCTGGGAAAAAGCTGATGAGTGGCCGGCCGAGGATGGAGACCGCCAACAGGATAGCAATCAGTGGCCCGATGCCTTGGTGACGGGTGGTGTAGGTGACGCCGTCGGCAACCTCGGCGAAGAAATTCTTGCCGCTTGGCTTTAGGTCCTGGGCTGGTGGGCGGATCAACATCAAAGCGATAACGAAGGTACCGAAGAAGACCCCGGACCAAGCAAAGGCGGCGACGATACCCCAATTTATGATGATAAAGCCTGCGACTGATGGGCCGATGAAGCGGGCGCCGTTGAAGGTTAGTGCATTGATGGCAAAGGCCGCCGGTAGATTTTCTCTTTTGCCAACAAGCGCCGGTATCATGGCAAGCCGGGACGGTTGATCGATGGACAGGCAAATTCCTTGGGCGAACAGCAATAAAAATAAAAGCTCAACGCTCAGGGCACCGACCCACATCAATAGGAATATGACGACGGCAAAAATTACGATAAATATCTGTGTTGTGCGCACAGTCCGCATGCGGTCAAAGCGGTCTGCCATGGCACCGGCCATGGGTCCGAGAATTAGGATTGGCACCATATCTGCCAAGCCGATGAGGCCGAGCCAGGTTGCTGAATGGGTCATTTCCCAGGCCAGCCAGCCGGCAGTTACTCGCTGCATCCACGTACCAACGTGATTGAGGATGTTTCCACCTGAATAGATGGCGAAATCACGCTCGCGCAGGGCATTGGCGATGTGGGAGAATCCGGCGGATGTCATAGAATTTTAAAGTCTTTGTTAGAGGTGCGTGTGCTTTAGTGCTCAGAGCACTTTCCTAACATATTGGTACATTCTTACAGGACAGATTCTACCCGGGATTAGGAGATGGTCTTCCTTTCGTTATTTCTCTTTTGAGATACCCAGGAACGGGTTTTCAAAACGCCTGACCGATCGGGCCGCCGAAGAATTCAAGAATGATTTAACATGGTTGGATAGTGCTTTAAGGCTCCATCAATTTTGCCATCGTCTTTGCCCTGCGCATAGACCACAACCAGAAACATAAACAGAAGACGCTGGCGATTGCTATTGACCAGCGCAGGCCGACTATATCAGCCAAGATGCCGAGAACGAGAGATCCGACGGACTGGCCGCCGCGCTGAATCATGACGTAAAGGCTCGCCACCCGCCCGCGCATGGCTCCTAAAACGGCACTCTGAATAAGTGACTGGGCAGCCACTCCATTGACCAGAAGACTGCCGCCGATAATGCCGGCAAGCGGCACGGCGATCCAGAATGTGGTATTGGCAGAAAAACCGGCGAGGCCAATTCCGACGCCGGCTATGCTAAGAACGAAGATACGTGTTAGACCTTGGAGGCCGGGACGGCGCGCCATATAGATGCCGCCGAGAACGGCGCCGACGCCGACTGATCCTGTTAGCATGGCAAGGGCTTCTGCGCCAAGATTAAATACCTCGGAGGCAAATGCTGGAAACATGTAGACGACGGTCTTGCCAAACACGGCGGTGATGATCAGCGACACCATCATAGGCCCAATGCCGGCGTGTTTCGCGGCGTAGGAGATGCCGTCAACGACATCGGTCAATAACCGCTTGCCTGATTTTTCGATCTCGATTCGTGGTGCGCGGATGAGCCAAAGCGTGAATGCTGGAATTCCGAAAAATACGGCGCAGGCAGCGAATGCAGCGCTGACACCCCACAGGTAGATAAGGTACCCACCAAGTGCTGGGCCAAGAAACCGTCCGGCATTGGACACCAGAGAATTGATGGCGATGCCGGCGTGCAGGTTTTCTGGACCAACTAGATTGGGGACAATGGCCAGCCGTGCTGGCAAATTTGTTGAAATACACAGGCCAAAGCACACGACCAGGCCAAACAAAATTTCTGGGGTGATCCAGCCATTGTAATTGGCAAGAAAGGTTAGGAAGGCAAAAAATGCCGTGCCAGCTTGGGTTGCGCGGATGATAGCAAGCCGATCGAGGCGGTCGGCGAGAGCGCCGGTGATCGGGCCAATAAACAGAGAGGATGACATGTCGGCTAGTCCCATGAGGCCTAGCCAGGTGGCGGAGTGCGTAAGTTCCCAGGTCAGCCAGCCGACGGTGATGCGGTACATCCACATCGCCGTTTGACTTAAAACATGGCCTGACATGAAGACGCGGAAGTCGCGATGCTTCAGGGCATTGATAATATGGGAGAAGCCTGCAGCGGGCATGGCTTGGAAGGCACTCCAGCGCGATAGTGTTATCTTGGGGCGGGCCGGTTGAAAGGCCTCGTTGGTGGCGATATCATCCAAAACTAAACGGGGCATGGTGTCCCGCGGCATGTTTCCTTGGAGCGCGCCCGCATGGATTCCTTTTTAACAGTATAGAAGTAATTTTTTCCACAAACAGCACGAAAGCAACAATATCTAAAACATGCCGCTGCGTCGTGGCATGACACCCATCATCTAGAAAGCAGGAAACAAGCATGAAGAGTTATAGTATCGCCGCCATACCGGGAGATGGCATTGGCAATGAAGTGGTGCCGGAAGGCATACTGGCACTGGAAGCAGCCGGACGCCGCTTTAGTTTTAGAATCAAGCCTAAGACCTTTGATTGGAGTTGCGAACTTTACGCTAAGACCGGCCGCATGATGCCCGAGGATGGCATTTCTCAACTGGCTGATTTCGATGCTATTTTCCTGGGTGCCGTCGGATTTCCAAACGTTCCCGACCATATTTCCCTGTGGGGCTTATTGATTCCGATCCGCCGCGAATTCCAGCAGTACGTCAATTTGCGCCCGGTGAAGCTGTTTGAAGGTGTCCCGTGTCCGCTCGCTGGTCGCATGGTTGGCGACATCGATTTCATGACCGTACGTGAGAACAGTGAAGGCGAGTATTCAGAAATCGGCGGTCGCCAGTTTCAGGGTACAGATCAGGAACTAGCCGTTCAGCAGTCGATCTTTACCAAAAAGGGTATCGACCGCATTCTGCGTTACGCCTTTGAGCTTGCCGGTACGCGCCCTGACAAGCATGTCACGTCGGCAACCAAATCTAATGGAATCATTCATTCCATGCCGTTCTGGGACGAACGCTTTAAGGTCATATCGGAAGAATATCCCGATATCAGGGCCGACCAGTATCATGTCGATATCCTCACTGCCCATTTTGTCAACCACCCCGATTGGTTCGACGTCGTCGTCGGTAGTAACCTGTTTGGAGACATCCTATCCGATTTGGGTCCAGCGGTGGCCGGCAGCATCGGCATAGCGCCGTCAGCAAATCTCAACCCGGAACGGGTCTATCCGTCCATGTTTGAACCGGTGCATGGCTCGGCACCAGATATCGCCGGGCAGGGCATCGCCAACCCCATCGGCCAGATTTGGTCGGGTGCCATGCTGCTCGACCATCTTGGCGAACACGAGGCGGCGGCGGCTATTGAAGGCGCCATCGCAGGTGTCTTGGCTGAGGGTGCAACCCGTACGCGCGACATGGGTGGTAAGGCTAATACCAAGGAAATGGGTCGAGCCATTATTGATGCGATAGCCGGGTGATGTCATCTTAGTCGGCCACCCTACCTCGCGCCGGTTCCTGATGCGAGGTGGGGCGGCTTGTCGATTGACGACGCTATGTCTCAGCGGGTTGGTCACCTGGCCGTATCGGCTTTCCGCCTTTGTATCATCGTTATGTGCCCTACGGAGGAGATAATCACTATATTGATTTGATTGACGTGGCCCCTGCACCCCCGTATGTGCCGTCTCGGGCCACGGTCCCCCAACGGGCCGCGACTCTTCTGCAAGGAAGGGAGACAATGATGACCTTGCCGCCAAAACCGGGCCTGCGCCCGGCCAATCCTAATTTTTCATCAGGACCTTGCACCAAGCGCCCTGGCTGGACTTCCGGTGTCCTGACTAACGCGCTGCTTGGCCGTTCGCACCGCTCGAAAGAGGGCGTCGAGCGTATTACCGAGGTTTGCGACATGAGCCGCCGGTTGCTGAATCTTCCCTCCAACTATCATCTCGGCCTTGTTGGCGGATCGGATACCGGCGCCATCGAGATGGCCTTGTGGACTATGCTCGGGGCCCGTGGCGTCGATGTGTTGGCTTGGGAGAGCTTCGGCGGTCAGTGGGTTACCGACGTGATTAAGCAGATGAAGCTGCCCGATGCCCGCACGATGGAGGCGGCATACGGCGAGCTACCAGATCTTTCCTGCGTGAACTTCGATAACGATGTAGTTTTCACTTGGAACGGCACGACTTCGGGCGTTTGTGTGCCTAATGGCGATTGGATCGCCGACGACCGAGCTGGCCTGACTATTTGCGATGCTACTTCGGCGGTCTTCGCAATGGATATTCCCTGGCATAAGATCGACGTCGCTACCTATTCCTGGCAGAAGGCGCTTGGTGGAGAGTCTCAGCATGGCGTTCTGATCCTTAGCCCCCGGGCAGTCGAACGGCTGGAAACCTACACGCCGCCGTGGCCGGTACCGAAGCTATTTCGTATCGTTAATAGTGGAAAATTTCCCGCTATATTTGATCAGGGTGGGACGATGAACACGCCGTCCCTGCTGGCCATCGAGGATGTGCGCGACGCCATGACCTGGGCCGAGTCCCTTGGCGGACTGCCGGCAATGATTGCCCGGTCACAGTCGAGTTTTTTTGCCATTGACGCCTGGGTGAAGGAAACGAACTGGGTCGACTTTATTGCGGCCGATCCGGCGATCCGTTCAACCACGTCAATATGCCTAAAGATCACCGCGCCCTGGTTTGCTGCACTTTCGGACGATGGCCAGGCATGGGCTGCTAAGGCCATCGTTGCGCTTTTGGAGGACGAAGGAGTGGCTTACGATGTTGGGGCCTACCGTTTGGCGCCGCCTGGTCTGCGAATCTGGGGTGGCTCGACCGTTGAGCCATCTGATATTCAGGCGCTTCTCCCTTGGCTTGATTGGGCCCATGCCACCATTCGGGCGGATGTGGCTAAAGCCGGGAAAAGCGAGAGAGCGTCATGCTAAAAGTTCTTATTTCTGACAAAATGAGCCCACTCGCCGAGAAAACTTTTCTTGAGCGTGGCCTTGATGTTGATGTCATTACCGACTTTACCCCTGCCGGCCTGAAAGCCGCTATTGGCGCCTACGATGGCCTTGCTGTGCGTTCAACAACCAAAGTTACCGCCGACATATTTGAGGCTGCAAAGAATCTTAAAGTAGTTGGCCGGGCGGGCATTGGCGTCGACAACATCGACGCTGTTGCTGCCACCGCCCGTGGCATAGTGGTTATGAATACGCCTTACGGAAACGCCATTACCACTGCGGAACATGCCATCGCCATGATCATGGCGATGGCCCGCCAAATTCCCCAGGCCAACGCCTCTACTCATGCAGGAAAGTGGGAGAAATCACGCTTTATGGGCATGGAGGTCAGCGGGAAGACGCTCGGTATCATTGGTTGCGGCAATATTGGTTCGGTAGTCGCCGACCGAGCCCAGGGCTTGAAAATGAAGGTTATTGCCTTCGACCCATTCCTTACGCCGGAACGGGCCCTCTATCTGGGTGTGGAGAAGGTTGAACTAGATAACCTGCTCGGTCGTGCCGACATCATTAGCCTACATACACCACTTACCGATGCAACGAAGGGCATCATTGATGCCACTGCTATTGCCAAGACTCGACCGGGTATTCGCATTGTAAACTGCGCCCGCGGCGGTCTCGTTGTCGAGGCTGACCTTGCCGCAGCGATTGAATCTGGCCATGTAGCTGCTGCTGGGATCGATGTTTTCGAGGAAGAGCCGGCCCATGAAAATTTGCTCTTTGCTTTCGACAACGTCATCGCTACACCCCATCTCGGTGCCGCGACTAATGAGGCGCAGGTCAATGTTGCGATCCAAGTTGCTGAACAGATTTCTGACTTTCTACTGACTGGCGCTGTCACCAATTCCATCAACATGCCGCCGGTATCTGCAGAAGAAGCACCATTGCTACGTCCTTATATGACGCTTGCTGAACAGCTTGGTAGTTTTGCTGGTCAGGTGACGGAAACTGCGATCAGGGCGGTGACCATCACGTATGAGGGGCAAGTATCGGCGCTTAATACCAAGCCGCTGACGTCGGCTCTGCTGTCAGGCCTCCTGTCTCCGCTGCTTAATTCTGTAAACATGGTTAGTGCTCCGGTAATTGCGCGTGAGCGTGGCATAAGTATTACTGAGGTGCGTTGCGAGGAATGCGGACCCTATCAGCGGCTCATCAAGCTAACCGTTACCACCGAGACCCAGACCCGGACCATCTCCGGAACGTTGTTTGATGGCGAGTTGCCTCGTATCGTTGAGATTAAGGGCATCCCTATGGATGCTAGTCTCGGTAAGTACATGCTTTACGTCACTAATGCCGATAAGCCGGGCTTGATTGGTGGTTTGGGTACCTTGTTTGGTAATGCAGGTATCAATATAGCAACTTTCCATCTCGGCCGGGCTACCGCCGGTAGTGATGCCATTGCCCTCGTCGAAGTCGATCTGCCTATTCCAAAGATTATCGTCGATGCGGTGCGTAAGATGCCACAGGTAATGCAGGCCAAGCCGCTAACGTTCTAATTTAGGACACTTCGCGCCGCTTTTTTTGCGAAACATGCAGCAAGAAACTAAATTACCTAAAGATGGATGTTGCTTGCATTGGATGCAAACTGTTGCTGCAGCGGATATGAAGGCCTCACCCTCAGAATAGCTGGGGTATGGTCTTTTGCAAAAAGAGGCTTACCTCCTGAGCCGCCTTGGGTGCTAGGTTGTATCAGCCGCAGCCATCAAAATGGCGCACGAGAAGAGTCGACTGGGA
>Ga0302122_10000407_pt1 | contig 26668 bp, 16 predicted proteins | sample CB21_SCM_MG_FD_203115 | JGI IMG/M metagenome (GOLD analysis project Ga0302122, IMG submission 203115) | Marine microbial communities from Western Arctic Ocean, Canada - CB21_SCM | ecosystem: Environmental > Aquatic > Marine > Oceanic | place: Canada: Western Arctic Ocean | collected 2017-09-28 | reverse complement strand
CCGCAGCGCCTTCCGCAGCGGCGGCGTGGAGGCGCGCGGCGCCGGCGCGGGGGCCCAGCCGTCCTCGAGGTCGTCCCAGTCGTCGTTGTCTTTCGAGAGCTTCCGCGCGCGGGCGTCACCGCGCGGCCGGGCGACGGGCGACGGCGCGCGCTTGGTTATCGTGATCTCGCCGGACTGCTTCGGCTTGCGGCAGCGGCGGCAGGCGCGCCAGCCGCACACGATGATAAACGCCAGCAGGCCGCCGACGCCCAGCTTCGCGTACTCGAGGGCGAGCGCGCCGGGCGGCTGAAACATCGCAATGACATTCGCCGGCGGCTTCGTGGACCGCGGGAGCACGGGCGGCAGCGCCGGCTCCTCCGCCGCCGCGTGGTCGCGCTCGCGCCGCGCCCAGTCCAGCTCGTGGGGGATCGCCGGCTCCTCAGGTTGCTCCGGCTCCGGCTCCGGTTCCGGCGGGGGCTCGAGGAACTTCTCGTCGACGTGCTCGGGCTCCTGTTCCTTGTGGTCCGCGGCGGCGCGGGCGGCCTCCGCTTCAACGGCGGCGAGGCGCTCCCGGGCGGCCGCCTCCCGCTCGGCCTCCGCTTCGGCGGCGGCGACCCGGTCCCGCTCGGCCGTCTCCGTGGCGAGGCGCGCGGCCTCCGCCTCCTCGGCCGCCTTTCGTTCGGCGTCCCTGGCCGCGGCGGCTTCGGCCTCGCGGCGCTCGGCGTCCGCCTTTTCCTCGGCGAGCCTCTTCGCCTCGGCCTCGTCGGCGAGCCGTTTTGCGTCAGCCTCGGCGCGTTCCCGCGCCGCGGCTTCGGCCGCAGCCGCGGCTTCCACCGAAGCCGTGGCTTCGGCAACGGCTTTGGCCGCAGCTGCGGCCTCGGCCGCAAGATCGGCCGGCGGCGGTTCCGGCACGGCAGCAGGCACCGGCTCTGGCGCGGGCGGCTCTGGAGCTGGTGGCGCAGGCGGCTCCGGCGTGACGGCGGCAGCGGCAAGGGGCGTGGCCGGCGCCTCGACCGGCGCGGCGGGCGCCGCGTGCGCCGCCGGCAGGACCGGCGCCGCAGCGTCGCCCTTGATGTAGGTGGGATGCTCCTCGGGCTCCGCCGGCGGGTCCGGCGCGGCGGCGGCCTGCGCTGCCTGCTGCGCCTCGAGCGCCTTGGCGGCTTCCCTAATGCGCTTGACGACGTCGTCGGACGCGTGCGAGCGGAAGGCCGCGAGGCGCTGCTGCGTGCTGTCGAGCACGCCCGTGGCGGCGGCGCCCGTCGTGGCGGCGCCCGGCGCCAAGGCCGCGGGCGTGCCGAGGTCGAACGCGCTGGCCATTTATGCAACGAGCTGTGAGGTTCAGTTACGCCAGTGGTGCTTATGCGCGTGCGCGACGGCACAGCGGCTACGCGTGTCCTTTAAAAACCAGCTGCGTCGTGGCTGCGTAATTGCTGACACTCTCACTGCGGTAGCAGTGAAATATAGATGGAGCGTTGCGTTTGCGCTAGCGGCAGCCCGTTCTTAGCAAGCCGTCTTTAGCAATTTATACCGACTTTCATTTTTGGGAAATACCCGCACGAAATAAAACAAAACAGCCGCGCCTGCCACACGGAGCTCAGCGCTGATAAGATTCTCTACGGGACGTGCATAGAGCTGTCGAGCTCTTCTCGACATCCTTATCTGGCTCAGAGCACATCTTGTTTGACGAGTAAAATATCACGCCGCGCGCCGCCAAACGCACAGCATAGATCACTCGAGCAGCTCTCCGCAGCGCATACTAGACTGACAGGATGGGCTACGACGCTAAAATCTCCGAGGAGGAGTGCAAGCGCTTGTCCCAAGTGCTCGAGGCAAAGGCTATGCCGGTGCACTGCCGCGTCTACGAAACCGCGAAGCTCCCAAAACGCGCCGGAACCAATATAAAGACCGCACACACTGCAGCGGCCGCCGAAACCGCCCGACGAACTTTTAAACGCCCGTGACGGCGCCGAGAGCGCACGACGTTCTCCGAAGTTACCCGTGCTTCCGCCCTCCCAAACCCACCAGAACCGTGGCGGCCGCCGGACACAAGACGGAACACCGGAAACACATCCGCAACACCTTCACGTCCTCCGAGAGTCTGAAACCGACCGCGCCCCCCACAACGCAGGAGGCCTGCAAGGAGTACGCCCTGAAGCGGAAGAACACGCAGAACGCGTGGGCCGGCGCGACGCAGCTCCAGAAGCGGACGTCGAAGCACGCGCAGTTGCAGCGGCGCCTGACCTCGACTTCGGCGCGGTAGGCGGAGGCGGAAAGGCCTAGGCTTCGCGCTACGCGGCGCCGCCGACCAGATCGTGTACCCCGCCCTTGTTCTAAAAACCGCGACTCATATTTAGCACCTACCGAGGAAATATTAAAAATCCACATTACGAGACGTGCAGCACCGTCGCGGCCCCGCCCCCGCCCATCAATTCCAGCTGCGCCGCGGGCCGCGCCTCCTTGGACGCCATCTTCCGCGCGTGCCAGTCGGCGCGCGCCGGGTCGTCGAAGGCCGTCGCCCACGCGACGCCCGGCGCCGCGACGAGCACGGCCGTCGCCCGCCGCGCGTCGAGCGCGTGCACCGCCCGAATGGCCGCGACCTCCTCGACGCCGCCCGCGACGCCGGTGTGCACGCCGTCCGCTACGAGAGGAAAGCCCACCAGGCAGAGCCGGTCGGTTCGCCAGAGGGCGAGCGTGTTCCACGGCGTAGTGCGCCCGCCCAGCGGGCGGCGGCCCGCCTGGAATTCGTGGCCCGGCAACACCGCGCCGACGACCAGCGCGTCGTGCGCGGCGAGCTGCGCCTTGAGCGTCGCCACGGCGTCCGCGGAAAACGCCGTCTCGACAGAGGCGAAGAGCGCCAGGCCGCAGCCCTCCCGGGACGCGTGGGCCGCCAAGGCATTCAACGCCGGCGTGAAGGCGCCCCAGGGGTCCACCGGGATAATGTCCACGGGCGTCGCGGCATGTGACGTCGCGGCGCGGCAGCGCTCGACGAGGTCCGATAGGAGTTTCAGGCGCTCGCCCGCATCCTCGATGCCCGGCGCGCCGATGGCGATGGCCACGCGGTCGACCATGGGCGCGACGCGGTCGACGAAGCGGCGCAGCGCGTCCACATCGGGCGGTCGGCTCGCCTCGCCGATGTGCAGGCGCGTGCAGGCGCAGGTGGTTCCGGCGACGACGTCGGCCATGGCGGGGAATTGTGCGTGGCTCGAGTCCAGGAGGTAGTATGGCACGGCGCAGGCGACGATTGCGAGGCACGCAACGACGCGTCGCAGCCAGCGCCGTCCGCGACGTGTCTGGCGTTTCTCCGTCGCGCTGCTTACGGATTCACGTGCGCTCACCGATTACGCGATCGATGGCTGCTTCGCGCGATCACCGGACGCGTCGATGGCGTGTGCTCCTGGTGCTTAGTGCTCCTGGTGCGTAGTGGGGCTTAGAGATGCGTTGTGGCGACCAGGACAATTTTTGGCGGCAACAGTGGTGCTTGTAGAGCGACCAGCGTCTTTGGTCAGCGATGCGTGCTGCAGGAGTCCTGATGCGCCGCGTACGTGAGCACAACACAAGTCGTGCGGGTTTCGTCGATAACGTACTCGCCTTCAAAGCGTTCAGTTGCATCGCTGCTGACTGCTAAGTTGCATTGCTCGCGCGCTGGAACGCACGAGTCGACTGATCACCGCTAACCTGACAGAACTGGTGAAACGCCTGAGCGCGCTGCACCTCTCAACTCACTGCAGTGATTCTCACTGCAAAACAGCAGCACGTCGATCGAACTGCAGTGAACCCTCCGACGATGCGAGCAGTCCTCCTCTTCATCGCCACGACGCAAGCGTGGTCCGCGCCGCGCCTCTCAGTACCGCGGCAGCCCATGAATGGACGAGCGGCCGCGAAAGCGCTCAAGGTGACGGCCGACGACGCAGCGGTGGCAGCGGTGCCGCGCGGCGGATTGACGAACTGGTTCATTAATAACCGAACGCCGTTGCTGTTCAGCGCTCTCGTGTCGCAAAAGGTGTTGGCGGACGTCGTGACGGACTACACGCGGCGGCACGGCGCGGCCTATTCGGGCGCGACCGTCTCCATGCTCAGTGAAGTGGCCAAGTTCCCCGTCCTCGTGATTGCCATCTGCGCCTTCGCCGGCGGCCCAGCACGATTGTGGCCCACCGTGAAGCGGGCTTACACGGACACGCCCTTCAAGATAAGCTGGATCGCGGGGGCGTACGCGGCGCAGAACGTCTTGTACTTCATGGCCCTGGGTCGTATCAGTGCGGCCTCGTACCAGGTCCTCTCGCAATCGAAGATGGTCTTCACGGCCATCCTGGCGGTGACGATGCTCAACGAGAAGCTCCTGAAGCGCGACATCGCGGCGCTCGGCGCGTTGCTGGGGGGCTCGGTGCTGGTGCAGCTCTCGGAGATGGTGAGCGGCGGCGCCGGCAAGGGCGGCGCCGAGGCTTTATTGGGGGGCGGCTTCGCAGTGCTCGGCGCGCTCCTGTCGGCGGTGCCCAATGTCTGGTACGAGAAATTGCTGAAAACAGAAGGAGAGGATGAATGGGCCCGCAACGTACAGGTGACCGTGTGGATCTTCTCCTGGATCGCGCTGAGCCAGCTTGGAACATCCGTGAACGCAGTGCGGGCGGGCTTGGCTGGCGCTGTTTCTCCGTTCTCTTCCGTTCCTAACTTCGGGAAGGCCCTCCTGGGGTCGATGGACGGCATCACGCCCGCGGTGTGGCTGGTGATCGCGCTCAAGTCGTTGAACGGCATCCTGATTCCGGCGACCCTGAAATACGCGGGCAACCTCGTCTACCTGTACGCGAAGCCGACGTCGATCGTGCTGACGGCGCTCGCGACGGCCGTGTACTCGTCGACGCTGCCGCCGGCCTCGTTCTGCGCCGGCTCCGCGCTCGTGATCTGGTCCATGGCGAACTTCAAGAAGTAGTCATGGCGTCTAAACAAGTAAAGTTCGTAGTCCACTCGTGGTCGGCGGTTCGCAGCCCGCACGAGCCCTTTGTCGGTGCGGTTTCTAGGACAAGGGGGCAGATTCCCCGGGGGGACCGCGCTTACATGTATGGTGACGGGCTTAGGGACATGGACGCTGGGAAACCCGTTTAGCAGCTTTACGCTGGCGATGGAAAACTTTACAAGTTTTAGCGTTTCGCTCTCCAAAGCACGCTAAGTACTGTAATTACAGCACCAACGTGAGAACACACGCCTGGTAGCGCGAAATCACTTCTCAGCGAGATCGCTGCAGCACCGCTCTAGCTGAGCAGCGACAAGCCAAACACATGGCAGCACAGGAGCAACAAAAAAAGCGCAGAGTGAGCGAGGACCTCGGCAAGAAGAAGCGCCAGAAGATGGACGGCGCGTTCCTCGACCTCTTCTGGCAGCTCGCCTCGCCGTCCAAGAAGGCGCGCACGGCCGCGGCCGCGCAGCTCGACGAGGCGCTGCGGACCGACCCGTCGATCGCGCCCTACGCGCTCAAGCGCCTGCTCGGCGGCCTGGCGTCGCCGCGCGACGGCGCGCGCGTCGGCTGCGCGTGCGCCCTGGCGGCGGCCCTGCGGTCCGGCACCATCGAACCGAGGGACGTCGCGGAGCAGTGTCAGGCGCAGCTGCGGGACGACCGCGGCGGCTCGGCGCGCCAGGACAAGCGCGACGCGAACGCGCAGGACCTGGGGGAGCTCATGGCGGCGGAAGCGGTCGTGCGGAGCGGGAAGAGCGACGAGGCTACGGCCTCGTACTTCTGCGGCCGGGCCCTGGACCTCTTAAAGCGCAAGTGGCTGCGGGAGTTGGGGGCGCGAGTCTTCGCGGGGTTAATCGATAAAGTCACCGACGTCACGGCGCTCGCGCCGCGGCTCGACGCGCTGCTGAGCGAGGGCCTGGACGCGGACCTGCTGGCGCTCGGGATGGCGTGGAAGCGGAGAGGTGAGGTGGATTCCATCGTCGTCACGCTGGAGGACGCCCTAGATGGTGACCTCGCGGGCCCGCTGGGCGCGGCGGCGTCGCAGCTCTTCCCGCGCACGCACGTGGCCTGGGAGTTACTTATTGAAGACGACTACGCGCGGGCGGCGCCCGTCCTCGACGAGCTGTCCAAGTCCAGCAAGGTCGAGCGGCGCGGCGCGGCGCTGCTTCTGGCGGCCAAGGCGCTGGAGGGGGGCGCGGCGCCGGACGCGGTCTTAAGTGAAGCGGTCGTGCCGTCACTCCTCAGCGCGGTGTCGCGGGGCGACGCGGCGCTGGGCCCCGTGGCCTCGAGAGCCCTCAAGGACGTCATCAGGGCCGCGGCGGACCGGCCCCTGGAGGTCGCGACCTTGCTCCTCGCGCGCGGCGGCGCCCACGCCGCGACGGGCGCCGGCGGCCGCGCGGTCCTGGCCCTCGTCGAGGCGTGCGACGACGCGGACTTTGCCAAGCACGTGCAGGGGCGCACCGCGAAGGCGGCCGCGGGTGACGGGACGGCGCTGACGGCCCTCGCCGCGCTGGCCAAGGGCCCGCTCGGCGAGACCGTGTTTGGGCCCTTGTTGGCGTGCGCGGCGCGCGTCGCGTTCTTCGGCGAGCGGCCGGCGGCGGGCAAAAAAGGTGTCGCGGCCGTCCCGTGCGAGGCCGACGACCAGACGCGGCGGAACGCGGCGGCCGTGGCCTACGCCGTCCTGGCCGACCGGCTCCGCGCCCTGCCGCTCCAGGCCGGCGGCGAGGCCCTGGCGCCGCTCGAGGCGTTTTGCGCCAGCGTGCAGACACTGGACGCCAGCGGTCTAGAACGCCGCGCGCCGCGCCTCGACGGCGCCGCGCCGGCAGGGTCGGACGCCGACGACGCCCCGACCGTCGTGCTGCGGGCGCTCGCGTTATTGGCGGTCTGCTTGCTAGACGACGCAGTGGCGGACGGTGCGGACCGCCCGATGACGGCAAAGGCCGTGCTCGACGACCTCGCCGAGGCGCTCGCGCTGCGCCGCGTGGGCGACGCGACGGCGGACGAATCGTTACTCATCGCGCGCGCGGCCGTGGCGCTCCTGCAGTGCGCGCACGCGCACGGCGCGTCCCGCCTCGCGCGGGAGCTCGTAAAGCGCGCCTGGGCCCTCTGCTGCGCGCAAGACCCGCCGTCCGCCGCGGCCTACCGCGTCGTCCTAGCTGCGGTCACCGGGGACGAGGAGGAGGACGAAGACGAGGAGGAGACCGGTGACGAGGAGGACGAAGACGAGGACGAGTCCATGGACGACGAGAGCGACGTGTCCGACTCGGAGCTCATGACGGGCCGGGACTCGATCGGCTTCTCGGAACTGGGCGACGATGCGCCCCTGGAGGAGATGGGCGGCGGTGACGACATCATGATTCAGAGCGGCGACGTCATGGCCATGCTCGAGGAGCGGGACGGCGAGGACGCGCGGAAGGCACGGGATTCGCACCGCAAGGCGGGCCGCGTGGACGCGCGGCGCGCCGAGCTGCAGCTCCGGCTGCGGGCCTTGGATTTATTGGAGCGGTGCGGCGGCGAGGAGGACGCGCTCCAGGCGCTCGCGCCGCTGGTGGCCTTGGCCGCGGAGCTCGAGGGCGACGCGGCGCCCGAGGCGAGCGACTTAGGGGCGAGGGTCGCAAGTTTGATGCGGGGACGCCTCGGCAAGGCCGCGGCCAAGGCCGAGGACGCCGAGACGGCGGCAGCCACGACCGCGGCGCTCCTCGAGGAGTTGCAACAACGCAAACGCGGCGCGTTCGCGGACGCGGCGCAGGCGGCATTAGTTTCATGCGCGGCGGTGCTGCGGCGCGGCGCCGACGTGGACGCGACGGCGGCCGCGGCCGCCGCCTACGAGGCTGCCGCGGCCGAGGCGTTTGGGTCGAAGAAGGCCAAGGTGCCCACCAAGGTCCTCCGTGACTGCGCGTCCAGGGCGCCCGCAGTGGCTGCGGCGGCTTTCCTCGACGGCCTGCCCGGATGGGCCGAAAATGCGCCGTCGCCGTACCTCGCGGGCGAAGCGATCGCTTTATTGAACGAGCTCGCGCCGCGTGCGAGCGAGGCACACGCGGCCGCGGCCCTGGGAGCTTTGACGGTGTTGGCGCAGGATGAGAAATTTCGAAAGGCCGACCGTGCGCGCGCGCTGCTCGAGACGGCGCGGGCACTCGCCAAGGCGCGGCCCGGCGCGGACGCGTCGGCATTCGCGGCGGCTGCAACGACGTTAGCCGACGGCCACGCGTCCCAGGCAGTCCGGGTGCTGGCGGCGCAGTTCGCGTCGTCGTTGCCCACGTCTGCTGGCAAGCCGAAGAAGAAGCGTCGGGCGTAAGTAATGTCGCATCGTCTTTCTCTGATAGGCCGGGGCTTGTTGATATGCTATATATGTGTAGATTACGGAGAACACTAGCTAGGCCTCCGTAGACGCTCCGCGGGCGCGCTCCCCTTTGCAAGGAATGTTCATCGCCCAGATGAGCCAGAGTCAGTTCTAAAAACCCGCGAAACCGTGCCAACCAACCACATAACGCGACGAGCATGCGGGTGCTCGAGAGGCTGCCCCCGTTCTCGGCGGCGGCGAAACGCGCGTTGTGCTGGAGTTCTCCCGTGCTCGGTGTGCGGGCTCGGCGCTCCGAATCTGGCGCGCGTGAATCTGGCGCGCGCTTTTGGCGACGAGCCGCGCCGCGCCGCGCGCGCGGTCACCGGCGGATCGCGCCGCGGGCGGCGGCACCGGGCGGCGGCGGCGGCACTAGCGCAGGTCCGCCGCGCCCGCGCCAGCCTCGCCGGGGATCCTAAGTATATCAACGCTTGGTAAATTCCCGTTGGTCGTCGTTCAACCAAGCCCTCAGTGGCTGGGACGTCGGGGCCGTCGAGTTCTGGGAGAAGACGTTCGAATACAACCCCCCACCCGTCCATCGTGATATTATTATCACGTTTCTCAGGCTTACTTCTAAGTCAGGTTGGCCCGAAGTGACGTGTTGGATTCACACAACAAGATAGATTAAGCAGCCGCACTACTAGCGAGCCATGATCGCATCGCCAGGACGTTCGTATTTGCGCCCTGGTGCGACGAATCGGCCTCGACCGCCGAACTAAACGCGTCTAGTGCAGCAGAGTAGTCTTCGAGCTCAACTTGCGCGCAGCCAAGGTTGGTGTATAGATCCGCGCGTTCCTGCGCCGGCACGCCGTCGGCTCTTGATATTGCCTCTTGGAACGCGTCGCGCGCCGCATCGTGGATATTAAAATCACCGAGAAGTAATCCGAGATTATTGAGCGGCGCCGGCTCGCGCTCGTCCAAGGCAGCGGCCGTCTGAAACGCCTGAGCCGCATCTTTGAGGACCGGGACATCGCCAGGTGCTCCGACCTTCGCTAGGGCCACGCCAAGGTTGGTCCAGGCGACAGCATGCGTCGGCGTGATATCGACGGCGCTCGCATAACACGCCGCTGCTTCGGCGAACTGCCCCTTCTCGAGGGCGACCTGTCCCTTGCCACACCAGGCGAGCTCGTTCCTCAACCCCGCGGCGATGGCGTGGTCGTAGAGCTTGGAAGCAGTATCGAGGTCGCCACGTAGCCGCTGTGCGTCCGCGGCGTTGGCGAGCGCTCGCGCCGGCTCGAACACCAGCGCCGAGTCGACGAAGACGACGAGCGCGTAGCGGCAGCCCTTCGTGACGGCAGCCCCGCCGTGCCGCACCTCTCCCGCGTGGACACACACTCGGCCGACGTCGTAGCGGACCGTCTCTGCGAGCGGCTCCATAAATGTGCCGCCGCCCTCGTAGTCGTCGAGCGCGTTCAGTGCGATCACACAGGTGAGTAATGTGCCGTCGCGGTGGGCGCCGAGGTGCGACTCGCCCTTCGAGGAGTCGTACCGGAGAATCTTGCTATCGAAAATGCGCAACGCGTCACGGGCCGCGGCGCCGTCACCAACGACGTCCGGGAAGGTCCGCTGTAATAATGGAAACAAGGAATCTCGACACGCCGTCTCAAGCCACCGTCTGACCTCGGGGATATCTTCGCACTGCTGGACGACGTCCCGCGCGTACCGAAACTCCTGGGGCACCCAACCGTTCTTGCGTTCAGCTTCCTCCACCAAAAAAGCGCATTCGTCCGCGCTAAAAAACGGTGCGGCCGTCACAGCGCAACAAGGAGCCTCACTGAAGAGCTCGGGCACGTCGGTGCTATCGGCCGGGTATGCATAAGGCGTCGCGTCGACCGGAAGGGCGATGACAGCCGGCGCGGCGCCGTCAGCCCACCACGTCTGGAATGGCTGGCTCGCGCGCGCCGTCTCGGCGTCGTGCTTGCGGTGCACGAGGTCGATGGCTTGCTTGAGGGGCGCATTGGTCGAGGCGCTGAGGGCTGCTGCCTTGGTCCACAACACACAGTGGAGCACTGTGCGCATTATGCCGCTCAGCTTTGATCTCTTTTGTTTTGCAACGCAGTGTTGTTGGTACACAGTCTCAACAGCCAGCCGCCTAAAAAATTCCGTGCAAACAAAACCCGCACGCTAAAAACCCGTTTTAGGGAAAGATAGCGAACCGGCAAAAAGCGATGAAAGCGAAGCATCTAGGCCTGCTGCTTTGGGAGCCGAATCGATCGTGCATTGATCGCGCAATAAGCCTTCCCCTTGCTGCGATCACTCGGCATAACTATGGCAGCATTGGTGCAGGGCCTGCACAGCCTCGAGCTAGGCAGGCTCGACGAGCGCAGCAACGACGACGCCGCCCAACTCTGCCGTGCGCCATGCGTTAAGCGCAACGAACAGGCGTGGAAATGGTACGCCTCCATCGGGGCGCCAAAGCTCTTCGTGGCACCGCTCGTCGGCTACAGCGAGCCGGCGTTCCGCCTGCTGTGCCGGAGCTACGGCGCGCACGTCGCCTCGACGCCCATGATCGACGCCGCGGGGTATGCGGCGTCCGAGCGGTACCGCGCCGAGTTTTCGTTCACGGGCGGACCGGCGGACCGGCCGCTCACCACGCAGTTGGGGGGCTCGGACCCCGCCGCGCTCGCCGCGGCGGCCACGCTCGTCGCGCAGCGCTGCGACGCGGTCGAATTAAACATGGGCTGCCCGCAGCGCTGCGCCAAGAAGAACATGAGCGGCGCGTTCCTGATGGAGGACCCGAGCCGGGCCGCGCGCTGTATTATGGCCATGCGCCGCGCCCTCGACGCGCACAACGCGGCGTCTAATGGTCCGCACGTCGCCACGATCGTAAAAATCCGCTGCTTCGCGGACGTGCCAAAGACTGTTGCGCTCGCCCAAACGCTCGAGGCCGCCGGCGCGGAGATGATCACCGTGCACGGACGGACGCGGCACGCGGGCGGCGGCCGGCGTACTGCGGCACAAATCGCCAATTGGGCTTGGATCCGCGCCGTCAAGGAGAACGTCGGCATCCCGTGCGTCAGCAACGGCAACATTCGCCACGCCGACGATGTGCGCGACTGCTTCGCGGCGACGGGCTGCGACGGCGTCATGTCGGGCGTCGGGGCGCTGCGGCGGCCGCAATTAGTCTATGCGGGCGTGCGTGGTGGCAGGAATAAGGTCGCGGCCCAGTACTGCGCGCACGCGCTCGCGACGCGCGCGGCGCCGCGGCAGGTCCACTCACATCTCTGCGGAAAACTGGCATTGACGGCACCAGCGGCGATCAAGGATATCCGGGAGTCGATCAACTCGCTCGACGTATCCGGACCCGAGACTGATCGATCGCGCGCGACGATATCGTCGCTTCGCGTCGCGTTCCTTGCGCAGCCGGACGACGACGAGGAAGACGAGGACGCGGCCGAGGAAGAGACACCCATCGCCGACGACGGGTGGACGAAGGTGTGGCGGGACAAACGGCTCTAATTTTTTGTTTTCTTGTTAACTTAAACTAAAGCGGGTATGACTACTCCGTGGACCGCCACGACGCGAGCCGCCCCAGGAGCCCGGGTCGCGCCGGCGGAGGGGGCGGCGGCGGCGGCGCGTCGGCGCTCTTAGCGGGATGGTAACCGCGTCGCGCCGAGGGCTCCGCGCGCGTGAGCTTGAGGACGGCCTTCCGCAGGCCCAGCGTAGCGACCCCGAGATCGCGCAGGTCGGCGTCGTCAGCGTCGCGGAGGGTCGTGCCAGTGATTCCCTTTGCAATCACTGATTGACAAAGCCCTTCGACGTCGCCGGGGAGGTTCTGGCGTCTGAGCCACGCGGCGACCCCGTCCGGTGCCAGTTCGGCCAGCGGGGCGTCTTCCGCGCTCCACGACGAGAGGTGCCTCAACAGACCGGGTCGCACGGGTGGAGGGACGGCGTGGCGAGGGGAAGGCGACCGCGGCGGGGGTGACGGCGACGACGGCGGCGTGGGCTCGACGGGCTTGAAAACCAACGCGCGGGGCACCTCGATGTCCGACGGCGCCCGTTCCTCGGCGGCCGCGGACTTGCGACGTCGGTAGAAGTACAGGCTGCCAAAAGCGAGCAACAGAAAAACAGCAACAGCCGCCCCTCTGACCGCCGCCGTGTCCGCGCCGCCCCCGCCGCTGGAGCCTCCGCTATCGTCTACTTCGCTAAGACCGTCGGTGTTCGTATCGTCGCCGAGGCCGTCACCGGGAGGATCTGCGATTGTCTCGACCGCGCTGATTTCCGTGGTCACAAGGGACTCGACGAGCGTGATCGTCGAGTTGGTTTCTTCCGCGACCTCAGTCGCCGCCTCGACGACTGCCGCGTCGACGTCCTCCGGCGTCGTCGTCTCCACGACAGCCTCCACCGCCTCCGAATCCGAGAGGGACGGAACCGAGACGTTGTAGTCGACGGACACGCCTTCGGAGGCCGTGGTGGGTTCCAACAATGCAGTCGCCGTCGGTTCCAACTCCGTCGTGGACATCGGCCTCAGGATCGGCGCCGACGTCGGCATTTTTGTCGTCGGCGCCCTCGTAGGCAAATAACTCGCGTCCAAGCGCCGGCGCGTCGCTCGACGCGCTCTCCGAATGACGACCTGCACCCAGGCCTCGTCCACGCCCAAGAGGATGGCGAGGGTCCGGAGGAACACTCGTTTCTCGGCCCGGGCCTCCTCGACGCTCACGCCCGAAAACGAAATGGCGCCCGTCACGACGTAGGGCAGGGGCGTCGGCGCCGCTGTCGGCGAGGGCGTAGGTCGTTGAGTAGGCCGTGGCGTCGGCCGCGGCGACGGCTGCAGCGTCGGACGGGGCACGGGACCCGTCGTCGGGGCGCCGCGCGCGGTTGTGGGCAGGGGTGTCGTGGGTTGGGGCGCCGGCTGTGGAGACGGCCGCGGGGTCGGTGCGAAGACGGGCGCTCCCGTGGGCTGGCCAGGCGTGGCGGTCGGCGACGGTGTCGGGCGTGGCGTTGGTTGCGGCGTAGGCTTGGGGGACGGCCCCGGCGTCGGCGTCGGCGTCGGTCTAGGGCTGGGCTTGCTCGTGGGCGTGGGCGTCGGTTTCTGCGTCGGTCGCAGCGAGACGGTCGGCTTTTGCGTCGGCGACGGCGTCGGCCGTGGGGTGGGCCGATGTGACGGCGAGGCCGACGGGCTCGGCGTGGTCGGCTCCGGCGTCGGCCGAGGTGTGGGTAAAGCCGATGGCCTCGGCGTCGTCGGCACGGCCGTCGGCCGCGGCGTAGGCGTAGGCGTCGGTCTAGGGCTTGGCGCGAACGTCGGTTGCGGCGTCGGCCTTGGCGTGGGGTTCAGCGTCGGCCGCGGGCTGGGAAAAGACATCGGCCTTGGAGTTGGTCCGGGCGTCAACGGGAGTGAGGGGCGCGGCGTCGGCGCCGGCGCCGGCGCGGGCGTCGGCGCCGGCGCCGGCTGCACCGTGGGGTCGCCCGGCGCGGCGATGGGAGATGGCGTCGGCAGGGGCGTCGGCTCCGGTACCGGCATGGGTGTCGTTGGACCGTAGGTAGGTTGCGGCGCCGTCGGGAGCAGGCAGGTGACCGCGATGTCGGAGTTCGCCGACCACTCGGACCCGGTCCACTCTCTCCAAGTGTCAGAGACGGCCGCGAGGGCTCCGTCTCTGAAGCTGTACACAAATCCAGAATTAGTTCCGCAATCACCAGTGGTCACGATCCAAACACTTGACGACGAATGCAAGATGTCTGCATCGGAGCTGCAGTCTGAACATCGGTAATGTACCTGATATCGCACGTTCCGATCGGCAGGTAAGTCCCGTGCAGCCAGCTATTATCGCTAGTGCCCGACACGGTGACTGAATCGCAGCCCTCCGGCGTCGGCGTCGGCTGCGGCGTCCACGGCGTCGACGGGTCGCTATCGTGGCCGTAGAGCTGGACCGTCCACGACACCAGGACGCCGTCGCCGTCGCCGTCGTCATCGGCGTAGACGTAGGTCGGTTCATGGTCGTCGTCGTCGCCCGAGCCCGCGCGCTGGTCGGCGACGCGGAGCGCGAAAGCGCCGGAGTCAGCGGCCTCGCCCCAATGTCTGAGCGTCGTGAACTTGTGGTGCATATAGCGCATACCGAGCTCGAGCTTGTCGTCTGTTAATAAAGAAGTCACGCCGTTCCGCTCGAGCTCGATCCTCAAGTCGCCGCGGCGCGGGTGCTCAATAGTTACGTAGATCGAAACGCTCTCGATGATAAAGTCCGATGCGCCCGTGCCGGTGAACTCTGTCGCTGTCCATTCGACCCAGTGCTTGGTGCCGTCGAAGTCAAGCAGCGGCGCGCCGCTCGTCGTTGACTTTACGAGTGTTATTTCGGCGGGCAAGGTCGCCCAGGTCGTCGCCGCAGTGACCGCGGCCAGCGCGTCGACGAGACCGAAGCCGTACTTGTAGCTGTGCTTGACGCCCGCCGCGTTCGTGGTCCACTGGCCAGTCGCGTCGTCCTCGTCGTTAAAGTCGGTCCGCGCTATCGCCGCTAGCACGCCCTGGACGTCGCGCCAGTTCAGATTTGGGTTCGCATCCAACATTAAAGCGACGACGCCGGAGATTAGCGGGCACGCGAACGACGTGCCCTGACCCGCATCGCCGCAGTCGTCCGCGACGCCGTTCGCGAGCGGCTGCGCGACGGCCATGTTGCCGCCGTCGCCGCCGGGTGCACTTATAAAGATCGGAGCCCCGCTCGTCGAGTAATCCGAGTGCGTCAAATCGGCGTGGACGGCGCCGACGGTGATCGTGAAGCGGCTATTTTGGATGCCCTTGTAGTTGACGTCGTGGCCGATATCGTACTCGTTGCCCGCCGCGAACACGTACACCGTGCCCAGACCACTTCGACCGTTCGTCGTGCCCTCGACGAGCTGGTCGTGGTAGTAGCTCGAGATCTGGCCGTAGCCGCACTGGACGAAGTAGTGGTCCAGTTCTAAACAGGGCGCCACGTCGTCGTTGAAGTAATTGGTGCAGTAATCCACGACGGCAGCCTCGCAGTTCGACGAGAGGTCCCCCGCCGCCCAGTCGTCGTCGTCGCACGCGTCGCACGGACAGTCGGCAGCATCCGAGGGACACTCGAACGGGCAGTCCGTCGCCGAGGCTGCGATATAGTCGCACTTGTCGATGCTCCAGCTGTTCGACGAGACGTGGTTGATATCGTATCTCCACGTGAGCGTATCCTCCGTCGCGCCGCCCTCGGGATTCGAGGTGAAGCTTTCGACGCACGACGCCAGGCCGGCGCCCGGCGCAGCGCCGACGCCACAAGCTGAGTTACTGGACACGGTTGCGATCGCCGCGCACTTCGCGCCGTGCGAGTCGCTGCCGTACGGGGCATACACGCCGCACGAGTTGGCCAGGTCCAGCTTCGCCAGGTCCGGGTGCGTGTTGTCGACGCCGTCGTCGTTGATGAGGATCTGGACGCCGGCGCCCGTGTAGCCCGCGGCCCAGGCCTCCGGGATGCGGATCGCTTCGAGGTACCACACCGCGTCGGGGTAGTACGGGTCCGACATTGGGGGCGCGTCGGGGTCCACGCAGTTGTAGGAACCGCACGTGTACGTGCCATCGACGCATGTCGTTTCGCAACAATCGCCTCCGTCGTAGCACGGACTGACGTTGTTCTCCGCATCACACTGGCCGTCGCCGACTTTTTCCTGGGCGCTCGCGTCGGCGCAGTCGAAGCACCTATACTTTACCGTCGCGCCGGGAACCTGCTGGCAGCCCGCGGCCGCGTAGCACGCGACTGAGATCTCCGCATTCGCCAACCACTCGCCCCCGGTATATTCGTTCCACGTGCCGGACACGGCCGCGAGGTCTTGGTCGCCGTCGGAGACATACATGTTCAAGGAATCACTCCCGCAGCCGCCGCCGCCGACATACTAATAGCCAGTCGACTTGTACCAGATGTAGGCATCGTAGCTGCAGTCGAGGCAGGTGTAAACAGGTGTCCCGTCGTCGCACGAGCTTTCTTGGTATGTCCCGTGCGTCCAGCTAGTACCGCTGGAGCCCGATAGGATGGCAAAGTCGCATATTCCCGCTGCCAAGCTGCCCCAGGCCAACAGGAGCAGTAGCTTTAAGCGCCGCATTTTCGTTTACAAAGGCTGCCCTTGCACTATTGGTGGGCACAGGGCAGCGCGAGCCTCCCCTCCCGAAGTCCAGGGACGCTGTCGGGGTTATTTTATGCTTTGGTGCGCGAGCACACACGCTGAGAGCCAGAAAGCTGCAGAAGGAACACCCCCCCCTCCGAACTCCCCCTCCGCGCCCGGCGGCGGGGCCGGCTGCCCCCAGCCAACTGTCCGTCCTAGGACTGTTACAGTAGTGAGGCCCGCAGCTCTTAGTTATTCCCATTTGCCCCTCCCGCGCGGGCGCTTCGAACATCACTTTCGCGAGTTCGAGACAAGAGGCTCGGACATACCTTAGTTTTAAGCCGCATTAATCGCCCCCAGTAACCGCTCCTTCAGCACCGCTTTCAGGCCCGACGTCTCGAGGCCGAGCTCGGTGAGCGCGGCTTTCAATTTCGGCAAGGTCATCTTGTTGACCTCGGCCGCGGTCCATTTGGGAGCGGCCGCGGCGGGCGTTGGATCCGACGCCGCCGCCGCTCCGGCGGGCGCGGCCTCAGGCGCCGGCGGCGCCCCGCGACGCGCGGCCTCCGGCGCGGGCGCGGGGTCCTCGCGCTTGCGCTTCGCGGGGGCCGCCTCGACCGGGCGGTCGTCGGGGTGCATCATGTCGTCGTCGTCGTCGTCCTCGTCGTCGTCCGAGCCTTGTACACGCGGCCGCTCCGGCACCGTCGGCGTAGGTTTACTACCGCGCGCGCGCCGCGCGTCCTCATTGACCGTGTACACCCGGGAACTCTTGCCGATGCGGAAGGAGGCGCCCGGGACGAGCGCGAAGGGCACTTCGCCCTTGACGCGCCCCAGGGGCTGGCCCGGCGCCGACGCGCCCGTGCCGTGCGCACTCCCAAGGTCCACCAGGAACCAGCCCGGCTCGGTGGCACCGGGCGGCGCCCCGTGCAAAATAGCCACGTGCTGCCGCGACACGGACGCGTGCTCCAGCGTCACGTGGCAGAGCTCGGGCTGCCGGCCCAGTATGAAGCAGTCGCGCTTCGCCAGGTCGATCGTTTGGAGGGCTTTGCCGTCCTTGGACGCCTCGAGGAGCATCGGGGCCCGGCCACTGATCCAAGTTGGTACAGTAAACTTCCCCAGCTTCGTGCCTGGCGCCGTCGCGGGCGCCGGGGCCCGCCTTTTTCTATCGGCCTCCTTGGCGTCCTTGGCCGCGCCGCGCGCGGCCACGAGCTTGTCCTTCTCTCCACTCAATTCGCGCAGGGCCGTCTTCACGTCCCGCAGCCCCAGCTCGGTCTGGGCTAATAACCGCTGCGTCTCCTCGTCCCGGTTGTTCGCGCTGAGGCGCATGGCCAGCTGCGCCCGCTGAGACTCGGCGACCTGCTGCTGCTCGGCAAGGCGCGCGACCAGCTTTTCCACCTCCGTCACGCTCACCAAGGAGGCGGCGCGGAAGGTGGCCATGGCGGCGAGCTAGACTGGGGCTTACACTCGCGGCGCTGCTCGTCGAGAGTTGTTGTTACTCGTAGGACAATGCTCTAGAGATGCCCCGATGGCGCAGCTTGGCTCTTGCTAGCTCGCGCGCGCCGGTCAGATAAAGCGAAAACCCGTTCGCATTCAGCGTACGCGCGGGTTTCGCGTCCAGAGCTTAAATTCAAAGCGCTCAAGTGCTGCGCAGCATGGCGCCCCGGCACCTCGTCGCCCTGTGGATCGCGGCATGCGTCGCCGGCGAGCCCCCCGCGCCGGACGAGAGCCAGACGCAGCCCAAGGGCGAGGACTACACCTCGCTCAAGCTGAAGCCGCGCGTCGTGAGCTTCAACGTCATGGTCGCCGGTTTAAGTGGCTTGGGCAAGACGACGACGTGCAACATGCTGTTCGACGCGTGGCAAGGGAATAAGAAACGGACCGAGCCGAAGTTGAGACGGGCGACGCCGCACGTCGACGTGTCGCGCAAAATCGAGCGCTACGACGAGCGGACCAACACTATTTTGCGGGTCCGAGTGGTGGACACGCCTGGGTTTGGTAATAATATCGATCACAAGCACGCCGTGCGGCCCATCACGAATTATATCCGGAAGTGCCGGGACCAGCAGTTTCGGGCGCAGATGGGCGCCCGCAACGATCATCAAACAAGCGACAAGTTGATTCACGTCTGTGTCTATTTTATTTCGCCCCACCGCTTCCTAGAAATAGACCGGCACTTCCTCAAGAACGTCCAGGGCGAATTGGCCATCATCCCGGTCATCGCGAAGACGGACACTTTAACAGATGAAGAGTTAGCTGAATATAGAGCCATGCTCCAAAATGAGTTTAAGGAGAACAACATCGAAGTCTACGACTTCGGCGAAATGGGAGACACTGGGAAGTTGTCCTTCGCCCGAGGACGCGAAAGAGGCGAGCCATTGGGCATCATCGCGCGCGACGGCCACTACCCATGGGGCACGTCCGAGTTCGAATTAGCAGAGCACTCGGACTTCTCGCTGCTCCAGGATTTATTACTCAGCGAGCACACGGAGCCGCTGGTCGAGCACGCCCTCAAGCGCTACGCGCGGTACCGGGCGCGACGCGTGCGCGTCGGGTACGTGACGGACGCGGCCAAGAGCCTGGCCGCGCTGATGCTCGCGGGGCGGGCGCTGGGCGTGCCTGTGCCGCTGCCGTCGCGCGCGGGGGTCGTCGCGCTGCTGAGGCGGGGCGGGGCGGCAGCCGCAGGGCTCAGGAAGCGCCTCCTCCGGAAGCCGGCGGCGCCGCGGCGGTCGTGGTTCGATTTCTCCCGGCCGCCCGCGCGCCGGCGCTGGCTGGAGCCCCTGCGCCGCCGCCTCAACCCGCCGGCGCCGCGGCGCCGCTCCGTGGCGCCGCTCTTCCCGGCGCGAGCGCTGCGGGGGGCGAGGGGGTAGTTTTTAATTAAGGAAAGGCCATGATCATGAGGAGAAGCTTATGCTAATAGCTAGGATCATGACAGATCTCATGATTACGTGCGGGTTTCTATGCGCACGGGTTTCACCTTATTATTAATTGAGCCTCTTAGTCAGCTCTTCATCAGCCAGTGGCAGCGATCGCTGCATCTTAAAATAATCCAGCAGCAAAACCACACTTCATGCTGGCGCGCACTGCTCGCTCGCTGTCGTTGTGTGTGTGTAGCGTCGCGCTGAGAGCAGCACCCCGCCGAGTGCTTAAGCCAGCGCGCCAGTCGACGCGCCTCTACCACGCGTTAGCCAGCATGGGCCACGGAGGAGGTGGATCCACGGCCGCCGCGCCGTCGGTCGAGAAGTTCCGCAAGGACTACGCGGCGCTGCCCTACGGCATCGACGCCGTGGACTTAGATTTTAACGTACAGGACGAGGAGACGCTCGTGACCTCCACCTTGACTATCACGCCGCAAGGAGGCGGTCCGCTCGTGCTGGACGGCGAGGACCTCCGCCTCGTCAGCGCGGAGGTCGACGGCGTCGCACTCGCTAAGGACGCCTTCTCTATTGAAGAAGAAACCTTCACCCTGCACGCGCCCCCCTCGAAACCATTCACGCTGAAAACCGTGGTCGGCATCGAACCGGCCAAGAACACGCAACTGAGCGGCCTCTACGAGTCCTCGGGCAATTTATGTACCCAGTGCGAGGCCGAGGGCTTTAGAAGGATCACCTACTTCTACGATAGACCGGACTGCATGAGCATGTTCACGAGTAGAGTCGAGGCCGACAGGAAGAAGTTCCCCATCCTGCTCTCGAACGGCAACGCCGTGGCCACCGGAGAGCACGGCGACCGGCACTGGGCCTCCTTCGAGGACCCCTTCAAGAAGCCCTCTTACTTGTTTGCGCTGGTCGCGGGCGATTTAGGCGGCATCCAGGGCTCCTTCACCACGAAGTCGGGCAGGAACGTCGACCTGCGCATCTGGAGCGAGCACGCGAATTGTGACCAACTCGACTGGTCCCTGGAAAGCTTAAAGCGAGCGATGACGTGGGACGAGGAGACGTATGGGTTGGAGTACGACCTGGACGTGTACCACGTGGTGGCCGTGAACGACTTCAACATGGGCGTGCGGGCCCGCGTCCTCCTTAAACGTGGTGACGCGCGATGGCGTTGAGGGCCGAGCACGCCGCCGACAACCGTTCGCGCAGGCCATGGAGAACAAGGGCCTGAACGTCTTCAATACCGCTTGTGTGCTGGCGGCGCCCTTGACGGCGACGGACGGCGACTACGATCGGGTCCTAGGTGTGGTGGCCCACGAGTACTTTCATAACTGGTCGGGCAATCGCGTCACGTGTCGGGACTGGTTCCAGTTGACGCTGAAGGAGGGCTTTACCGTTTTCAGAGACCAGACCTTCACCGAGGACCAGACCAGCAAGGCGGTGAAGAGGATCGACGACGTGCGGGTCATGAGAAGTGCGCAGTTCGCGCAGGACGCCGGGCCCATGGCGCACCCCATAAGACCGGAGAGCTACGTGGCCATGGACAACTTTTACACCGTGACGGTTTATAACAAGGGCGCCGAAGTGATTCGCATGTACGCTACTTTATTAGGGTGGGCCGGGTTCCGGAAGGGCTCGGACTTATACTTTAAGAGACACGACGGCCAGGCCGTGACGTGCGATGATTTTAGGGCGGCGATGTCGGACGCGAACGACGTGGACCTGACCCAGTTCGAGCGCTGGTACATGCAGGCCGGCACGCCCACGGTGGAGCTATCGGACAAAAAAGTGGAGGGCGGCGCGTTCTCTTTGACGCTCACGCAGTCCACGAGTAGTACGCCCGGCCAGGCGTCGTCCGAAAAGCAGCCCTTCCACATCCCCGTGCTCTGCGCGTTGTTCGACAAGCGGACCAGGAAGAAGCTCGACGAGCAGCTCTTTGAGTTAAGGGAGGCCGCGCAGGGCTTCGCCTTCTCCGCAAAAGTGGAGGGCGCCCCGGACGACTACGTCGTGTCCCTCTTGCGGGGCTTCTCGGCCCCGGTCACAGCCAGGCAGGCGCTGACGCGGGACGAGCTCCTGTTCCTCGCCCGGTCGGACGACGACGCTTTGAACCGGTGGGACGCGGCGCAGCAGCTTTATGGGCGGGCCATCTTGGACGCGTTCCACGGAAATAAGGACAAGGGCGCGTCATTGGAAGCGGCCGTCGCGACGTTCAAGGCTGCTTTAGATGATGCGGGGGGCGACCCTTCTTTACGGGCCCTGAACATGGCCGTGCCCGGCTTCAGCGAGCTCGGGTTGCAATTGGAGGACGGCTTTGATCCCGTGGCATTGTGCGAGGCGTTATCGTCGGTCAAGAAGGCGCTGGCCGCGGCCTGCGTGCAGGAGTTAAAAATGGTCTACGACTCCTTGGAGTCGGACGCGCCCTACGACGTGGAGGCGGCGTCCGTGGGCCGCCGCCGCTTGCGGAACACGTGTCTCGGCAACCTCGCGCGGGCCGGCGGCTTCGAACAGGCCTCGCTCAAGCACTACGAGGAGGCCCAGTGCATGACGGACCAGCTGGCCGGCGCCGTCGCGCTGGCGGGCGAGGCGTCCGCGGAGCGCGACGAGGTCCTGGGCAAGTTCCTGAAGGGCGCGCGGGACCGCAAGGCCGACTTGGTGGTTAACAAGTGGTTCGCCCTCCAGGCCAGCGCCGACTCGGACGACGCGCTCGCCGTCGCGAAGAAGCTGGTGGCGCACCCGGCCTTCTCGCGGTCCAACCCGAACTGCTACCGCAGCGTCGTGAACACGTTTGCGGGCGCGAACCCGCGGGCGTTCCACAGCGCGGACGGCGAGGGCTACGCCTTCATCCGGGACGAGGTCATCCGGACGGACAAGACGAACAACCAGGTCGCGGCGCGCCTCTGCGGCGCCTTCGGCACGTGGAAGAAGTACGACGCGCCGCGCCAGGCCTTGATGAAGGCCTGCCTCGAGGCCATCTTGGCGACGGAGGGCCTCTCGAAGGACACGTTCGAGATCGCCACGCGGAGCCTCAAGTAGGCGCTGCCGGTGGGGTGGCGGCTAACCATATCTTATTAGTCTTATTACTAGAGGTATTCCTTCCTTAATTTTGTATTTATTTATTTATTTATTTATTTATTTATTTATTTATTTATTTAGTAGATCCATCGTCGTTTCCGTGCGGGTTTTTGTTCGATTTCCTACTGAGCTAGGACTTGCTAAGCAGAACGCGTCACCCGCGGCGACACAAGCAACAATTAGCACGCGTAATCCGCCCAGCGCTGACCGCTTGCGAACTTCACGCGTCCACGGCTTGCTCAAGAATCGAGATCACCCAAGGAAATTGGCAGTGCTCGCTGCTCACGAGACCATGGCGAAGTTCCTCGTGTTCCTCTTGCTCTCGGGTGTCTCAAACGCCATCGGCAGCTATAGTGGCCACGATTTGGAGGCGATCTTTGAGAAAATTGAGGCCCGAGTAGAGGCCGTACTACGGGACGAACTTGTCCTCGTCAAGGATGCCGTCGATGAGATGAAGAAGTTAGTTGATACCATCGCGACGGAGGCCAAGGACGCCATCATTGCTAGTCAGGCGATTGAGGCGAAAGTCGACAACATCACGGCTCATATGCCGACGGCCGCGGGTTCGGGCTCTGTGATAGTCGTCGCTTGTGCAGAAATCACAAATGTTTACGGCGCCTTCGCGTCAACCCCCACGCGACGTCTGCTCGATGGCGTGGGTGGTGCGAGACTTAGCCAGCACGGCCGCGTCGTCGCCGAGAAATGAGAATTATCGGGTGCACCCGGCTCACTGGTATATTTCCACTCAGGTTTCCGACAGCGACCTCGTGTTCATTAACACAGGCACCTACAATAATATTCATACGTGGGAGTTGTAAAGAACGCCCTTCCGGACGGCGCGTCCGTTGATTTCATAACTAAGCCAGGGCACCGAGTAATCACGTGGGGGTTTAGGCGCCTACCCCCCGCGCTTTAGCGCAGCGTCTACATGACGAAGGCCGAGGGCAGCGGGTTGCCCGGCATCGTGCCGGCGTAGTCGCCCGCGAAGCCCAGGTTCGCGAGGATGGGCACGGAGCCCGGGATCTTCTCCGCCGCCACGAAGGCCGCCATGCCGAGCATGGCCAGGCGCCCGTTGGCGATCTCCATGTTGCGCTTTTTCTGCCGGTCCTCGGCCGAGTACTTGCCCATGGGGTCGTAGCCGCTCGCGTGCCAGGGCGCGACGCCCGGGGTTAATCGGACGAAGCCCGGCTTACCGCCGCGGAGGTAGTGCGGCTTCTGGCTCTCGAAGACGAATTCGATGCCGCCCACGGCCATGATCAGCTGGAGCCGGCCCGCGGCCGGGATGGCGTCCCACGTCTCCAGGGGGAGCTTGGTGGAGCCCGCCGCCTTGAAGGAGTCGCCGGCCAAATCGACGGCGCCGGGGAACTCGAGGCCCAGCCCGTTCACGGCGCAGCCTAAAAAGGCCGCCATGGCGACGCGGCCGTGCTTGATCTCGGCCGCGCGGTACCAGTTCAGCGTCTCGTCGCTCACGTCCTTGGAGAGGCCGAGCGGGTCGAAAAAGCCCGTGGGCGCCTGGATGCCGTCCATGCCGCTGGCGTCGGCGCGCAGGGCGCTGCTCGACGCGGGCGCGGCGGGTGCGACCAAGGCCGTCGCCGGCGCGAGCAGTGCGACGGTCGCGAGGATGCGAGCCATTTTATTGACCTGCGGGACGGCGGCGTTTTTAACATGCATTCTTTGGCGGTGTGTGTGTCAGCAACGCGTGTCAGCTGCTCTTTGGCAGGCTGAGCCGTCTGGGCCGCGTTTTGGTCGCGCCTGACGCCACAATCTCCAGAGCCGCATTTCGCAGCTCTCCACCGCGAGCGGCTAATTTTGAATAACGCAAGCTGGTCCACGGTCATCAGAAGACTGCTGAGGCCCTATCGACGCGTTTTTAGGTTCCAATGTACGCCGGTGCTTGCGTTAAGCTGAGGTTGCTCGAAATCCTGAGCAGTAAAACCCGATTATAAGCGCAAAAACAAAAGGAGGCTTCAAAGTCCCGCCTGCTCCCCAGCACTAGTCGTAGCACGAATGGAACACGTACCAGGCGATCCTAGTGCTCAGCCCTGCCCAATTTTGGACAAGGCAGCCACAGCGCACGAAGCGGAAAGCTGCACGCCGTCGAAGCGACGCGCACAGACCGGTCTCCCAGAGTGCCTGACCGTTGGCACGCATCGCTTCCTGACGCGGGCTGCCACCAATGGCAGCCTGGACCATGGTGGCCGCAGCCCTCGCAGCCGCCGCGGCGGAGCCACCGACGGAGCAGACGCATCCCCATTTGGAGGACATGATACAAAGAGTATTCCCAACAAATGACGCGACCATTCAAGCCGAGAAGGAGATGGACGAGTACATCGGAGACGGATTGAGGGCGGGCGTCGTCTTTTTGTTGAAGGACCTGAGGGACGCGAGCGGCCAGCCCTACCGCCAGAACAAGAAGTGGGGCAAGTGCACGTACCTGGACCAGGCTATCCGGTCCGCGCGCAGCGTGTTACAGAAGGGGAGTCTGCTCGGCAAATTTCCCAAGTACCCCCTCCTCTTTTATCACGCGGACTGGCGGGACGAGGACAAACATAAACTGGAGACGGCCGTGGGGGTCAATGCGGACACGGCGTACCGGGCCTGGTGGCACCCCGTCGTGTTTGGACCGGACGCCCTACCGCCGTACCTGTACGACGTCAATCGGACGGTCGGGGGCTGGTCTTCACTCCACGTGGCGGGCGACCTGAGACGAGAAACCAAATCGAACATCCACGGCTTCGGCTACATGCTCATGTGCCGCTTCTACGCCGGCCTCATCCACCACGCTCCATTGGTGAGGAAGCTCGATTACTACCTCAGGATCGACGGCGACTCGCGACTCCAAAGCGTGGCGGCGGACCCGTTCGCCATGATGCGCACGAAAGGTGCTAAGTATGCCACCCTAGGAGGCGGTTATAGAGAAACGGCCGGCTCGGCGGTGGCCCTACCGACACTGTATGCTAAAACAAATGCCGTCAAGACGGACCTCTGGACCTCGTCCGGGTGTTCCGCGAACGCCGTGGCCTGCCCTTCTACAAAACCGCGGAACCACAAGGCCTCGGCGCCGTGCGCTTTGCGGTGCGTCTTCGACGTGCCGTCGGCACCCCAGGACGTGAAGCTCCCGGTGCCCCTGTGCCGCGGGGCGGCCAAGGGCCCGCCGAACTGCCCGTCCTTCTACAACAACTTTGAGGTCGTGGACCTGAACGCCTTCCGGACGGCGGAGCAGTGGGCCTTCTTCCTGTTGGCGGAGCGGTCGCACGCCTTCCTCTGCGAGGCCTTCCCTGGGCGGACGGCCCCGGGCAAATGCGGCGGCGGCGGCATGGGCGACGCCCTCTTCCGCACGCTCCAGGTGAACACGTTTTTGACCCCCGCCGAGGTATTGGGCCTGCGGGCGAGCGTGAGCTACCACCACCCGGCGCCCATCGCCAAGTTCTGCGGGCCCAAGGGCGTGACCGACGGCGGGCCGCCCGTGCAGAGCCTCAGCTAAGTTTCTACAGACATTATCCAGGACTCCGTGGAATTTTTGTTACGGTGCTAGGACTAGTGGGCGGGGCCCGGGGGGGGAGACACCGCGCGTCGGCGATTCACCGGTGGCGGGCGCGGGCCGCGTCTTAACAGCATACTCCGTGAGAGCGAAAGCCAAAAAACCCGTCGGGACGAGTCCCCGTGTAGGCGAGTCAATTTGTTTGTGAGAGCGCGCGCTTACGACGTCGCAGCGATTGCGTCACACGCACAGCTCGCACCGATGGAGGCCCCCACCACGGCACAACCGACGAAGAAGCGCAAGGCCAAGGCCACACCGCCCGAGGGCTACGTCTGCAAGCTCTGCAAGACGCCCGGGCACTGGGTGTACGATTGTGTCCAGTGCGTGAAGCAGCCGAAGAAGCCGAAGGCGCCGACGGACACAAAACCCAACCCCTGCGTCTCCACGGAGGAAGCACTGGTCAAGTGCCACTGCGGCCTGCGCGCCATGAAGCGGCGGGCGTGGAAGCAGGGCGAGGCGGCGCCCGAGCAGCGCTGGGTCTGCGCGCGGCTGAAGAAGCACAAAATTAAAAGGGGCGACGCGGATTTAAGACCGTGCAAGTTCAATATTAATGTTGAGGCGGCCCTCGCCACGCAATTCACATCCGGAGCTGAAGAGCCGGCGAAGAAGATCAAGCCGCCCGGCCGCGTGAACGCCCGCTACCTCCAGCGCGACCGGCGGCGGCAGTTGAAGCGGAAGGTCTTTGTGAGTGGCCTCCCCTTTGGCGTCAAGGCGGCCGAGTTCCTGACGAAATTCTTTGAGGAAAAAGGTGTTGTTGGTTTGGAGCGCGTCGCCGCATTAGAAAAGGGCGGCCGCAAGACGGGCCAGGCCTACGCGACCTTCGAGACGGGCGAAGGTGCCGACGCCGCGGTCGCGCTCTCGGGGGCCACGCTCGAGGGGGGCCGCTG
>Ga0302122_10000406_pt1 | contig 26711 bp, 34 predicted proteins | sample CB21_SCM_MG_FD_203115 | JGI IMG/M metagenome (GOLD analysis project Ga0302122, IMG submission 203115) | Marine microbial communities from Western Arctic Ocean, Canada - CB21_SCM | ecosystem: Environmental > Aquatic > Marine > Oceanic | place: Canada: Western Arctic Ocean | collected 2017-09-28 | reverse complement strand
CTCAAAAGAGCACCACCCGATATGACAAGAACATTCGAACCTGTATCATCTATATACACATTTGATCCAACACTCAATGTATGACCGGGTAAAAGATTCGAGACACCCACCTTTCCACCTGTCACAAGACTTGTACTAACACTTGTAAATTGTACAGTACCTGTAGTCGCATTACCGCGTTCAGTTGTAGCTTGTAAAGTTTGACCACCGACAAGATTTGAAGCACTTTCACCTGATTCGGATAGTTCACCTGTCTGACGATTATACATCATAAGGACAATGTTAGTATCTGTGAAATCATCCCTGAAACGAACGGGTGCCATATAGATACTCCCACTGTTTGGTGTCGTTACCAATGTATTACTGGCGTTAATAATGATGGTATTTTCAGCCTGAACATCAGAGTCTGGGACATTCTTACCGAACCGAATTTTCGTGGATCTCTCCACTGTCGGCAAGTTCTTGACCATTTAATATAGTTAGGCATTTTAATTTGCATACAAAAGTCCAGCCATACCATTCTCGATACGGAGGATATTGTAGTTGACCGCGTATATAGGGTCGTTAATTGGTAAGGTCTCACTCATAATCTTGGCTGAATTGAGGCGACTGAAATTGAGAGTCCCCGTAGGTTGAAGAGAGCTGGTGGAGAGACAAAAGCAGTACAAGAAAAAATCTGGAGACGTCACGAAGTTTGTGTGATAATAACTCATGACATCGATGAAGTGGGGTTTTCCCCATTTATAATTACTCACATCGAGACCATTTATATTCAATTTAATCTTATTTATAGGGGATGTGAGGGCACCATCTGTTGTCGTATCTGAGGATGCGAGGTACTTTACAGGGTGGTTGAATGTGAGATCCTGTACGATTGTACCTGAAGCAATGTTTTTCTGAACTTGGGTAATCAAGAGATCGTGTTTCTTCGACGCAATGTTCCCACGCTCTTCGTTATCGAGATAGTAATAGTTGGCGTAGCACTCCACATTGTAATTTGACGCTGTGGTTGCCCATTGAATGCGAAGCTCGACATTATGGTAGTTTAAGGCTACCAGTGGTAGTGCATTTTGAGGTCCTTCACAAAAGAAAAAACGTAATGGGTAAAAATATGAACGAGCACTCACACCTGGGTGTGTACCATTCGCACTCTTGGAAACATTTTGAGCGAATGTATCGATGGCGATTTTCTCAGTGAAAATAGCATCTTGGCTGTCGACAAGAGAACCCCCAATATAGAGTTCCACCTTATCAATAATTGTATCCCATCGTGCTGCGTCGAGGGCTTGGGCGGTATCATCAATTGTAAAATAGACATAGCCGAGGAGATCTCCAGAACGTTCGAATTGAACGCTGGACATCGAATTGTTTTTCACAGGTCCATGGATGACTTGCTTTTCGATGGACTGTGAAAAATTAGCATGCCGTTTAAACGTCGAGCTAAAGAAAGATATTTCGGGATTACCAGTGATATATTCATCCTGGGCTCCGATAGCGATCAATTGCGTGACACCTGCTGACATGGTATACTACTTTAAGGGAAGAAAATTACAAATTAGGTTTTCTGCACACGAAACGGAGAACTAAAAAGTTATCCTTCTCGGGAGTTGATGGTACAATGGGGATTCCATCTTGATTTCGGATGTTTATATTTAACCGATCTATACGACGAATTGGGTCGATATATTGGGTTGCAACTGGGTATTCATCTTTATAGTTAATAACGAGATCTTCATCCTTTACAAGACTCGCGAATGAATTCCGTAGAATACTGAGGGGAGCTTGTCCATCATAGACGTTCGACGCGCGATCATTAAAAATTGAATCAAGTTGTTCGATAGATATATAACAATGTTCGGTCGCAACATTGGAATGAATACGAGCACCGAGGAGTCTAGCCTGAACAACATTCTTCAGTGGTTGACTGAGAAAGCACGTGAACGTATTGGCGCTATCCTGACCCAAGGTATCGACTGTGATTGTATGGTACTCATAGTTAAGATTGGGAATCATCTCCGTTGGTGAAGTAATGAGAGCCATTTATAGTTAGCTTAGATTAAAGATCCACCGATTCCATCCTCGATCTCGTATCCAGCATGATCAGCAACAAGTTCTTGGGCACCACAGAGACCACCAGGGGTAAGACCAACTGAGTAGGGGCTATCCTCTTTACCTGAACCCGCGGTACAGTCGAGACCGGGTTTAAGATCAAAGATGGATTGTTCACTCACAGCCTTGATCATGATTGGCCTGGGTTGGTACGTGCTGACGGTACGGGTAAATGCGAGGGCGACAATCAAAAGTATCATGACAATGATAGAAGTGATCGCATTGCGGTTGGTTTGATTCATCTTGAACATTTATTATAGGTATATATTTTTTTAAAGTGCGTTAAAGATATTTTTTTTAGTTTCTACATAGAGAGTAGATGGACGAAGAAATCATTCTTGACCGAGGAAATACTACTGTGATGAAATTGGATGCTGATGAACAGGCGCTCATGGATGAGATTGAAATATCAGTACCTCGTCCCAAGACTGTTCCCCGTCCAGTACACAGACAACCACCCCCTCAACATCAAAATCACCAAGAGGCGATGGATGCTTTTGTGAATCCCAATAAACAAAGTGCTCCTGTACATTCTCAGCAGGATGAAGAGATTGATTATGGCGAAAATGATCCAACTTTATATGATGATGACCCAATGGATGGTCCAGGACCCCAAGACGAGCAACCTTCAAAGGGATACACTTCGATTGACGAGGAGAAGTCGGACCTCATTAATAAGCTTGGACGTCTCGAGAAGAAGGGTTTCGCAGTGAACAAGAGACTCACAGCATATTCAAACATAGATGAGTTACGTTCGGAGGTGAAGCGTATCACCTATAGCATAGATGTAGAGCAGTCAGTTCGATTCTCAAGGCGTATGTTGGTCGCATGTGTGACTGGTTTAGAGTTTTTGAACAAACGGTACAATCCTTTCGAGGTTCAACTCGAGGGTTGGTCCGAATCTGTCATGGAGAATGTCGACGACTACGATGGTGTCTTTGAGGAGTTGTACGTGAAGTATCGCTCGAAGGTCAGCGTCGCCCCTGAGGTGAAGTTGATCATGATGTTGGGTGGTTCGGCAATGATGTTCCACCTGACCAATAGTATGTTCAAGTCGGTCATGCCTAATATGAACGATGTGATGAAACAGAACCCCGACCTCGTGAAGAATATGATGGCAGCGGTTCAGAACACAACTAGGAACACAGGTGGGCCGGCGGATAATGCCCCTGTTGGTGGCATGAATAATGGTGAATATGAGATGCAAGGACCTGGTGTAGACATCTCGAGTTTGATGGGTGGTATCATGATGCCCCCCCCACCACCAATGAATACGACCATTGGTGAGGGTGCTCAAGCACCTAGTGTCGAGGACGACGATATTTCAGATATCATTTCTATCTCAGGAGACTCCACGGGGGGTGAAGTTAAGGAGGTGAATGTCAGTGGTGCCAGCAAAACAAAACGTACTCGACGAAAGAAGAAGACGGAAATTAATCTCTAAATATATATAAATGATAGCGTATTGTCCGCTGGAGGATTTGGAACCTCCCGCCCGACAGCAGAAAGCTGTCGAGGAACCCGAGGTCGAAGAGGTTGAACCTCAGATCGGTCTCGAAGAAACTGAATTGAATTATGTCATCATGGCTTTCATTGCCGGCGTAATTGTATTAGCCGTCTCTGATTCCATCAGGGCGTAAATGTGTTAAGTCTACTTAGGGGTTTTCCCTCTTCGTAAAGTTAATTTCCGAATAAAATTCCTGCTAAACCATCTTTTATACGTAAGACGTTGTAATTGACAGCGTATATATTTATTGGATCTCCACTTCGTCCAGATGCTACATTTGCAGAACGAATTGTTAATTTCGCATTATCGAGACGACTGAAATTACAAGACCCAGATGGATTATATTGTGAAGCGTTCATACAGAAATGATATACATAATATCGTGTGTTTGATGGTGCACTCACAACAGTGTTATAATTTGATACACCATATTCAGACTTATAATAGTTTTGTATCGTGTGAAAGTAAACTGGGGACAAGTTTTCAAATAGTGATGTACCATTTATATAGAGGTCTACACCCGAAAATGAAAAATAATCATCAATAATTGCATCCGTCTTTGAATTGAAACCAAAGAAAATGGACTTTATAGGATGATTAAACGAACTTATATCTATTACATTATAACCATCAGTCGTGTTTAATGGATATTCCAAACGTTGTGTTTGTGTAATTACGAAGTCTATACCCCGCTTCGTCATAGACTCACGCTCATCTTTATCCAAATATATATAATTTCCGTATACCTTTGCCTCTTTATCTTGTTCTTGAATGGAAGCGATATTCGCTTCATCGAAGTTAATCTTGATTTCCACTTGATGGTTTTGAAGGGCAACGAGAGGTAAGAATGCTTTGTGATCACAGAAAAAAAAATGAAGTGGCACGAATGTCTGGTTTGTAGTCGAAGTTTTATTGTTAAGTTCTTGGGATTTATTATATGTTTCAGCCATGTAATTGGTCCAGATATCACTATAATAATCATAGTGTTGAGAATCAACTTTTTGACCACCTATAAAGAGATCTATGGTCGAGTTGTAAAAGAGGTTCGAAGATATATTAGCTGTATTCGACGATGCTTCAAACCAAAGACCATTAATGACATCACCCAAAACGGGGATAGTTATGGATGTATCGTTAGAACTGATAGTTTTAATAAACTTAGGAACTTGCGAAAAGTTTGTATGTCGAGCAAATTTCGTGCGGAAGAATGAATGTCCCTCATCACTCGTTAAGTAGACATCTTGAATACCCTTAGACACGAGCTGTATTAATGCACCAGACATTTAATAGATGGTCAGATTATAAAAACAAACACTTTCCCTGAGGGAACTCACTCTTCTTTTCATCCACAGACTTCCCATGAATCTTGAATCCACCCTGTCTATATATTTTCGCTCGTTTGTAATACATCGCTGTAAACACAGACCAGGGGTCATGTATATCGTAGATATGAGGTTCATTTTTCTTTCCCTTAGTCTCTCTCATGATTCGTCCAATACTTTGAGTGATATCAGACTTAGGACTGGCCAAAATGACTGTATCCAGGGTTGGAATGTCAAGACCCTCGTGAGCCTGACTGAACGTCGCAAAGATAATCTTCTTCTTTGAAGACTCCTGGAGAGCAGCCTCTTTCATACCACCCATATAGAGTCCAGATGTTTTGGGAAAACATTGGTGGAGGAGTTCACAGTGCTGGCGACGATCACTGAGGACTAAGAGCTGTCTCGTTCCTGCGGATGCTTTTTTCACCAACTCGACCAACATCGTGTTTCTCTGACGATCCTCGACAAGTTCTGTAATCATATTGGGCATTGAAATTTTCCCATTTCGCATTGAAGGTGGTGGGTTCCTATAGTTTGGTGAATCAAAAGTCACTGAAAAAACCTCAACTTGTCCCTGATTCTTTCTCTCAACTGCGAAGAATGTTGGACCCATAAACCAATGAAGAACTTTTGTGAGACCATCTTTCCTTTCAGGAGTTGCTGAAAGTCCAAAGATGTGTCGAGGACAGAGCTTGAAGAGGGACTGACTAAACACTTTTGCACATATATGATGTGCCTCGTCTACAATCAAAGTACCCACACTTTCAAAATCTGTGAAACTATATTCCTTCAAGGAGAGTGACTGAAGCATGGCAATTACAAAGTCGCAATCAACCTCTTTTTTGTTTTGTTGTACAACACCGATTGTGGCACCCGGACAAAATTGTTGTATCCGCTCACGCCATTGATCCGCCAAAAACTGCTTGTGTACAACAATCATCGTCCTGTATCCCAACTTACACGCTATGGCCAGGGATACCGTCGTCTTACCGTAACCACATGGTAAAGAAAGGACGCCGTGCCCTGCTTTAATTGCGGCTGCCATTGCTTCATTTTGGTGTGTGGCGTCTCGAAGTTGTCCAACGAACTTGGTTTTGATTCGAGTGGGCTCAGGTCTCTTGTCCTCTTGAGGTTCCCCAAGTTTAGAAGTTCCATAGAATCTTGGAACGCAGACTCCATTCTTAGTTGGTCTAAAAACTTTGAAAGGTGGTGGAGGGAATCCATAATCCCCATTGACTACAGGTCTTACAGTTAATTCTTTTTTAATTTCTTGGATTGGACCTCCACTTACCAGGTATCCGGTTCGTGTGAGTAATGACATTATATACATATTTAAAGATGTGAAACTTTATATAGATATAAAAATATAATGCCCGTCATCGAGATTGATGCGAATATTAAAAAGCTCCAAAATGACATCGAAAAAATGACCCAAGAGATCTTTAGACTTCAAGGGATGCTCCAGACTTTCGAAGGATTTAAGAGAGGTGGCCTCACTACTATCGATCTTCCTAAAGACCCTAATCAGAAACCCGTCGAGGAACCTGCTGAGGAACCTGCTGAGGAACCTGATGAGGAACTCGAGAGTATCCAAGAGAAGCCTGAGTAATTACCAACATTCCAAACACCTTTAAAGTCCGCCACAACTTCCACTTCATCCCCCTTTATAAGAGACTGTACAGGACGTCCTCGGACTTCACACATCACTCTTCTATAACGGAACGGTACCTTCACTGTGAGTACTTTTCCATCAAGGGGATTATCAATATTTTGATTCTTGAGGAGATGTGATTTATTTACATGCATTCGTTCTATAATTTCCGAGACTTTGACGGGAATTATAAAACGGATATATTTTTTATCATTGAAGTCATACATGGGTTCATACACTTGGGTCACGAACTTCATTGATTTCTATTACGATATACTAAGACTAAAACTATAAGTAGGACAATGGTGATCAAAATCACCTGGGAAAGAAGTATGGGTCGAAGAGGTTCTCTCGTTCCAAAGCATTCGTGACTGAGGGTCCTTGAAACTTCTATACCCGCCTCAATACTCGAGTATGGTGTATGCCTAGGAGACATCATACCACACATCGCAACTTTGGAACACTTTCCGAAAAAGGGAAGTTGTCCGTGTAGGCTGAGTACACCCGACGATTGAGAGAACTCCCACTTCTCTCCATTCCATTCAGCACCCCAACCTATCCGTACATCTTTGGGTTCTTCAACACCCAATTGATTTATGACTTCACTTTTCAATGTTTCGGGATCGGTGGAGAGAATCTCATTAGTGAGATGACATATGACACAAGAAATTGTTTTTGTTCCATGTAAAAGTTTGGGTTGAAGATTCCATTTTGTGGTCGCAGCGACTTCAAGATCTGATTTGATTTTTGGAACTTTTTCATAATCTAAAAGAATATTGATCGCGCCGTAGGTACTATCACGTACATTGTTGACTGCATCTTCACCCCAATTGTCTCCCATCAATTTGAATGCTGGGCTATTATCAAGACAAAGGAAAATCATACCGTCATCAATAACATTTCCATTTGAAAAGGTGGCACTAAATGTATCTTCACCATACTCAATACCATTCAATTCTGTCCCAAATACAAAATTCACACCTGCATCGAGAAGTTCTTTCTCCATTGCATCACACATAACTTTTCCAGAAACCCTTTGTGTACAGGTTTTTGAGAGTGCGACATGATTCAAGTTTTGCACAAATTCATAGGCGGTCATGACATCCCAAGTCACACCATCCATAATGAGTGGAAGGTGTTCAATACAAGCTTGTCCACTTTCAGTCAGAGATCCTACAGCATCTTTGACAGAAACATTTTTGTATTTGTCTGTCTGTGTGAGCACTCTCGAGAAAAGTGAAATGAGTACACCGTAATCTTTTGGTTTGAGTGAACGAAGAACATATTTAATGTGATCACCATTCTGGGTGGGTTTAAACATTTCATTCCATGAAATACCCATTTCCCCAAAGAGTGCTTGTGTGTTGATAAATGCACGATCAAAAACGATCCTGTGTGCATGAAGATCGCGAGTCTCTACATCGGGTTCCCACCAAGAACCACCTGCTGAGACTTTTCTATCGTAAATTGTAACATTGTGTTCACCTGTTCGATTAATTTCCCACGCGAGTGACATACCCGTTGGGCCGGCACCAACTATATGAATCTTCATTCTACTTTTATCTGACAAATTAAATTAGCCCAGTCTTCTTACGCTCCTCGGGAGTTTTGAGAGCATATATCACAGCTAAGAAAATCAGTGTAGAAAAGAGAGCGTACTCGATGTCCTTCGTGGCACTGAAGGCAATGAGCATGAGAGATCCGAGACGAAACGCTTTGTTATCGAAAAGAATTCGGAGTCTCTCAGGAATCTGTATCGCGTTACCTGAGAATAGACCCTGATACAATATGATAAGGGAGAATACAATAGGTTGTGACTTGATTAAGATTTCCGCCGGTCCTGTGACAGGTTTAAATATATTTGCAAGTTTTGGCATTTCTATAAGTGTAGAAAATAATAAACTTCGTAGAAAGTAGAATGTTATGTGTTGCTCAACATGTACCAATCAAACTTCCTAGTAGAAAATTGAAAACGTGGAAATTTGCAGGTAAGTTTCTTTGGAAGAATGCCACTGTACAAAACAAAACAGAGCTCGGTCAATGGACGAAGGGGGAACTCCTAGATCTCGGTCCAACATTTGTAAAATTAGGTCAGATCGCTTCGACGAGAGGAGACCTCTATCCTCCAGAATTTACAAAAGAATTAGAATCACTTCAGGATGACGTTCCTCCCACGGAATTTGAGACCATTATAGATTATGATATTTTTAAGGAATTTGACCCTGTACCATTTAAATCCGCGAGTATTGGTCAAGTCCATATGGCTGTACTCCAAAACGGTCAAAAAGTTGTTGTAAAATTAAAACGCCCAAGAATTCTGGAGATCATGAAGGAAGATACAGATACCATACGAGAGATTGTACAGACCCTAGAAAAAATTGGTATTGACACAGGGAATAGTTCAGGTTCAGTTCTCGATGAATCTATAGAATATCTCCTGGGAGAGGCTGATTATAAACGGGAGATTAATAATGCCATGAAGTTTCGAAAAAGTATGAAAAATGTTGATTGGGTAAAAGTCCCAAGAGTATATAAAAAGTATTCTACCGATGAAATGATTGTCATGGAATATGTACCTTCAGTAAAGTTGACTGAAATTACAGACCCCAAAGTGAATAAGAAGAAGATATGCGAAGCCCTGATCAACTCATACGTCATCCAAACTATGGACAATGGTCTCTTTCATGCCGACCCACACCCAGGTAACTTGGGGTTTTCACCCAAAGGAAAACTTGTATTTTATGACTTTGGATTAATCGTACCCCTCTCTGAAGAACTGAGAGATGGATTCAAGACACTCTTTGGATTTATAATCACACGAGACACTGCTGGTATAGTTGATACACTTGTCAAATTGGGTGTGATCGTTCCAACATCCTCAGATGTTTCCGATATAGAACTTTTTTTTGAAACCATACTGGGATACTTGGAGACCCTGGATGGTTCTGGGATTGTGAACGATGACCTCGCGACACAACTCGCTATGGAAAAACCATTCGTCGTACCGAGTAGTTTCGTGTACCTCGCCAAAGCCTTCTCCACTATAGAGGGTATCTGTCTCAAACTGGATCCAGATTTCAACTATTTCACATACCTGGAACCTCTCATCCAACAACAGATCATAGAATCAGTGGATGTTGGTGATATATTCATGAAGACGACAGAGATTCCTGGGACGATAGGTAAAATAAGTACGGCTGTCACGGGTCTTCAAAAGTCTAGGGGGTCTATGAAACGTACAATGGTCAAAACACAACAGGAAGTTAGGCTCGTCCAGTACAGCGTATTGTGCGCTCTACTGGCTGAGAAGTTTGGGGACAATCCACCCCTAGCATTGTTTTTTGTTTTGTGTACACTATGGTTTACTTTTCGTAAAAGTCAATAGACTTCTTTCCCCTCTTCTTAGGTGCGTCAGTCTTTTTGACCAACTTATTATGTTCGTCAAAGTATCCCTTCATACGACGCTGTTCATCGCGGAAAATATCAGAGACCTTCTCTTTGATCTTATCCACATCAGCGTCACGTTCCTTTTGGATCTTCTTACTCAATCTCTTGAACCCCTTGTCCTTCTTATCGGCGGCGAATACAGTGAAAGTGTTTGTAATGGCAAGCATTTACTTTGTGTCGATATTTAATTTTAAGCGTTTTATTTTTTCCTGAAACTCACGCCTTTCACCAGGTGATTCAATCTCCTTCCCCGTGGCGATCGCTTCAATCTCGGGACCAGTAAGTTGTAGGGCATTGACCCTAAAGTCTATGAACGCCTCCATCGTGATGGGGACGAGGGGCTTCACCAGGTCGAATATCGCAGTCGCATAGTCTCTAATTTCCTGTTGAGCATGGGGATCCATACGGAGGTGAAGGTAATGGAGGAGGTTGTGTAGGTTAATTTTCCAATAAAATTCGGTATAGGTAGACTGAGGGAGGGTTCCTCTTGCCTGTTCTCGACAGCACCCATTCTCCAAGAGCTCTTCATAGACATCGAACGATTGACTCAATTGTTGAGACACTTTATCATCAAGATTGTTCTTAAGTTCTATGACACCATCGGAACCTTGGTGATTTACCTCAGATTGACCGCGGTAGGTATCAGGTTCGTAGTACTCCTTGGGTACCACAGAGTACCTTGCAGACAATTCATTCACACTGGCGGTGCGATGACGAAGGTGTTGTCGGGCGATGTATAGGGGCATTTTGATATGAAATTTGAAGTCGACCATTTCAAAAGGGGTTGTGTGCCAGTGACGTAAGAGGTAGCGGATGAGACCACGATCTCCTCGGGAGGTTTTGGTGCCGTCACCATAGGAGACACGTGCTGATTGGACGATGGATGAATCCAAATCTTTTTGAGGCATGTGATCCACGAGACGAACGAAACCATGATCGAGAACTTTTTGCATTATACACATCTATCCGTTCAAATCTTTAATAGTCACATTCATGATCCAATGGAACTTCTCCACAAAAATCGTACAACTCATAAAGCTTCTCTTGTGTCTTTTCAATTTCAATTGTAGTGTCATTCATGGCATCGATGGCATTATCGATGAGATGCAAAAACGTATCGAGTTCATCGAGTGCTACACGGTGCGTTTTTCTATGCTTTTTCTGAGAATGAGATGCAAGTTTGAGACGCTTATTGTTCTTGATAACCTTGTCGATGTTAGGTTTGTTGACATGGGCGGACATACGGATGACGAGAGACATTATGTTTAATGTTTACTTTATTTCTTTAACAAACTCACTTAGGTCTCGGTAGTACCGTTTGAGGTCCTTCATGAATCTTTTGTTGTTTTCGATACATTCACATTCAGGTTTATTCAGATAAATCCAAGCTAGGTTTGATTTGGAATATTTTGTCATCTTTTGATTTTCATTGGGACGACGAGCAATCAACTTTGTCGTTTTCTTCTTCTTAGAAGCTGGTAAAACTTCAACCCTGTTTACGAATGAGAGAGCCTGCATCACAGTATCTGCGAGATCATCCTTCTTCTTAGATTTTACGAATGTATCCACCCAATGTGCATTTGTTGGACAGCTACGGATAAAGGCTTCACACCGCTGGATAGCGACTTTCTTCCTCTTATTGTATTGCGCCTTACCTGGACCAGCGACATCTGGAATCTTGTGACGTGCATCATAGAGAATCGTCTCCGCTTTGGGACATCTGATGATAAAATAGGCATGAAGAAAGTGCATCACAGAAACCATTTTCTTATTTCGCTCAGGTTGTTTCTCTATGAGAATTGTGTCAGCAGTAAGTACCCAAGGTCGGGCATCAAGGTGGTTACGAAGAGATACATATACACCATCCGCGTGTTGTGGTGGAATACCATCGACATCCCACTGTCTCACGAGGTTATCAGCTTTATCATCGAGAAGACATAAAGCTAAATTCTTTGTACCAACGTCGATTGAGAGAATCATTGGTATAAAGGATTGAAATCTCTTTAAGTTACCTAGTCAGGTTTATGGGTTTCACAAACTCGAGAAACTCAGGGTTACTCTCGGTTCGTGTACGATCGGGTCGTGATACACACCTTCGGGAATGAATAGACTATCACCCGGATTTAACACATATATTTTACCATTATCAAATCTGTACGCCATTTTTCCTATACTCTGTACGATTAATACATCATCTTCATCATTATGTCTACCGAAAGTTTCTGCACTATCGGAAAATGAAATGTATATGTGCATCTCTTCCATACCAACTTCTTGATAGGCGGACTTGAGGGTTCCTGGAAGATAGTCGTTATGACAAACGAATGAATACTTATCTCCATTAATCACCAGTCCTGAGTTTTGTTTAATTTCATCCGAAACTTTTAGTTTGACGTCCTTCCAAGAAACATTTTTGACTGTATCGTAATTATTTCTCGTGTAGATGACCTGTTTATTATCACCCGTTTCAAAAATGACCTCTCCGTGATACATTTATTGTATATTAATAGTTTAATCTATAAGTTATCGCCCCTTACCAGCCATTTTAGCCATACCACCCATTTTACCCATACCACCCATTTTACCCATACCACCCCCGCCACCCATACCACCCGCCGCTTTCTGACCCGCTGGGGACATCATAAACGCGGCTCCTCCGGCGACGATTACACACACGACACATCCACTGATTAATGAAGGCATCATCGCACCCCCCATGGCGGCGCCAACACCCGCACCAACACCTTCAGCGGCGTCGCCAACACCCGCACCAACACCTTCGGCGGCGTCGCCAACACCCGCACCAACACCTTCGGCGGCAGTACCTACACCTTCACCGATACCTTTTGCGCCTTTTCCAATAGCTCCACCAACACCCGTTTGTTCCTGATCCTGCTTAGACTTGATATCCTGTTTGAGTTTCGTGACCGCTGTGTTTTCAGCAATTGTTTCATTGATTTTGGAGCCAATCTGTTCGGATACAAACTTGATCTGTACATCTTGACCAATTTCACCACATTCCGCGTCACACGCGTCTTTGGTACCGTCCATAAAGTCCTTGAATGACAATTTACCCTCTTCCATTAATCTTTCAGCTATTTTAAGACCTCCTCCCTTACCACAAGGATCTACAATCAAGTTCGTAATTGTAAGATTCTGACCAACCGCAATCTCGCCGGCAAGTTTATTAAGGGTTTCGTTTGTGACATTTTTAGTCAAATCGTTCTTGAGACTGTTTTTAACGTTTGTCTTTTGATTTGCTTCGTTTCCGCCACCAAGTCCCAGGAAACCGGATGCCTGCTTAAGTTCTTCATCCAGCTTAGTATCCAGATCATTCATGATATTATCAATCAGATTGGTAGAATCTTTACCTTCGAATTTAGCCATAACCTTCACATCAAGGTTTGCGATTTGTTTAATTTGAGGTTTTTTACATATGAATGTAGCGCCGTTAATGTCGAGATTCTGTTTGGATATAATACTTGACGAAGAAACATTTTCAGTTCTGTTCAGCACGTTAAAGGTTGTTTCATTTACAACCGTGTTTTCGATGGTAGTTTCCTTAGTTGATTTATTTTTACCAAAAAGACCGAGCACCATTTGTTATTCCCTGAGAAAAAAAAATATACAGTAAATTATAATGAAGACCGGTAACCTCAATCGGAATATTTTAATCATCGCTGTCATCCTCGTATGTGTGTGGATGGTTATGAAATATATGCAGGGTCGTAAACTCAGGGAAAATTATGAAATAAGTAAGGTGGATTTACTCGCCTATGTCGAAAAAGAAAAGTTGGATCCTATCGAAGTAATGAGCCGAGCGCGAGATCTCACAGATGATGAAGATTTTGTTAGGGGTGCCTATACTCTGGCGAAAACGGGTAAAAGGGCTGAGCTCGTGGAACTTGTCAAGACTCTCTAATTATTTTCCACTTCTATACTATAATGAACGACTATCTGATTGTTGTACTGTTAATTCTTGTAATCCTGGTGGGTATGAGGCGTGTGGAAGGGATGAAGGAAGAAGAGAAGGTTGAGTCTATCAAAAAGTTTCTTAATTAAAATGTTAGTCAAATATAAAATATGAAACGTAATCACATTGCACTTTTGTCGGTCGTCCTTGCAATCATCCTATGGGTATATTTTAATAAGCGTCAGGGTGGTGTTGAAGTATATACTGTCGAGGAAATAGATAACCTAATAAAATATATAGAGCGTGAATCTGAAATTATTCCAGAATATGTCAAAACCAAACTTGAAGAAATTTCAGACGACGAAGAGTTTATTATGCTCGCATACGAATTAGCAAAAGAATTAGCAAAAGCCGATGAAAGGACAGAACTGAGTGATTTTATATATCAAATCACTCTAGATCAATCCCCTGCATGATATCTACGTACGATAAATACCAAAATTCATTTTCATATTAAATATAGATGAAACTGGATGTTTGGGGATTCCCCGTATTTAAATATTCATTTGAAAATCAAGATAAGGTATTGGAAGAAGTATTGAAGACGACAGAATTGATAAAACCAGTAGACACTTCTGATGAATGGAATGCAACATCCATGATATCAACTCCTGAAGAACGGAATATGTGCATAGAAGGAGAGATAAATAAATGTATTGAAAAGTTTTCAAAAGATTTAAGTATTCCGGGTGAAATGTTGACACTAAACGAATGTGGTAACCCTAACTGTAATCACCCCAAGTCTAAGGCATACTGGATTAATGCATATAAAAAAGGGCAACACCAAGATACACATTGGCATATGACTCTTGAAGATGACTATAGATTATCGAATTCCGACGTTATGTTCAGTTTTACATATTTTGCAAAGTACGATCCCGAAAAAGATGCCAAGTTTATTTTTGTAAACCCTTCACCCGCTCCCAAATTGTTTCGTGATTGGGTGGAGACGGTCCCAGAATTTCGCCCAGCTTTTATACCAGAAGTTCAGCAGGGAGATATCATCATATTCCCCTGTTTCATGTTGCACTGTGTCGATACACATACTTCAGAAGATACAAGATTAACAGTTTCGGGAAATATTCATAACAAAATTGGAACTGTATGTAAATGTGATACGAGGTTTGGGGAAATATTTACAGGACCATCGACGAAAAAAAAATCTACATAATTAGTAATGGGATACGACGTGTATTACAAGGGTTATGCAGACGGGTTTGATAACCATGGTTGGGATGGCTGTGACGCATCTTTGGACTATTCAACTGGTTCCAATGTTGAGAAGACGTCGAAAGCCCTGGGTGTATATCATCGACGCAGGCGAAGATATGAGTGTATCAAGAAAACCAGTACCAAAATTGGATGGAAGAGTGGCGGAACTGGTGGTAACCCATGTAATACGTCAGAATTCGGCGCGCTACGGACGCCACTTGGTGGAAACTCCGATTTCGGAGGTAGAGACGAAAATTTTCCTGGTGCATTCGCGGGGTACAAATGTTCGAGGACTACTGTGAACGGTGCGCTCCTCAAAGGCTGGTCAGGGGACCCCACAATGACGGGCGCTAATGCTATGGATAATAATGGTACTTCGAAAAATTTGTACGACCAGTTGGTTTTTGGAATCAAAACATCAGATGGTGAATCAGCCGGTTTCTGTGCAGATGCCAAGAATCTTTCGACTGTGGTTAACGAGGATAATCGTACCTGTTATGGGATGTTACAGGGTGCTGGTGATAAGGCTTTGGCTGATTCAAAAACTCAACTTTACTGTGAAACTACGGCAGGACGAACAGATGAAAAATGTAAATGCTATAATGTTACAGGTTCAGGATTTTTGGAAAAGTGTAGAGCCAACCCAACGTGGGCAGGGTGTAATGAAATGATGCCGAAAATTGTAGAATTAGAATATCTATTGAAGGGTTCAAACCTTACGGTTGAACAGATTGGCAATGCAGATTGTATTGTTCCTGATATATGTGGTGGTACCGTATACGTACCAAATGCTGGTAAACCAGTTTGTGAAATTAAGATGGAAGTGTGTAACCAAATTATGAATCAAAAAGATGTAAAAGCATATGGAGATTTGGACTCGATTCAATCATGTGAATTTACTGGTGAAAACTCTTTAGACAAACTACAAGAGAGGAATGACGCTGCAAGGCAGGAGGCTCGGGATAAAAGGCGGGAGAAACGGGAAGCCGAGGAAGCTAAAAAGAGGAAGGTTATTACTGACGCTGATGACGCCAGACGAAGTAAAAAAAGCGACTATACAGATTCTAGGAAGCAGAGGGTCCGTGACGCTCTCGAGGCCAAGAGGAAGAAGGCTGCTGCTGCTGCTGCTGCTGCTGGTGGTTCCACCTCTCCCGACCCCGGTTCCACCTCTCCCGACCCTGGTTCCACCTCTCCCGACCCTGGTTCCACCTCTCCCGACCCTGGTTCCACCTCTCCCGACCCTGGTTCCACCTCTTCGGACTCTCTTGAGGGTGTCCCCACTCCTTATGAGTCTCCTGATGTTGGGGGTGGTTTAGATAAACCTGGGGGTATGGGTCAAAATGCCAAGATCGGTGTCGGTGTCGGTGTGAGTGTTTTGTTGTGTTTGTGCTTATTGATTGTGTTCGTGATGATGAGTAGTGGTGGACGCTCGAGACGGTAATTAAAATATCAAGATAAACTATAATGAAGAATAAATCCAGAACTATCATCATAGTAGTAGCTATACTTGTTGCTCTTTTCTTACTCTTCAGGATGCGAGAATCTTATGAAGGTGATGATCCTTCCGCTGGTCCAACTCCCGAAGAAGAATCGGAAGAAGATCCAGAAGTGAAAAAGATAGTTGAGGAAAAGGGTATTACTCAAGAGGATGTAGATAGATTGATGTCTATACTTTGAAAGGCTTAAAGACTTAGACATTTTTTTAGAGATGTGGTGTTGGTGGTGTTGTCACGATTTCACTGAAACACCCTTAAAATTACCCGTCAAACACGACGATAGAAGAAACACATTTCATACATCTGGTAACTTTTGTTCGTGGAGTTGTATGAAATCTTATGCATTAGAAAAGTACGGTCTCAGTCGAGGTGGTCTCATTTGTGGGAACATCGTGATGATGCGAAAGAAAATGTATAACCAAATTGGGTCCATAAAACCTGCTCCATACAGGTTTAGTCTCAAAGAGTTTGGTGGTGACCTAACTATAGAGGAGTTCAGAAAGAATAACACTATTGATATAGAAAAACCAAAAGAATTGAATACGTCTCCGGCTATAAACAATTTAATACCCATTATTTCAAACACAAAAAGGATGGATGAAATAAAGAATTCAAGTTCAAATAACAACGCACTAAAACTCAAGCGAACAAAACCACTCAAGAGAAGTCATAACAATCTAGAATCGGCTTTGGGTCTAATTATTACTCCCAAAACCTAGATTTCTTTTTTGTTTAGCGGTTGGTAATGAAGGTGGAATATGTTCCGATTTTTTACTGTGAACCCACTGTTCACCATCGTGTGCTGCCCAACAAATATTTAGCCTCTCCATAGCTTTCCTACATAGGACACAAGGTAATGAGATTGCATCTCCATATACGGTTTTGCGTTCGATCACCATTTCACCATGTTTCCGATGGAGCCATTCCGTAAACTGATGGGGTTTGTAACCCTTCTTTCTACACTCTCTGTATAGGCGTCGTATGAGTTGCCTCTCTGCACACATATGATTATTGCTGATGACGACTGGTCCCTTGGACATGTAGCTCGTCACCTGACAGTATTTCATGGGTGGCAATTCAAACACATTTGTCCGTCGTATACAAAATCACACTTTGTACACTCACTTAGGATGTTAATATTTTTTTTTGGGGTAAGTCCTTTGGCGAAACGTTCAAGTTCCTTTACGGTGTATATACCGTAGCGAATCATAACCTCCAATGAAGGAAATCGCATTCTATTATGACTACGTGCATACTCCTTAAGCGAGACAAGGTAAAAGATATTTAATCAGACATTTCTTAAGATTCTGTTGAGATTTCAACATAGCGGCAAAGCTATCAACCATTGGTGGGACAAGGGTTTTGAGAACTATTTCAAATTCAGAGTCCTTCTCACCATCGTCGATTTGTTCGATGAAGTGATTGAGTACACCGATGACAAGTTTCTTCTTTAGAGGACCAGGGAGCTTCTTGAACTTTTGACTTTCCATCATGAGCCGACCCAAGATGGGGGGAATATCTTCCTTGCTGAGACCGTCGTCGATGTATTGCACCTTGAGTTCTTCAACGGTTTTGACAAGGCTTTTGGCGTCAATCTTGCCAGCGAATTTTTGTAAGATGAGATCCATTTTATTATGTACGTACATAATAAATGATGGAACTAAACGACATCATCGCGAGTATCGCATTTGGATTGGGATTTGTTCTGATGTACAAAGATTTGGAAAACTCAGATAAGATTGATGTGGAAAAAAAGAATGTTATACTTTTAGGACTTATATCGAGTCTTCTCTGGTTTGTGCACCAATACAGGAGGTATGGTCTAAACATGACGGCAATGTATACCTTATTGGGAATGATTGTCCAGTTGTTCGTGTTAAACAGGATCTTACTTAAGGAGAAGCCGCGTCGATGATTCAGTAATGAGTTCTATTATTTGTGCACCTGTAAAGTGTTCGTATTACAAGCGTTATCAGGCTAAGCTGGCTAAGCGTAGTACGCGTTCTTCCTATAAGGTTCGTTCATCGAGTGAGCCTTCAGGTGAGCCTTCGGTTGAGCCTTCGGTCGAGCCTTCTATCGAGCCATATCAACCACAGACTCGATTCGCTGAGGTTCTCAATGGTCGCGCTGCTATGCAAGGTGTTCTATGGGGTTCTCTAAACTGGATGATGACAGGTGAAAATGTCATTCAGCAGGTTGAGGATCCTGCGTATGCTATCGCTGCGACTGGTGTTGTTACTACATTGGCACTCGCGTCTCTGTTCACAGCCGAAAACTTCAGCACCGATAAAATTGGAGCATTCACACCTGATGCTGAGCTCAAGAATGGTAGATTAGCTATGCTCGGGTTTATCGCCTTGTTGGGGTTGAGTGCCATGTAACCTAAAAATTCTATCATTTTAACCTTCTCTTCCATCGAAAATGTCCCTGCCCTACGCACCACGTAGGACAAGAACATCATAAGGATATACACGTTTATCACAATAGGCTTCATGCCGTCTTACTCTTTTTCACGAATAAAAATACGGAAACGAGCAGCACACACGCGAAGGAAGCCACATTGACACCACTGTAGATGAGCTTAGACTTTTCCTTTTTAGCACTCGCACACTTGCGAGCCCAGTTTAGGGCAGCTGAGCTACCAATAAGACCCATTATGGCATAAAGAAGTGTGAAAGCACCGAGTTTTTTGGAACCTGCAACCTTGGTGACGAAGAGGGTGAATGGGATTGTGATGGCAATCGCTAGGGTTGCGATGAGCCATTTATTGAGATTCTCCTGTACCGTTTTACCTTTCATCTCATCGCATTTAGAGTACATGTCGATGCCTAGGGAGGCGATCACCATGTAGAAGAAACCGAGGAAGAGGATGATACCAATCGTTCCCCAGTTGATATCCATTTCTACCTTTTTACCAGCAGTTTTGGCGGCACTCTGGTAGGTGGCGGATCCTTGGACAGCTGTACCGGCGCGTCCCGCAGCTCCGTACATCGAAGTACCCATCTGTCCACCCATAGCGCGCATGGCACCAAAGCGAGACATTGTATTATTATATTACTTAGAGAAAATATTGACTTCTCCTGTATATGAAAATACCTAAGGTTCTCTTCGTGAAACACTGTCCTAATCTCTCCCCCGAGAGGAAGGTATTTTTGTTAGAACATCTTAAAGAGCGTGTTCCTATCGAAGATATTCGGTGGTTTGAGGACTACAACCATGACCACCCCTTTGTAGAATGGGTTAATAAAAAGTTGAAACTTCCGTACGGAGTGAAACTCACGAGTAATCTAGTCAAAACATTATTCATGTTTAAACAGGTGATAGATGAACGGATTGAATCTGCTCTTTTCATTGATGATGATGTCGTATTTCATAAGGATTGGGTGGAGATACTTGAAAGCATTCCTGATGAAGTTGAAAAGAATGGTTTCATAAATCTGGGGACTTCACATTTCTACAATCTCAAACCAGAAAAGGGTAACGTGTACAGTCTACCTAACAATGGTGGCTGTGAAGGTTCTTGGTTTTCACTCGAGTGTGTCATCGCCTTCATGAGTAACCTTAATATCGATCAAGCGTCTGACATCGTGTTACATGGATTCATGATGGCGCAAGGTAAGCCGATTTTGAATATCCCTATATGTCATCAGACTTCACAGATTGAACAATTCACCACATTGGATCATGATACGAGAAAGACTGGAAATTGGTTTGAATACGTAAAAAAGTATAAGACTTTACCGAAAGTCAATTTCAATACACTTCTCAAAGATTTTGAAGTGTTCAAGGAGAGAAAGAAAAGGGTGGATGAAAAGTTTTATGAATTGTACGGTAAGAAGGTCGACATCAAGAACATAAATTACATCGTTGATGACGACCAAGAATATCATTTGAATATTTTAGAATTTTAATTGAACACGAAATGAATGTTAGACCTCCCATAAGCACCTGCACTGTACCCAAATGTGGAGAGGTCTGTGAGATCTTGATTCCCTGCCGTAATGTAGAGTTCTTTGCATTTGGATAATAGAAACCAGTCAAGGTATGCACCATATCTCTCTTCTTTGGTTATTCCATCATTTTTCAAAACTTTACAATCGTATGTGAGTGTAAGTGTATTGTCTATCGTGACAATTTTATCTGGGAAGCGTTTCTTAAACATTTCTTTTACATCCTGACTATCACTTGCCAAAAAGAACTTCGCATCAGTGTTTTCAACAACTTCAATAAATTTGTTTAATGCACTATCCTTAGCGAAATAAGCTGGTTTAATTTCATCATTTTCATCTAGACCGTGGCACCCCATATGTTCAGAATCCTTGGAGCAAGCACCACGCCTTATATGTATACCATGCATGAGACCGTGGTCATGGAGTTCTATGAGTTTCCGGAGTTCTGCATTGGGTCGGATTACATCTTTGAGATTTGAATGCACTTGGTGATAATAGGTTGGATTAATAGCGATGCGTGGTTCGAAACGTTTTTCATTTGGGTCATCGGTGATTTCAATATCTGAAAATTCAACACCTCTATCAAAGTCATTTAGGGTTTTATATACACGGGGTCTGATATTTCTGTACACTAGATCAGATAGACATAGAGCGACATTACCCCACCCCATGGATTCGGGGAGGTAGTATGTCATTATATGTATACGATTGATCTTTTCTTTAAACACTCAAAAACTTTTTTAAATCTTCTCTCGTCTTCTTTTGTGTCCACCCTAACGCTTTTAACTTATTGGCGCAAATGTGATATCTCTGATCGTTGAATGGGCGGTCATCAACGTACTTAATCCATTTATCGTAGTCGGTAGTCCCCTTAACTGTCTCAATGATGAGCTTTGTCACTTCCATTACAGTGAGTTCATCATCTGAAGCGATGTTATAGATTTCACCTGGAGTACCTTTCTTCCATACAGTTTCCACTGCATCAACAACATCTTCGACATGCATGAATGCTCGTTTAATTGTTGCACATCTAGATCCATGAATAGTGCATTGTTTATCTTCTTTCAAGAGTCTTTTGAATTTTGGTATAAGTTTTTCTGGATACTGTTTTGGACCGTAAACATTATTACAACGAATAATTTTGATGTTCATACCAAAGGATTCAATATAAGAACGAACAATCATTTCGGCGGCAGCCTTTGATGCTGAATAGGGATTAGTTGGTCTAAGAACACCATCATCTTCTGTGAATGGTACATCCGTTTTAGATTCACCATACACCTCATCTGTACTAAAGTGAATAAACTCTACATCGGGAATAAATTGTCGACACGCTTCTATGAGTACGTGGGTCGCATACGTGTTGTCCATTGTAAAAGAAATTGCATTTTCAAAAGAGTTATCAACATGACTTTGGGCTGCGAAATGAAATATTGCATCAAATTTATATTGATTAACCAACTCTTCAATGAGTTCGGCATCACCCACATTCCCCTTGATAAAGGTGGCTACACCAGGTTCAACATTTTCAACATTTGAACAGTAATCGAGTTTATCGATATTTACAAAATGTGTATCGGGGTATATTTTTTTCATTATATTCAGGAAATTAGATGCGATGAAACCACATCCACCGGTGACCATTACATTAGAGTACATTTCCCGTTTAACTTATGGTCGGCAAATTTTTTAAGTAGATTACACACACGATCAACATCGTCGAGAGTCATACCATGATGTGATCCGAGAAGGAAACCATCTTTCATGATCGTATCAGCTGTTTCAAACTCACCGAGATACTCTCTAAACGCTGGATGTCTCGTAATATTTCCAGCGAATGTGACTCTTGTCTGTACATCATTTCTTTCGAGATACTTGACAAGATCGAGGCGGTCGGGGCATTGTAGCGGGATCGCGAGCCAGTTGGGTGCCCTAGAATCATCGGGGAGAGTATAATAGGGACAATCCTTGAGATTCTCCAAGTACCTCTCAATATTTTGACGTCTCGTCTTGAGGAATCCGTCCAACTTATCGAGCTGTACGAGACCGAATGCTGCATTCATCTCACAAGCCTTGAGGTGGTATCCTGCGACACCGTACAAGAACTTCCAATCATAAGGGATTCCATCCACTGAGTGATTGAAACGTTCACTGGGTTCCTCGATATTGTCACCGATACGTCCCCAGTCCCTAAACATCAGGGATCTCTTGAGGTGTGCGGGATCATTAAACATTACCATACCACCGAGACCACCAGCGGTGATGACATGACTCGCATAGAAGCTCGTTGTGCTAATATCTGTACAAGGTGTTTTAGTGATGGTGTCAGCAGAATCCTCAAAGAGTGTGAGGTTTGGGAAAGCTTCTCGGATGGCTTCCCAGTCAGGGACATTCCCAATCAGGTTGGGGAGAAGAAGACACTTCGTCTCTGGGGTGACAACTTTCTTAAGCTGTTCAACCGTGGGTACGTATGAATCGAGACCGACATCACAGAACACCGGTTTGAGACCTAATTGCATGAGAGGGGCGACAGTCGTGGCGAATCCACACGCGGGTGTGACAACCTCAGAACCTTTGGGTAGGTCAAGGGCACAGAGACCGAGGAGAATCGCACTACTCCCAGAGTTTACAAAGAGGCCATGCTTCTTTCCGAAGAGTTCGGACACCCTCTCCTCAAACTTGACGGTACGAGCACCAAAGCCAGCGAGCCAGCCGTCACGGAGACAGGTTTCGACAGCTTTGATTTCATCCTCCCCGTATGATTCGAAACGGTTTGGGGCATACCAAACTTTCTTTGTCATTATGATAATAATTATACTATTTTCTTTAAGGTTATAACACTCTCAATATCTGTAAACTTTTTGAGTTTGGTTGTGTCGAGACAACACATACCCCGATTTGACTTTTCAGAGCTTACTGTGTGTTCGATATTTTCTTTTTGTAAAAGTTCTGAGAGAGAGATGACATCATCATTGACAAAGTTCAATATACCTGTCACCTTTTGATCTAATAGTATGGGTAGTTTAGGAAGAAGAGATGGTAATACACTGACCGTGACTTTTGTATCATGAATATTAGATCTCCGAATTTTAAGTTTCTCCATAAAACATCTTTGGTCTCCGTCACCTGTGATAGGGTACAGAACTCTCAGATACAAAACATCTTGGATGTATGTGCTTCGAATGACATCTTCTAGAACGACACGAGCTCTTGAATAAAATGTACCCTTAAATGTTGGTTCATCTTCTTCTGTGAATAATTTGTTGCCATTATACACCGCCCCGGAACCTATGATTGTGAGGTGTACACCCAACTCTTTGCAGAGGTGTATGAGTTGTAACTGACACGTCACATTCGTAAAAATAGTTTCATCTTTATGAGTTTCACACCAATCGATAGTGGGTTTTCCTGAAATACCTGCAGCTGATATAACATTGTTCGGTTTCAGTATTTTGAGATACTTTTTCAACTCCTCTATATTTTCCAGTCGTGTATCAAGTCCCATACTATTCGGAATATGTTTTAGAAGATGCTTTCCGATGTACCCACTAGGTCCGAGAATGACTGTGTCAATTTTCTTAAATGTCTGGTTCGAGAGATCCTTTTTCGAAACGATAGCATGTTCAGTTTCTTTGGGCCACTCAATGTTTAGTATGGGGTCATTCCATATGTAATTTCTTTCGAGTGGTGGATCATATGTGTTCCCCAAGAAGTATAATACTTCACTCTCTTCATAGCAAAAGTATCCATGTGCACAATTAGCTTCTACGAGAAGTGAATCTCCAGCTTTTAGAATATACGCATCATAGGAACCATCGGGTTGTACCACGGCATCAAAGATTTTACCACGATTCACTGTTATCAATTTTGGATACGGACTACAATGTAATCCACGAAGAACATTCTTCTTGTTGATACTCGAAAAGCATTGTTTTATTTCAAACGGGGGTTTATCCACATTAAATATGATCTCACCTCTTTCATCTGTGAACGTTCTCATTAACTTAAAGTTTTTTGTATTCTTTAACTTAGATGGAAGTTCTCCAAACAAATCAATTGGAAGAGTTTGACAGATCTGACAATCTGAAGTATTTTGGAAATTGGGTAAATGACATAGAAGTATACAAACGGAATTTCTCTGATGGTAAGCCTTTCAAGAATGTAATCATACCAAATTTTTTGAATGAGAATATTATAAATCGAATATCAAAAGAGTTTCCTAGTGATTTTGGGAGTAACGAAAACTGGTTTCATTATAACAATCCTTTAGAAGTCAAATACTTGAATTCGAATGTAGAAAAGTATCCTACAACGATCAAAGATCTGTACTATACACTCTCTACTAAACAGATTGTGAAACTGTTCTCAGAGATTGCATCGATAAACGAATTAGAACGAGATCCAACTCTTTATGGAAGTTCTTTACATGCACATGGTAAAAATGGGAGATTGAATTTACATCTGGATTATGAAAAACATCCCTTACTCGAAAATAAGGAGAGGCGATTAAACCTGATCTTATATTTAAACAAAGATTGGAAAACGGAGTGGAATGGTGAGACGGAGCTTTGGAATGATGATGTCAGTGAATGTATCACCAAGCATCACGTAACGTACAATTCAGCGTTATTGTTCCAAACAAACGATATTTCGTGGCATGGTGTACCAGAAAAGATTAAATGTCCTCAAAATGAATACAGAAAAACGTTGGCCTACTATTATATTTCACCTTTAGTGTCTCAAGCAAACCCGGACAAATATGGGGTTGATTCAGATGGGTATAGAACAAAGGCGTCATTTATTAAAAGGCCACAAGATATCTATTGTCCACAAATGGAAAAATTATACGATATTAGACCACAAAGGCGAATTACTCAAAAGGATATTGATGACATATGGCCAGAATGGACAAGTGAGAAGTATTAACTACGTTTCCATTCACCTTTGAAATACTGAATTAGATTATTACTGTGACCTCTGAACAAGTTTGTCCAAATGTCACAGTTTGCCGCACTTGTAATAAGAAACTTACATTTAGACAAGAGTAACAACACGGCTAAGAAATTCTGGGCTCTATCTTCCGGATTTTCTTTGAATGTAAAATCTACGAGACCATTTGGATCGTAAGGTATATGGAAGATTTCATCTTTACAATAAAATGAATTATCGGGGAAAGTCGCGAGTGCTTTGTCGATGAAATCTGTTTCATCACTTTGAATCAAAAATCTAATATTCGGATTCTCTTCTAATATAAGTTTAGCCTGTTCGAGTTTTTCCTCGTGGGTACAAACTACCTGCTCTGTATGCTTATCAAGACCTCGATGAAAGAGTGCACATGTGTTATCAAAATCTATTTCATACTTTTGGATCATAGCATCAAACTTACGTTGAACCATTTTAGAAGGTGTAAAATACTTCTCAATAAATGGATTAATTTTCTCGAAGTCGAGATCTTTGTAAAATCCGTACTGTTTGGTGTCATGGTAATCGACATCACTTGTATATGTAATGTCATTCTCCATTTCATTGTAGTGTTTGAAATATTGAAATGTCACATCCGTGTTTAGTTCTTTGTACCACTTAAACTGTGTGGAACTATCTACGTATTTTGGGAGTTGTTTTTCCTCATTGAAATATTTGATAATCGAACCGAGACGAACACTACAACATGAGAAAAAACCTGCATTATGATTTATCTTAGCAATACCTGGAGCAAATTGTGTATGTTCCATATGATTTAAAGAATACCCAATTCTTTAAATCAGATGAAGCATGTATTAATTACAGGTGCGAGGGGTTTTGTTGGTGCTTCTATGATTGAACATTTTCTAGAGCATACAGATTATTTTGTATATTACACTAAAAGACCACCAAAGGGTGATGATAGACTGAATACTATAAATAAAATGAATCGAGTGTTTGAATGGAATGGTGAAGATATAGATATTATACTACACGCCGCTGGTAATCCAAGTTCTTTGGCATGTATAGAAAATCCAATAGGTGCAATAGAAGATAACATTTCTGAAACTGTGCGGACTTTA
>Ga0302122_10000404_pt1 | contig 26817 bp, 18 predicted proteins | sample CB21_SCM_MG_FD_203115 | JGI IMG/M metagenome (GOLD analysis project Ga0302122, IMG submission 203115) | Marine microbial communities from Western Arctic Ocean, Canada - CB21_SCM | ecosystem: Environmental > Aquatic > Marine > Oceanic | place: Canada: Western Arctic Ocean | collected 2017-09-28 | reverse complement strand
TGCGGCGCGAACAGCGCTGCCCACCATCGTACCTCTCTTGTCTCTCTGCTCACCGTGGGCCTCCGATGGCACCCTTACCGCTCACAAGTTGTTCACGAGTCCCGCATGCCATACTAGAAGGATGTCCACTCTGCTTGGAGCCCTCCTTAAAAAAATATCCGCAACTTTGGCGACGGACGGGTTGTGTCGCGAGGCGTGACACGCAAGCCGCAATTGTAGCAAAATTCGCTGGCTGTGATTCACTTAGGGACCCAAGACAGCTGTAAAACACTCCGGCAGTCATGCAGTCCGTCGTCGTGGCACTGGCGCTGAGCACGGCCAGCGCCTATGTGGTGCCCATCAAGGCAAGGACCGGCGCTAAGCTGCACATGCAGTCCGGCGTGAACGACCTCTACACGTCCAGCGGCGTGACCGTGAGCGCGTCGACGACGACGCTCCCCGAGGTCGCCGCGGCGGACGTCGTCGAGCTCAAGTCCGAGGCGGCCGCGCCGGCCGTCGTCGCCGAGGCGGCCGCACCTAAGGTGGAGGCGCCCGTGCCGACCATCGTCGGCTACGCGACGCGCGACCCCGGGAGCCTCGTCTTCCACCGGCGGACGGACCAGAAGTACGCCGAAGTCTATGAACAGATGGAGAACTACTTCCCGGGCGTCTGCCCCGAGCTGCCGCGGCCCGCGCTCTTGGACGGCTCGCACGCCGGCGATTATGGATTTGACCCGGCCGGCTTCTGCACGACGCCCGAGGAACTTTATAACCAGATGGAGGCCGAGGTGCGGCACTGCCGCCTGGCCATGCTCTGCGCGGCGGGCTGGCCCATGGCCGAGCTGAACTCGGAGTGGTTCGACGGGTACTTCCTGGCGGACGGCGGCCGCGCGCCGACGATCCTGAACGGCGGTCTGATCACGGACATCGCGTTTCCTCCTTTACCGCTATTGGGCACGTTGGCCCTGTTCGCGCTGTTCGGCTCGCGGGAAGTCAAGACGCTCTCCACTTTGAAGTGCCAGACGCTGTACGGCAACGTGCACAAAAAGGACCTCGAGGGCCTGGGCCAGGCGTGGCCCTGGGGCGTGGCCGGCGACGAGGACTTCGACCCCCTGGGCCTTTATGGTTTACTAGGCAACGACGCCGTGGGCCGCTTCACGATGCGGGAGCTCGAGCTGAACCACGGCCGCGTGGCCATGCTCGGCGTGCTGGGCTACGTCGTCGTGGAGAGCGTCACGCACGTGCCGGTCGTGCAGCTGACGCCCTTCCTGTTCGGCAAGTGGTTCTGGTAGGCTCGCCTCTCTCGATATATATAAGTACTATGACTGACTATTTTTTTGTACGCCGCGCTGAGTTGTAGCCGCTACCTACGGCGCCTACGCGAGGCGCCTAGGCAGATGTACTATAAGTACTCTTTTGGTGACGTCGTCTACGGTGCATCCACGCATTTCCCGAGCTTCGCGAGCTCGTCGACGAGTCCCTGCATTTCCTCCGTTTCCGCTTTGGCCGCCGTCTTCGCGGCGGCCTTGGCTAGCGCTTGCCGCGTCATCATGCGCTTCGTCGCGGCGACGTCGGCCGGGTCCGTGGGCGTCGCCTTGCCGAACGCGTCGATCTGCTCGAGCGCGACGGCGCGGTCGATGCAGTTCCGGCAGTCGAGGTCCTCGAAGGCGTCGAAGACGGACCCCCGCGCACCGTCGCCCAGGGCCACACGCGGGTCGTTGGCCCACTTGCGCAGCGTCGACAGGGGCACACCCGCCCTAACGAGCGCGCCGCCGAAGGAGTCCTCGACGGGGTCGGCCTCGAGCCAGTTCATGCGCTCCGCCAGGCCCTCGAAGGGCGAGGCCGAGGCGTGCACGGCGTTCTCCGTCGTGTCCGGTTTGAATTCTAGGCCCAGTTCTTCCCACTGCTCCAAAGCGAGCCTTCGAAGCGACCCCACGGGCGCTTTCAATGGATCCGTGTGCCCCAGCACCTCGCCCCGGAACTGCGCCCACGGAAGCAGCGCGGGGTCGAACTCCACATCTGTGTGATTCCACGGTGAGTCGCGCGCCTCCCCCCCACGCCGTCAAGCAGACACACAGTGAAGTGCGGGGACGCCGCGCGTCACCGAAATAAACGAGCTTCGCGTCCTTTGTCGTGTACACGGAACGCATGGCCATGAAGAACGGGTTAAACACCTGGTAGCCCTTGATCTTGCCGCAGTAGAAGCCGCCCCCAAACTTGATCATATCATTAGAAGCGCACACGGCGCGCCACTCCGCCCGTAACTCGTCCGGCGTGCACTGCAGCTCCTCGCACGCTTGCAACGCGTTCACGGCCGTGCCCGCCTTGAGCGCGTCTTGAAAGCTCACGCCAAAAAACGCTTCAAATTTATCTTCCGGCACGGGCAGTTCCGACGGCTTCAAAAGCGTCGCCTTCGACGCGATGGCGTAGTAGTGCTGGTCGATCAACCGTTTTTTGTCGATGGTCGGCCCGTCGATGGTACCTTTCTTGAGCACCTTGATGCCTCTGGATGCGAGCGTCGCCTCAACCAATTTCTCTATGGCTGGCGTTGCGGCCTTGGGCTTGATGAAGAGGAAGGCGCGGTTCTTCGGCCGCGTCGGCCGCGTCGTGCAGGCCTTGAGGGCGCCCCCTAGCTCGGCCGGGAGGCCCGTGACGTCCAGCGCGTCGACCTCGACCGTCTCCCCCGTGGCGTGGTATTTATCCATCACGTCGGTCTCGTCGTCCGAGTCCGCGATGTTGTCGAAGCGCGAGTAGTCGGCGGAGTAGCTGCTCATCTTGTTTATGCTGGCTTGTGGCTCGGTTGCGCGCGCGGCGTCGATTGAGCGCGCTACTTATCTCAGTTGTTGAGAGCAATTCAAACCTACTCTCTGACGGCGCACCAATGCTGACACGCTTCGTGCGCGCTGGCAGTGTTCTGGTGCGGGTAACTGAAGGCCTAGACGTCACGTTTTGCACGCGTGTGCAATTGATGAGCCGCGCGGATGGCCGCGCGGACATTTTTGCTTGCGCACGGGTTTTATTGCACGGGTTTCAAAGGCAACCAAAAATAACACACTCTTTTCACAAGGCTACACCACAGCCTGGAGCCACCAAACGATGCGGTCGCGATCCCTGCGATATGCGACCACACTTTCACGAGCGCTGCGACGGCGTCCGCAGAGCTGGCCCACAGATCACCTAAGATCCCTGAGCACCTCGGTGGTGCCAAGCCGCAGCAAACCCGTAGCGCTGCGCACAACGGTAGACGTCACCGTAAGGCGCAGCGTACTCTCGGACTCCGGCGGCACCGCCCTCAGCGTGACGGGCCCCGCGGCGCGAGCGTGCGAGGTCTTAGATAATGAATCCGACGGCGAGCCGCTCGTATTAGTGGTGGCGTCGAACCAAACAGCTCTACGGCAAGCGCTGTCATCGAAGGCGCTCACTCACGCCAACACGATCGGCGCAATCGACGCGCTGGCGTTCGCCAGCGACGACCAACTCCACGTAGTCGCGGCGAAACTGCCACCGCACGTGGAGGCCTACACCTTCGACGCGAAGCGTGGGGCCTTGCCGGACCTCGGGCGGCGCCGGCTCGAGACCGCTTTGTCGGAGACGCGCGCGCCGCACTTTCTCTTGTTCGGCGGCGACGCGTCTGCCGGTGACGACGAATGGGACGACGAGCATGAGGAAGACGCGGCGCTGGAGCGATTCTCGCGACGCGTCGACGGCCTGTTCCCGCACGGCACCTGCGCGGGGGCCGCGGCACGCGTCGGCAGTTCTCTCGGGGCGCGGCTCGTGCACGCGCGGCGGCGGCCCGGCAATAGCGGCGGCCGCGCAAAGCGGGCAAAACGGCTAAAAGTTTTCGCGGCACACAAAGAAGATCGGCCCCTTGTCGGAGTCGCGCTGCTCCCCCGGGAGGAGTACGCCGACGCGGGCGTAGCCGCCGAAAAGCTAGGCGCGCTCTGCTTTGGCGGATCGCTGCGGTTCCACTGGGCCGCCGGCGACGGCACGGCCGGCCCGCGGGCGCAACGCTTAAGAAGCGCCGCCATAGAATTGTACGAGTCGTGGGACCGGCTCGACGCCTCCCAGCTGCAGTCGCTGCGAAGTAGCGTGCACCCGGGCGCGCAACCGGTCTTCGGTGATGATGCGCTGCGGTCCTGGGACGACTTGTTTGGGGGCGCGATCCGCCGGCGGGCGCCGATGAGCGCAGCGAGGGCACCCGCGCGGCTCGGCCTCCGCGCGCAGGACGTCTGGGTCGACGAATCTTTGAGTCTCGCGGTCGGCTCGTTGTCCGCGCCGCAGCTGCTCGGACCTGGCGGCGCTTTGAGCTCGACAGCCATATTCGTCGAGGGCGCGACGGGCGCGTTCGAGGTGGCCCACCACCACGCGTCCCTGGCCGACGCCGACGAGGCGATATGACCGCGTGTCTTTTTTTAAGTAGACTCAGTGATTCGGAAACACGAACTTATAACTTTTTTGAACATCGCCTAGGAGCCCGCGGGAGCGGTCTGGGCGTCGACATCGCCAATGGGGGGGCTACGCGGAAAGCCCGGCGTCACCCGCTCCAGCCCGCGCGAAAGCGCCACCCAGAGGAACTGAAGCGCCCCCCCCGTCACGATGCGCATGCCCAGGTAGGACAGCTTCGCAAGCGCGAACAAGCCCTTGCGCCCGCTCCGGACCTGCCGCGATATATGCGACCGCACCAAATGCGCCATCATGCGCCGCTGCCACCGCTTCTGGCGGTGCCGCAGCTTCCGCGAGGCCGGCGACGAGGCCCGTTTCAAATCTTTGGCCGACGCCGCGTTCAGCGACACGACGGACGACTCCACGGCCACGACCGGCTTCCGTTTCGACGGCAGCAGGGCCTTCTCCATGGCGCCCGCCAGGGACATGGCCGCCCGCCGCCGCACGTCCCGGCCGTCCCGCGACACCAAGCGTGCCGCTAGGTCCGCGGCGTCGACGTCCCGCATGGCTTTCCGCAACGCCGCACCGCTGGACGACCCGATGACCGCCGTCAGGGCCTCCTCCACGTTCGCCTCGGCCTTGGGCTTGTCCTCGTCGACCTCCTCGACCTTTTCCTCATCGCCCAACATGCTCATCAGCGCGTCCCACTTGATCCTATTATCCTCGGTGAGCATGGAGCCTCGCAGTGTTTCCACGCCTTCCTTGGACGACGGTGCGAGCGACCTTCTTAAAGCAAAAGGCAGCGCCATCTCGTAGATGTTAAAGTCCGGGTCGACCTGGGCCGCGATGCCCTCCAGCGTTAAAAAAGTCCGGATTAACAGTAAACAGTAGGGCGGCGTGAACATCTTCCACCGCTTGGACAGTTTGCCGTTCAACACCTCCGCTAATGCCCCAAACTGCGACGTGCCCCCCTCCGTGGAAGCCATGGCATCCCTAAGTTCGTTCGCGAACTTATCTAAGCCGTCCTGGGAATCGTACAGGCCGTAGGGCTCCTTGGGTGATTCTCTGAATTGGAGAGGTGTGGTCAAGAAGCCCACGTCCGCGAAAGCCAGAGCCAAGGACTCGTAGTCCTCCGCCAAACACGCCCGGATCCCCTGCGCGAAGGACTCCATGATGTCCGGCGCCACACCACTCATCAACCCGAAATCTAAGAACACGACCTTGCCGTCCTCCCGCAGCATGAGGTTGCCCTCGTGGGGATCGGCGTGCACGTAGCCCGTAAGCACGAGCGACGCCGTGCACGCCTCCACGGCGAGCTGCGTCATGAGCGCGCCGTCCTTGACGCTGAGAGCGTCCAAATGCGCGCCCTGGATCCACTCCGTGGTCAACACCCTGTTTGTGCTGAGCTCCGGTAAGAACGTCGGCACGTCCACGAACCCCAGGAAATCGAGCGATTCCCGGAAGCGATCGGCGTTCACGGCCTCCAAGTCATAGTCCAGTTCGTCAAACAACCCCTCCGCCACGGTGTCGACCACGTCGCCGATGTCGCCGTTATCAAAGGCCCCTTCGCCCTTCAGTTTCCGTTGGAACGACCACCATTTCTCTATCAGTTTCCACACGACGGCGAAGCACGTGTAGTCGATGCAGACCGTCCTCAGGGCGTCCGGTCGCTGGACCTTCACCGCCACCTCGGTGCCTTCAAAAGTGACCGCTTTATAAACCTGGCCCAGCGACGCGGCCGCGGCGGGCTCCTCGGAGATGCTCTTGAAGATGCACTCTTTGTCAGATAAGTTGGCGATGTTCACGGCCACGTTGCTCGTGGAGTTCAAGTCGAACTCTAGCGCGATGGACTGTAGTGCGGCATCATTAGAAAAGGGGCGATTTTTGGTCTGTAATGATTTTAAAGCTTCGCAGGCTTCTTCTCCCACCAAGTCCGGTCGTTGAGAGAGCGTCTGGCCCACCTTGACGCTCACGGGGCCGAGTCCCGCGATCGCGGCGTTTAACGCGGCGCCCCGCGTCCGCTCTTCCAGCGGTAAGGTTTCCTGGCCGTCCCACGTCTTTCGCGTCGTCTGGAAGACGTTGAGGACGTGCCCGAGGCGTCCGGCGACGACCCAGGGCCTTTGAGCTAAAAAACCGAGGATCCCGTCCCTATCGAAGCGGCCGCGGAGCACCTCGTACTCCTTGAGCGCGGCCGCGTCGAACTCGCCGAGGCGCGCCGAGGAGGCCGGTGCCGCCGGCATCTTCGGGGGCGCCATGGTCGTCGCGGAGAGGGCCTCAGAGCTCCGGGCTGCGAGGGCTGCGAGCAGCCAGCACGGCGCGGCTCGGCACCCGGTCATCTTGCGTGGCTTCGTACAGGGCTTCCAATAGAGTGTGTTCGTCACGCAGAGATTCAACGAGCCAGCACGGCAAGTGTTCAGTGCAATCGAGCAGCATCCTGATGCACCAGCAAAAACAGCCCCGCACGAGCAAGTCACCCGAGACCCCATTCTTGGGAGCCTCGACATCTGTAGCGATAGCAGGAGGCTTGTAATGCAATTCCAAGAAAAGGCTCTGGACAAAATCGCGCAAGAGAGAAAGGAGAGAGAGCTAAAACCAAGCTCAGGGAGCCTGAGGCAGCATCGATACGCAGCCGAGGCTTCATCGCACCAATCGACAGCGTACCCAACGCGTCGCGACACGTAGAGCGCCCCAAACGCAGCCTGGTAGCCGCCAGCAGTGTGATGGACAAACTGCAGCAGCCTGGCATCCTTGTAGCCCAAGCGCTAAGAGACGCGAAGGCACTCTTTGACGAGGGCATACTGAGCGAGTCCGAATTCAAGGATGAGAAGGCGGAACTGCTGCGCCTCCGATCTTCAGACTTGCCCGAAATCCGCGCGCGCGGCGCCGTACTGCGCTGCGCAGTGCTGGACGTAAGCCAGACGTATCCTGTCGAGTCTGTGCGGACGTTTCTGCTGTGCCGCGCGCGGGCGAGCCGCGGGAGCGCGTTCGGGCGCCTGCCCGACGCAGTCTGCCAAAGCATCGCCGCGACCAGCGGCGTGTTCCTGCCCGCCGCTACGTTTGGCGGGAGCAAGCCCGGCATGACGTTCAAGCTGGGCGGGCGCGGCCTGGGTTACTACCCCAATTTCGATTTCGCCGCGCTCAGCACGCCAGCCAGAGAGCCCAGACGGAGGCGAAGAAGGTTCATGCCCGATCCGCAGTACATAATCGAGCGTGACGCCCGGATCGCGCGAAATCAGGCCTTCCTAGAGATCCTCGGCATACGTGCACCTTAGAAATACACTTCCTAATTAATTACCCTTCCTCCGCCGCTCCGACTGCTCCGGCGGCCGCTCCCGCGGCACGAGCCGCCACCGGTTGGCGTTGCTATCGTCGAGCTCCACGCGCGTCACGGAGCCGTCGACGTCCCACTTCACCGAGTAGAAGCCCGGCGCGACGCGCTCGACGACCTCGCAGTCCCACCAGCCGTCCTCCTCCGTCCAGAAAAACGACACGCGGTCGCCGGCCTGGGGCAGGGGCGCCCGCGGCGCCGTACTACCGAAGACGCCGTCCAGGGCCACCTTCGCGGCGAGCTCGGACTCCATCTTGGCGAAGAACGCATGCATGCGCGTGTAGCGCTCGAAGGCGTCCGTCGTCGCGAGGCACGCGGCCTCGTCATTTCGTTCTAAGGTCGTCAGCGCCAACAACAAAAACCCGGCCCGCTCCCGCCGCTCCTCGGCCGGCCACTCCAAGAAGTTCTCCAACGCCAATTCTTCGAACGCCCCGATGCGGAACTTGAAGGATTCGAGCACTTCTTGCGCCTGGTCGGCGAAGACGCCCTTGCCCTCTAGCCGCGACGAGAGCTCGGCGACGCGCCGCGCCTTCGCGAAGCACTCGTTCTCCAGAGCCTGGACCTCCACGTCGAACTTCGTCGACGTCGCATCTAAAAGCGGCTGGACCCGCGCGGTCGCGAACGGGATCGTCGAGACCGTGTCCAGGATAACACCGCGGCCCGCGCACCGCACCGTCACGCGGTACGGGGGCTGCTCCATGTCGCCGAACTGGGGGTCCTCCGGGTCCCCCTCGGCCACCTGCAGAATCAAGCAGACCACGCCGACGGCGCCCGGGAGCCCGGCCTCCTTCTTGACGACGTGGAAGAACTGCGGCACTGGATCGAGTAACGCCGCATCTATTAAACGCCGGTGCACGGCGCTCGTGAACTGGTACGTCACGCGCGCGTCGTCGAACGGGATCGGGAACAAGGCGTCGTTGCCCTCGAAGACGGGGAAGACGGGCCACGCGTCGCTCGCGATCGGCGCGGCGCGCAGTTTGGGCGGCGCGCAGCGCTGCGACGGTGTGAAGGCCGAGGCCGCAGCCAAGGCGAGCGCCCAGGCCGTGCGGCCGCGCATGGCTGCGTCTCGCTACGGCACAGCGTTGCAGCGACTGCCTCAGTCAATACGTCTAGGTCCGGAGCACGCCTCCAGGCCGCAGCAGCGCAAAATGCTTGAGCTGCATGGTGAAAATACCCGTGCCGAACCGAGATTTGATTTTTGGACCTTGTTTTGCCCGGTACGCCAGACGTAGTCTACGTGGCGGTGCAGTAAGGGCGCAAAAGAGGTGCGGCGATACCACAGCACAGCCGCAGGCTAAAAGTTTCTGGTCAGAAAGACCGATTGACGCCGACACACGCGGCAACGACAAAGTACCGCAAATTATGGCCCAGTTCAGCCTCGACCCCGAGGCCATCGCCGGCAAGTACGAGGCCCTCCGAGAAGATGTGGCGGGCGACCGCGAGGTCATGCACAAGCGCCTCGCGGGCCTCGAGGAGCTCAATAGTGAGGCGCACCACAAGTACGCCGAGCTCCAGCGCAAGGCGCACCAGCTGCAGCAGCAGCTGGTCTTCGCCAAGGCCGGCGTCCCCTCGGGCAAGACGCCCCTGAAGCCCAATCCGCGGTCAAGTCGCCGGCCCCTCGGGGACGCCCGCCAGACGCCCAAAGCCGAGACGCCGGCGCCCGAAGCGCCGACGCCCGCGACGGAAGCGCCGCCGAGCCCCACCGACATGCAACCGACGTACGGCGACGCGGTCCAGCAGGCGCAGGAGCTCGCCGAGACCGAGACGGCGCTCCAGGAGGTGCGGCAGGAGCACGAGGCGTCGGCCCTCAGTCACCAGCTCGAGGTCGACAACTTGTTAGATGCCTTGGAGAAGAAGGATCGGGAGCTCTGGGAGCAGGACGTGCGCATCGAAACCCTATTAGCGTTCGTGCCGGACAAGGACGTCGCCATGGTCTTCGACGGCGCCGACAAGCCCCCGACGGTGCACGACCTGGGCGACACCGACCTGGACGCCGTGGCCGCCGGCGCCGTCTCGCCGCGGCACGTGGACCGGCCGGTCATCGTCGCCCGCTTCCCGCGGAAAAGTGCAGCGTCGTCCATGGACATCCGCGGGACAGACGGCGCCATCGAAGGCCCGCCGGACGCGGTGGCCAACGCGCCGCACCGCGCGCGCGCCAAGGGCGTCGAGAAGGAGTGGCGCGCCGCGGCCGCGGCGCGGCGGGCGGAGGCCGCGGCGCAGGCAAAGACCATAGAGAAGGCCGAGGCCGCGGCCGCCGCGCCGGCGCCGGCGCCGCGAGACGCGCGCGTGATCGAAGGCAGGCGCGTGGTCGAAGGCAAGCGCGTGGTCGAAGGCACGCGCGTGGTCGAAGCCGAGCGCGTGCTCGAACCGAAGGCGGAGGCCGCGCCCGCGGCTCAAAAAGAGGCCGCGCCCGCGCCCCGGAAGAAGCCGTCCATGTGGAACAGCACGGTCAAGAGGATCGCCGAGAACCGGCGGAAGGCGATCGAAGAGGCGCACGCGGAGGCCCTGCGGAAGCGCGACGCGCAGCTCGCGGAACTCACAAAGGAAGCATCGAAGCTGGCGGCGGAGAACGCGGCCAAGGACGAGCGTTTATATGCCGCGGCGCGCGATGTTGTGGATGCGAAGCGCGAGAGCGTCGACGCGCGGGCGCGGCTGGGGCGGGCGGAGATCGATTTGGCGGTGGCCCATCGCCAGACAAAAGACGAGTCCGTGGGCTTGCGGCAGCGCTACGAGCGCGAGGCCCAGAAGGCTCGGTTGGCTTTAAATGCGGAGATTAGGGGGGCCACGGTGGAGATACGGCAGGACCGCGACGCGGCTCTGAAGCGTCTTGAGTATGTAGACGGCCTGCTCAAGGCCGAGGGCGGCGCCGACGCCGACAAGCTGCGCGCGACCCGGAGGCAGAACAAGGGATTATTGAAGAGAGTCGCCGACACGAATTTACTAAGGAAGCGCGAGCTCGCGGGCTACGCCAAGGCGACCGAGGACCTGCGCAATGAGGTGTCGCGCCTGAAGCTCGCCCTAAAAAAGGCCAAGGCGCCCGCGAAGGAGAACGTCGGGCCCGCCGCGGTGCTCAAGGCCCGGAAGAAGCGCGCCGCGCTCGAGGCCACGCGGAAGTACACGTTCTCGGTGGGTGGCCGGAGCCGCGAGTACTCCTTCAATACGCGGGCCGAGCCGTCGCAGTGGCACCCGCGCGGCTAGAGCTAGCGAGTGTGTATATTATACAGACGACGGCGGTTCGAGGACAAGCCGGATCTGAGATCCGGGTTGGGTACACAACACAGTGCGGCGCCTAGCGCTTTTTGGGTTCGGGCAGCCAGAGCTCCCCCGGTCGGCGGGCCTTCTTGACCGCGGCGACGTCTAATTGCTTCCGGGGGGACCACAGGCTCAGCCCGACGCCTCCTCCGAGCGTCGCGACGATCACGCCCAGAGAATACGAGGTCGGGATGTGCACGTGGTAGTACTCCCCCAGCATCTTCAGACCCACGAAGCCCAGGATTAAGGCGACGGCTGGCCGCAAATAGGGCAAACCGGCGATCGCGGCCGAGAGGACCTGGTACAAGGACCGTAGCGCCGCGATGGCGAATATGTTTGACGAGTAGACGATGAAGGGGTCCTTCGTGATGGCCAGCACCGCCGGGATCGAGTCCACCGCGAACACAAAGTCACTGAGCTCGATGCACACGACGCAGAGAAGTAAAGGGGTCGCCGCACTCGAACCATCTCTAAGTTTTGTAAAGAACTTGTCGCCGTCGTAGTACTCCACGCTCTTCGTGAAGCGCTTGGAGAGTCGCACGAGCGAGTTGTCGCCCATCTCCTCCTGGTGCTCGCTTTCTGTTAATAGTTTAAAAGCCGAGAGCAACAAGATGCCCGCGAAGCCCAAGGTAACCACTCTAAACCGCTGCACGAGCTCCACGCCCACCAAGATCATCACCCCTCTCATGAGCAATGCGCCGATGATGCCCCACCTTAAAGCTTTCTCCTGCATGCTCGCCGGCACTTGAAAGTACTCGAACAGCAGGATGAAGACGAACAGGTTGTCCACACTCAGCGATTGTTCGACTAAGTACCCGGCGAAGAACTCCATGGCCACCTCCTTGCCCCGGGTCACGCCGACGCCGACGCCGAACGCGCACGCGGACAGCACGACGCCGATCGTCGTGATCACGGCTTGTCTCAACTCGGCCTCGCTCGCCTTGGCCACGACGCTGTCGCCGCCGCGCGCACTGAGTGCTGGCGTTGTGGTGCTAGCGCGGCGCTCGGGCGGCGGTTTCGCAGCCGCGCGGCCCGACGTCGTTTTTGGCAGCGCGAGCGGCGTGGTCCGCGGCGCCAGGCGGGCTGCAACTTGTGCTACTGCGATGAGCGCGCAGGCGCAGCGCATGTTCCTGTGCATTGTTGCTCTTGCTGCTGCTGCTGAAGTTCAAATGTTCTTGCGTATTTCAGCTATTGCGCACGCAGCTGCGCGTCCACTGCTGTCTACGAGAACGTATTTGGCTGGCTGTGCTTAAGTGCTCAGTGTATCGGTTATCCACACGGTAAGAGCACACCCCAAAATGATCTAAGGCAGAGTTTGTGGCATGCGTCGCACGGGCCGGCCTATCGCAGGGACCCCTACGTGGGCACGACGAGACGAGTGACGAGGACGAGGCCCAGTACATCTGCAAAACGGGTTTCAGTACGGGTTTTACACCGCCAAAAAACCAGCTTTGAGCACTGCAACAGGCGCAAGCAAGCAGTTCTCGTACAAGTGCTGCCGCGTAGTTCCTCATCGCCTGCACTACCGCAGCAAGGCGTGGTGTGGTCGGCAAACGCTAAAATACAGTGGTGCGAGCTGTGCGAGCGTCTCATACATGCGTTGTGTCGTACTGATGCTCCTCGCCGCCCGCGCCGCGGCGTTCCTGCGCGCCGGCCCGCCGCGCCGCGTCGCGCGCGCCGCGTCCGCGGCCGCCGACGACCAGCTCGAGAGGGTCAATGTGACGATCGCACCGCAGCTGCGCGAGGCCCTCCGCCTGCCCGGGAAGCAGCGCCGGCCGCGCTGCTTCGTGGCGGACCGACGGGACGCGACGCTGCGCGAGGCCATCGAGGCGAAGGTCCCGTCCCTGCGCCTGCAGGACTACACGCTGCGAATGGACGAGGACGACACGGTGGTCGTCGAGCCGGTCGGGCTTCCGCTCCAGACGCCGGACGAGGCGCCGTTGCCGGTCGCCGATAACAACTACGCCATGGTGAGCTGGTACCACTTCTTCGCGAAGAGCCACGACTCGGAAGCTCTGGTCAAAACGCTGCAGGCGACCTGGGCGTCCTTCGGCGTGCTGGGCCGGGCCTACGTCGCGGCGGAGGGCGTCAACGCCCAGCTCTGCGTGCCCGACTCCCAAATAGAGTTCTACGAGGCGCACCACGCGTCCCTCTTCCTGAAGTTGGGGGAAGCGCCGCCGGCGCTGAACTTCGACGGCACCGCGTCCCGGGGAGCGCGGATGCCCTTCCGCGCCTTGAAGGTGCGCCCGCGCGACTACGTGGTCGCGGACGACGGCGGTTCTACTATATTGGACCTGCAGGACCCCGGCCGCGACCTGGAGCCCGCCCAGTGGCACGCGGAGCTGGGCGGCGACTTTGCGAGCAATGGCACGTCCACAAAAACCGTGTTGGACGTGCGCAACCACTACGAGTCCGCGGTGGGCGGCTTCGCGGGCGCCACGCCCCTGAACACGGAGACCTTCAAGGGCACCTACGACGCGCTGGACGCGGCCCTGGATAAAAAGCCCAGGACGGAGCCCGTGTACATGTTCTGCACGGGCGGCATCCGGTGCGTCAAGGCCGGGGCCTACGTGAAGCAGCGGCTCGGCTTTAGCGACGTGCGGCGGCTCAAGGGGGGCGTGGTCAACTACACGCGGCACCTCGACAGCACGGCCCTCGAGGCGGCGTCGCGCTTCCGCGGCGTGAACTACGTCTTCAACGACCGCGTGGGCGAGCGCATCACAACACCGCCCGACGTCCCGGCGGGCGTGCTCGACGCGCGCGCGGCCGAGGCGCTCGTGGCCGTGTCTACACCAGTGGAAGACGATGCCAAGATCGTGCACCCCGCGGACGCGTACGCCGTGGCGTTGAGTGGCCCCGAGCACCCGCTCATCGAGCGGTGCCGGCTGGACGCGCAGGCGCGGTATCCGCAGGCCGCGCACATGTGCTCGGGGCACACCCAGGGCAAATTGCTCGCGACGCTCTGTAAGTTGCGCGGTGCGAAGCGGGTGCTGGAGGTGGGCACGTTCTGCGGGTACGGGACGCTGTGGCTCGCGTCAGCGACGGTTGAGGAAGTGGTTACCGTGGATAGAGATGAGAAAGCGGGGGCCGTCGCGGCGGAGCACTTTTCCAATGTGCCTGAAGCATGGGCTCGGGTGACCCAGGTGATCGCGGACCGAAGTGACTACTTGAACGACTGTAAAGAGGGCCCCTTCGATCTCGTGTACGTGGACTGCGACAAGCGGGGCTATGCCCCGGTCTTCGACGCTTTGTTGGACACGCCGGGCCTCCTCTCCCCAAACGCGGCCCTCGTCTTCGACAACACGCTCTGGAAGGGCCGCGTCGCCGAGGGCACCATGGGCATGTCGCCGGCGGAGGAGGATCTTGTAGTTGCGACGGCCGAGGCCAGCGGCGAGGACGCCAAAAAAGCGTTGAAGGCCGCGCGCCGCGACCGGGCCGTGGCGCAGTCGCTCCACGAGTTCAACGTCAAGCTCCGCAAGGACGCGCGCGTGGACCCCCTCGTGCTGCCGCTGCGGGACGGGCTTACGATAGTGACCCTAATTTAATTGTGTTATCTAGTCTGGCCGTATTCGTCGCTCGGGCAGCAAGCCGAACTCGGCCGGCGCCGGTGCCAACAGCGGGCCCGGCGGCGTCGGCGCGGACGCCACCCGCAGAGGCGCCGGCGCCGGCGCCGGGGCCGGGGCGGGCCCGGGCGCCGACACGGGGATCGGCGGTTCGAAGAAGTTGCCCGCGTCGTCGTACAACCGAACAATGGTGCGCCCGACGTTCGCCCCGCGGAAGATGCCCACGAAGGCCTCGCCGAGGGTGTGGAACCCGTCCACCGTCGTGTCGAAGTTTTTCAACCGACCCCGCTTGTAGAGGCGGATGATCGTTTTCGTGCAGTCCTCGAAGTCGCCGGAGAAGTGGCCGACGAGGAACTGGCCGTAGTCGTGCAGGCAGCGATCGTAGATGAGCTTCGCCTCCAACGCCTCGTCGCCGCCCGCCGGGCCGCAACAGGCGTCGTAGCACGATATGCGACCGGAGGTGAGGATCACGCCGCCGCCGACCAGGTGCCGAATCGCCGCGGTGCGCACTTTTCCAGCGGTGTTGTCGAAGAGGAAGTGGAGGCCCGCCGGGGCGAGGCGCGCCAAAGCCTCCGCTCCAGCTTCCGTCTTGTAGTTGAACGCTAGAACACCGAGCTTCCGCAGCAACGCGACCTTCCGGTCGCTCCCGCAGCTCCCGACTACGGTCACGCCCTCCATGCGCATCAATTGGCACGCGCACAACCCGACGCATGACGCCACCGCTGTCACGAGGGCCACCTGCCCCGCCTCGGGCTTCACGATCTTCTCCAACGGGAGCCGCGCCGCCCGCCCCCCGGACCCGGCCAGACCCAGGTAGAGCTCCGGCGGCACCGTGGGGTCGAGCTCCTCCACGAGCGTGCGATCCGTGATCTCGACCCAGGTGTAGGTGCGCCAGCTCGCCGTGACTTTGACGCGCATGCCCTTGGTGAGGTCCGCCACGTTCGACGCCAAAACTTCGCCGACCACCTTGCCGCGGGGCACCCGATCCACCTCCCACTCGGGCTCCCGGCCCGCGATGCCGAGCACGCGCATGTACGGCTCCAGCCCGATGTACAGCACCTTCAACAGAACACAATTCGCGGCGAAGCGGCACTTCGGCCCGGCGACGCACGCGTCGCGGAAGCCAAAGCAGTCCGGGGCGAGGATCTCGCTGTTCCTCACGTGGCGTTGCACGTAGCATTCCCTCGTGGTCGTCGGGAAGAAGGAGGTCATAGTCCTTTCGTCTCAGCTTCTTTTTGGGCTTGCTCGATGGCGCAGGAGTCGCACTGGAGGGCAGCCTGCAGGGGCTGCTCACTGCTTAGCCACCGGAGAAACGGCGCTAGACGCGAAGCTGAGGACGCATACGAAGCTTCTTGGAATGCTCTGCGCCCAGGACAGGGAGTTCGTACGTAACGCTCGACACCAGGCAAAATGCAGGAGAGGCTCGAACCCGCACGAAACCCGCGCGGAATCAGTTTGACTTTAATTGCTCGAACAGAGGCCTGCGAAGACTCTTTGGCTGCGAATCTGTAGCTTTGGACCGCAGCCTCGAGGCGCTTTGAGAGCTGAGGCTTTGAGTGATGCTGCATCGCCGCGTGTTGTACGGTCAGCGTGCACAAGCTAGTTGCGTCGACGCACGGTTCTTTTCATTCTCACCACGACGCGCAAAGCTTGCGCCTGGCAGCGCACTTCTCTGCCCTAGCAGCACACCAGCGACACAGACAGCAACCACACACATGATGGCCGCACGCGCGCTCTGCGCGTTGGCGCTCGCCGCCACCACGGCCAGGGCCGCCGACGGCATGATCAAGAACGCCGAGGCCTACTGGGTCATCGACCCCACGGACCAGACCTGTTTGACGGAGCTCGGGACGTTCGGGGCCTGCGACGACGACGCTTTATACATGTACCTGAGCCGGCCGGTCGGCTTCTTCGATCGCTTGCTGCGGGGCACTAAATCAAGAAGGTCCTTAGCGATGGTGCTGGAGCCCGTGCCTAGAAGGGCTTGTTTGTCCACCAAAAAGAGCCACGGCCGCACGGTCCTGGGCGGCGGCGACTGCTCGTCCGTCTCCCGGGCCCAGCAGTGGGAGATGCTCCAGTCCAACGCCAAAAGAGCGCCGTCCCGGACGCAGAACGAGGACATGGTCGCCGCCGTCGCCCTGACCACCAACAAGCAGCGCGACTGCGTGGTCCGCGACTCCAGCATCTGGTCGCGTGCTGCAAGGATGCAGCGCGCTTTAAGCGGGGGCGGCAACTCGCGGGAGCAGGCGCCCAAAGGAGCTTTATCGAACACCGTAAGTGTGCTCAAGTGCTCCCAGCGGGGCCACACGCCGTTAGAATTGACGGCCTCGAACGTCGCGACGAGCGGCTTCCTCTTCCAGGCCGCCGACGGCGCCGCGTGCTACGACGGCATTCGGTTCCGGGCCTGCTCCGACGAGGACCGGAGCCTGCGCTGGGGCATCGGCGTCAAGTTCGAAAGGGGCCGCCCCAAGACGGCCCTCTACAAGTTCTACAACGCCTCGGACTCGTGCCTCGTGGAGAAGGGCGACGCCTTAGTGTTGGGAAGTTGCGCCCAGAAGAACGCCCTGGGCTGGGGCGTGACGCGCGGCCGGCTGTGCCGGAACGGGAACTGCGTCACTTCTGGTAAGTGCCTGGCGCGCTCGGCCTTCGACGCCGCGGCCAAGCTCATGCCCTGCAAGCAGAACGTCTACGAGCACCTCACGTTGACCCTAGATTCGGACGGCTCGGACGCGTACGCGGTCGGCGTCCGTTCATACTTCAGAGAGAGCGAAATGAGGATTTTTACTTGGTCCGTGTTCTTGAATCGAGGCTTAAGACCCCTCACACTCCCATGTAATGAATGTCCAAGCTGCCGATCGCCCCTACTCTCGCGCGCTCTGAGATATCTTGTTCGGCGCTCTTCTCTCATGTTATTTCCTTCGCAGGCTCGCGCAGGCGCTCAAGGAGGCCGCCGCGCGCGAGAGCGAGCAGGCGGCGAAAGCGGCGGGCGCCGGCCGCTCGTCGGTCCAGATGTGAGCCCGCGTCTCTGCGGGGTTCCGTAGATAAGCTATCAAAGTAGTTACCCTGCCGCGGCGATAGCGCATCGTCGAAGACGCCATCGCCGCGACCCACTAGACGCGTAGATCCGCCAAATCCGGCCCCCGCCGCTCGCTCGGGTACCCGTCCGCATCGCTCCCCCACAGCCCACGCTTCTGGCCGCGGCGCCACCATGTCTGCTCACCCTCGTCGCGCGGCGGCCAGGAGGCGTGGACGCCGTGTTCGGCGGTATGAGAATGTGCGCGCGCGGCGGGCGCGGCGGCCGGCGGCGCCGGCGTCGGGCCCGTATTAAACGACGCCTGCCACGTGCGTAGCGGTGGCGAAGGCGGCGCTGTGGTGCCAGTATTAAAGCGCGTGGCGTCACGCGCGCAGAGCCGGTCGACGGCGCGCGTCCGTTCCGGTCGAGGGAGAGCGCGTGCGCGGCGGCGGCGCTCCATGCGGTAGGCGGCGCATTCTCGCAGCGCGTCCTCTGCCTGTTGCAGGGCGTAGTGGTCCACGGGCCTGGCGGGCTCGGGCAGCCTCCGTGTACTCGTGTCTAGCTGCACATGGACGCGGCCGGCGCGCACAACGACTTGCGGCGGCATTCGTAGGGCTGCCCGAAGGCTTATTAGCGTGCAGTTATGCTTGCGGCAGCATGCGTAGGGCTGCCCGACGGCCTTATTTGCGTGCAGTTATGCTTTTTGTGGCCTTGGCAGGTCCGGGGAGCATGGTGGCTCTGCGAAGCGCTGTGCGTGCGGGTCTGGCGCTGGTCAATTTGACCGGCAGCGCTGCCCTTAGCGCTCGCGTCGGAGCTCCGGAACGCGTCTCCTTGGCGCTTTGACACAAACGAAAACGAGGCTGCGGGAGCACCGGAAGGCGTCTCTTTGGCGCTGATCAACCAACCCTAAAAAGGGCTGCGGTACGCCGCCGCGGTGAAGCCATACGGCCAGCCGCGCCGCGCCCCCCCACCGCGTGGCCAGCCGACATGTCGGGCGCCGACGCCCCCCCGCCGCAGCCGCGCCGCTTCTTCCAGCACCCCGTCGACGGGACAGCGCCGGACTGGGTGACGCCCTTCGCCGCACATGCGCCGCCCCCCTCCTCGACGCGGCGGGGCAGCGGCCGCCGGGTCTGCGACTTTTTGCCCAACGCGACGCCCCAAGCGACGAACTCGGCCTTCTCGCCGCGGCGGGCCCTGGACTTCCTGCCGCCCACGCCCTATGACCCGCCCCCCAGTCCGTTGGAGGCGGAGAACGCGGACCTGCGGAAGCGCCTCGCCGAGGCCAAGTCCAAGGAACAGACCTCGACGCGCGGCCGGGCCGTGCTGCGGAAGCGGGTCCAGGACGCCGAGGCGAAGCTGAAGGCAGGGGACGGTTTACAACGGGAGGTGCTCGAGCTACGACGGCGCGTGTCGCTCACGGAGGAGGAGGGGCTCCGAGAAGTGGATGCGTTGCGGCGGACGTTGTCGGAGCGGGGCGAGACGACGCTCGACGAGGTCGCGGTGCTCAACACGAAACTCGCGCAGGCTGAAAGAAGGGCGACATATCGGGAAGAGTTCGACGACGACGATCCGTTGAGACCGGGCTTCCACGAAAAGGCTTCTGAAAGGATCAAAGAAGTGTACCTGAGCGCGATGAACGAGCACTTTGAGCGGGTGGCGTCGGGCGTCGTGGCGCTGCGGAAATCCAGCGAACGGGACGCCGCCGAGGAAAGTGTCGAGGGCTACGCGGCCTTGGTGCGGAAGGCTCTCAGGGAGCGATCCGCGGCGGACGCGAACCTGAAGGACAACTTAGTGGAGCCCGTTTCATTAGGGTCGCCGCGCTTCGAGGACTACTCTTCTCCTACATCCGCGGCGCGTGTCTCAAAACCCACGCTCACGAACGTCTCCACGGACCCGCGGGAGGTCGAGGTGGAGATCACTGTTACTACTCCGGAAGCCACGGTGGAGTACTGCGTGTCCCACGTGCACACGGCCTCGAGCCCGCGGTCCATAACCATCCCGGCGGAGAACAAGTGGACGCGTTCGGAAGAGCCCGGCCCCGTGCGCCTGGCTAAATTGAAGGCGGGCGGGCGGCACGTCGTCATCTGTCGAGCCACGGCTCCGGGGCGCCCGCCGTCGAAGGTGGCCAGCGAGGCCTTTGATCTATTGCCGCCGCACCTCGTGCAGCACGCGCACCACGTGCACGAGTTGCGGGTGCTGAAGGGTCCACGTCCATGCGCCCTGTGCGGTGTCCAGGACGACGGCCGCCCGGGCTATGGCTGCCCCGAGTGCCCTGGCTATGCTTTATGTGCCCAGTGCGCCCTCCCGCCCGGCTTCTCGCCGGACGCAAATCAAGAACCCAAGGACTGCGTGGCCGTGGACGTCGGGGCGAAGCGGGTCTGGTTGTCGCGGCGCATCGAGTTCAAAGGGAATTATACGCGAATTTTAGACGCTTCGTTTGGCGTCTTGGACCAATTGGCATTAACACTAAAACAGCACGCGTCGATCCGTTTAAGATTGGAGGGCCACGTCAATTCCAGGTGCGGCTTGAATTGCGACGGGTCGACTGCGTGCACGAACAACCGCTGCGCCGCGCTGTTCCGTGGGCGGGGCGGCAGCGTGGGCTTCTCCCTGGGCCGGGCGGACGCGGTCGCGGAGGCTTTACACGAGCGGGGCATCGAGGCCTACCGCCTGGAGTGCCGCGGGCTGGGGGGCAGCCGCGTCGTCGAGGACACGGAGGGCGAGGGAAAGCACCGCAACCGGCGCGTCGAGGTGCACACCGTGGCGTGGTCCTAGGTTTTAAACCTCTGTGGTTTGTCTTTAATAGTCGCCTTGCTCGACAGGGCTGCTCGACAGGGCCTGGCGGCTTGCACTCTTCAGCCACGCTCCAAGGCACACTGTCCCCCCTGGGTCGTTGCGGTTCTAGAGTTAGTGGGTTGAAAATTAACATTAGCGAGGAGGAGGGGCCCGAGGGGGGCGGGGGAGTTCGGGCGGGAGAGTTCTTCGGGAGGGGCTTGATGCGCTTCCGCGCAGCACTTGCCGTGTTTTACGAGCGAGAGGCAAGCTCGTTGATCCGTGATCAGCGGCCGCCGCCCTCCGGGTTGATGACGCAACGACTGCTCCCGCCAGGGTTGATCAGCAGCGGCCTATCTGCGGCGGCGGCCGGCGCGTCGAAGCCAAGATCGTCGTCGAGGGCTGGGAGCGTCATCTCGGGATCGATGACCGGTTCTGGACCTAGCACGTGCCTCGGCGACCGGTCCGCTCGGTGCTGAAGCGCTCCTGAGGAGCACACTCCCCCGTAATCTTGGTTCTCGGACCCGCGGCCCAGTCGCAATTCCAACGCTACCGATTTACAAGATGACCGGTCGACCTCCGCCCTAGGGGCTGGAGACCTCTAGGTAATTCCACTGGCAGCCCGGCCTGGGCCCGGGCCGTAGTGAAAGAATAGTAGAAAACAACAGTGTGGTTAGGGGCAATCAGCCCCTGATGTACGGCGGCGGGCCCCCCGGCCCGGGCATGCCCGGCGGGCCGTTCTCCACGGGGATCGGGATGGGCACGAGCGACGGCTGCGGCGGCGGCAGGAGGAACGCGGGAATCCCGACGCCCCCACTGCAGCACATCTTGAACATGATGAAGTCGCAGCAGTTCATGCCGCTGTCGCAGTCCCACATGGCCTCGCACTGGCCCGGCCGCAGCTTCTTCTTCTTCTCCTTGGGCCGCGCGGCCGCCTTGTTCTTGGCGCGCTTTTCTTCGTTCGTTTTTCGCGTTTCGTCGGAGACGGCCATGAGCAGCAGGGCGTCCTGGCCGACGTTCGCGTCCTCGAACGCGAAGGACGGAACGGGTGCTTTCTGACCGCCGAGTCCCGCTAACACGTATTCCCGGAACGCCAACCAGCCCACCGAATAAGGCGGCGACAGCGGCCGGCCGCCGACCTCCACGTTGTCGATCGCGTGCATACATACTTTACCTTCATCATTTAAGTGGAAGGTCGACTTGGCGTCTACATAAGCTGCGGTCTTGGAGCCGCGCGCGTACCACTTCGAGTACCAGGTAATCACGATTTTTTTGCCGGCCCAGTCGTACCTCAATTTAAAGGTGATGTCCACGTCGTCGATGAGCACGGAGCGGAACATTCTAATAACTCCAAAAAACTGCTTGTAGTTCTCGAGGCCCCGCGTCTGCACTCCAGACGGATCGGCGAACTGCAGGTTGTCCGCGTAAATGTCCCAACTCAGTTCCCGGTCCGCGAACGCGGGCACGTCGCTCCGCAGGGCGTCAATAGCTCTGCCAAGATTGAGCTCGAACTCGCTCGGGGTCTTACGATTTGATTCATAGGGGGATGGCAGCTCCAGTTTCTCGCTGTCGCCGAGGCCGTAGGTCGACTCGGTCTCGTCCTCGACGGTCGCCTGCAGGACGGGCCGCTCAAGCGTGCTGTGGCGCACTGTAGTACTGCGCGCCGCGCGCGCCGGGGGGGTCGCCACGTAGGCCGCGGCGGTTCCACATGCTGCGAGTAGTGTCACTATCCTCATGGTGGCCCTGAACGACGTGGTCTTTGGTAAAAAGCTTCAAGGACTTGCTCAGGTATGTTGCGAGGACTTTGCTGCTAACGACCTGGCGTTTGGAAGGAAGAGGAGCGCTGACAAGATCGCTATCAAACTTGATGCCAGCCACGTCCTACGCCGACCCGCACTTTTTTTATCACTCCAGAAGACAACAGAGGCAACAGTGGTGATCACCCGAGCACTCTTCCTTCTCCCTCAGTTCCTAGCGTGCACCACGCGGCACGCCTCCGGTTTGTTTGACAGGTTTGGGGTGGCCTGTCCGGATCTCGTATTGAGACGCCGGGGGCAGCGCCGAGTGCCCGTTCGCAAGCCGCGCCGGGCGGGATTCCATTCGGGCCGGACCCGAGGCCAGCGCAACGTCATCGCAAGGGCTGCAGACCAATGGAGCCCCCCCGTATTTTAAGGCGCCGCCACACCTTCGGGGACCGGCCGCAGCGCGACGCGCTGCACCCCATCCGGCGCCGGCAGACCGCGCTCGCGCCGGCGGCCCAGGACTGGCGCGAGGCGGCCTACTCCCTGGGCATTTTGAAAACGGGCTACTTGGAAACGTCAGCGGAGACGTGGGACCGCCTCAGTGCCCGGAGCGGGTCGGCGCGGAAGACGCGCTTCGTGGTCCTCACGCACGCCCAGCTCAGCTGGTTCAAGCGGGCGCCCGGCGATGCGGAGTACGGCGACGAGCGGGGCGCGATCCCGCTCGACGAGGTGACCGCGGTGGCGCAGGCGGGCGAGCGCATCGAAGTCTTCGACGGTCGTGGGCTACGGCGCTGGTTTCTGTGCATCGACGGCAAGACCAAGGCCTGGCGCGACGCCATCGACGTCGCGCGCCAGGCCCGGGGGCGCAAAAAACCCGAGAGTACACCGGCGCCGCGGGCGCTGATCCTCCGGACGCGGCCGGAGAAGCGGGTCTTGGTGGAGCGGCGCGCGGCCTACGGCGTCGCGGCGGTGGTCAAGCCGCCGTCGGCCGGTGCGACGCGGCGTCGACGCGGGGCCTTGAGGTGTTGCGGGCCGCGGGCGACGTGCAGATCGACGCGGCGGATCTCGTGAAAGCGGCGGCCGTCGGTCGGAGCGTCCTGGTGGCCGCCGACGGCGCGCGCGTGGTCATCCGGGCCGTGGCGGCGCCGCCGCCGGCGCGGGTGAAGCGAGACTGGCGTCGCTGGCCTCCATCGTGTACGCTTTGAAATACAGAGCGGTCGCCGCCCTCCCGCTCTGCGTTATTGCGTGGACGGAGGTTCGAAAAGTTCTAATGACGAGGCGCGACGAAGACGTCGCCTTTTCATTTACAATACGACCCCCTCCAAAGGAGGCGAGCGAGTCCGACCGCAGCCGGTCGCCGGAGCGCGTGCCCGGCAAGCACGAAAGCATCCCCGCCAAAGTCGACGTGACCGACACGGGCGCATTGAGGGCAGCAGAAGCGGCCACGGGCGTCGGCCGCAAGTTCATCGTGGGCTGCTCCGGGGACATGAAAAGCGCCAAGAAAATGTGGCGCGCGACGCAGCGGTGGCGCGCCCACTACGGCACAGTCAACGTGCTGAGCGAGGGCCACCCCCATTTCGAGGTCATCAAGAAGGCCTACCCCCACTACTGGGTCGGGCGCGGGCGGGCCGGGCAGCTCGTCTATTTGGAACGGGTCGGCCACGTCGACGTCAACGCCCTAGCGCGCGCGGGCGTGACTCTGGATGCTCTCGTGTGGCACTACGTCGCGGTGCACGAGTTCACCTGGGCCTACCTAGCGCCGGAGCGGGACGGGCCCCGCAGCTCCCAGTGCGTGGTCATGGACGTGGACGGTATTCAACTGGCGCAGTGCCGGGGCGTCCGCCTCCAGTTCGTCAAGGCCTGCGCGAAGATCGCGCGGGAGCACTACCCCGAGCGCGTGTCGCGGGTCATCATCTGCAACGCGCCGCAGTGGTTCCAGATCGTTTGGAATGTTATCAAGCCCCTCGTCGACCCGAAGACGGCCCAGCGGGTGAGCATCGTGCGGGCCGGGGCCGAGACGCTGGCTGCTTTACGGGAGGTCTGCGACGACTCGCAGATCCCCGAGTCCTACGGCGGCGCGAACAAGGACCCCGAGCTGTCCGAGCCCGAGCGGCGGCTTGCTGCAGCGATGACTTGAATTTCAATCTTTCTTCCCGGCGCGCGACAGCGGCGCCCTCTTTCTATACCTTTAAGTACGTCTATATTCGTGAGTCTGAAATATTTATATCATTGCGCCCCCCTCACCGTCCTCGATTTGCAATGCATTTACTTATCTAGTCTACTTATTTAGTACTCCGTATACACTGAGTACTAACTCGGAGCCGCGCGGCCGTTAAAAACTTACCCTTCAGCATACTTCCCACGGTAAAACTCCAGGACTTTCTGGGTATGCAAAGTGTCAGGGTGCGCCGTGCCGAAAACGCGTCGCATGACTCCAAGCGTGTCTTCGAGCATCTGAAGCGCCTCGCGCTTTTCCTCGGCCGAGGAGTCTCCTGCTAGGGTCGCGCAAAATAAATCCTCACTCAAAGACAGTGTAAGAGTGTGTTCAGCCCCGAGAACACGGCGCGCCACGGGGGTCGTTTTGCGCATCATCGACTTGACTTCTTCGAAGCGCTCTAGTTTGTGCAGCAATGTCGCGAGGTTGCAGGCTTCTCTGAGAGTGCCTTTATGTTCTACGCCATGTAGCTTTATGGTTCCAGAGTATACATCTTGCTGGAGGCGCACTGCATCCTTATCTTGTCCAAGCATTGTATATGTGCTCGCAAGATTGCTCTGCGTGACGAGCAGATTTATTTCTGATGCGCCAAGACGCCGCTCCATAGACAACTCGGCCTCTCCCACGAACAACGCGTCCGCGTGGTGGTTTCCAGCAGATAAACCGTTCCCGAGCTGCGTGATCGCACTTCTCCGAACAAAATCCCCCTCCGACCGGCCCAAATACGCCCTCCAGCACGCCCACCCAAGCGCGCACGCCACGACGCCGTGGTACTGTTGCTCGCACAGGCCGCACGTGACCCACCGCTGAAACCTCGCATCAAACTCCTCGCCCCACAAATTGTTCTCCCTGGCCCCAGCGACTAAAAGCTTTGCCTGCTCCGCCAAGCACGACACGTGCACGACGCCCAGTTCTGGAGAATAAACGCCGACACGATCTCCACAGGCGCATCCTCGCACGAGGCCTTCTCCCGTGCGTGGATGCACGGCCTCGAGGCAGATGTAGCATTTCTGGCCCTGGGTGTCGTCCGCGCACGCCTCGACCGCGACCGCGACTGCTTCCTTACATTTTTTTTCCGCATGATACTGTTCCGCGTTGCCGCCGCGGTGAATCTTCTTACAGATCTGCATGTGGCCGCGGCGTCAGTGATCATGTTGGCATGTGGCATCGCAATATCTCGTTTTGCACCGCACACACCGCGGGGCGTCGTGAGACAGTGGCGCGGCGCAGGCGGCGCAGGTCGAGAGCAAAAACATATCGTGCGGTGGCGAGATAGCGGGACTGCGAACGGCCAAAGCTGGGTAAATGTCACGGCAAAACCCGCGATCAAAACCTACACGACCGACTACTAGTACGCGCACGCTAGACGCCACCGAGCGAGGCCACTACTACAAAACGAACGACTTACTACATCTTCTGGAACTGGTCGATGAACTTGCCGATCTCGTCGAACAGGTTCCCGACGCCCCCGTCCTCCTGCGGCCCGCCCTCGTACACCTCGTCGAAGAGCTCCTCGAGGATCTCGTCGTTCGGCGGGCTGTTGTAGTTCTTCACGAAGGCGTAGCCGCCCTCGACGCTCTCCTCCGTGCCGGTTTGGCGCCACACCGTGTAGGGTCTTGGATAGGTCCGGGCCAGCGCGCCCCACTCCAGCGTCCGCAGGTAGTAGCACGGCTCCAGCTTGTCCACCAGACGCTCCTTGAAGAGGCGCCCGGCCATGCCAAAACCCGTGGTCCCCATGTCCACGAGGTACGGGTTCAGCAGCGCGATCGGTCGCATGGTGTCCGCACATATGTTCACGAGCTCTTCGCACGCGTCCCGTTCGGGCGCTCTAGGACACAAAGCGAAGACCGCCTTGTCTCCTTTTTCAAGTTTGTCCCGGGGGAAGGCCGCCACCCGCACGTTGGGCGGGACCTCGGCCTCGTCCGGGTTGTCCATCTTCCAGTCGTTCCGCGCGCCCGCCGCGGCCCCGGCGTCCGGGAAGAACAGGACCAGCGTCTCGTCCTCCTCCAAGGACAACGCCCACTCGATGGCCACGTCGCGCGCGAACTCCGTGCTCAATTTAAGTTTGGTGTAGGTCTCGTCGCCCATGCTCGTGTCGAAGTCCAAGCGAATCTTGAGCGCGCCGTCGCCGATGCAGGCCAGGAGACCGCTCGAGGCGTCCTGGACAGCGCCGTCGAAGTCGTCGCTCAACGGCGTGGCGCGCGCTTCGCCGCCCTCCTCGACCTCGTAGTCTACTACTGCTCGTCGAACTGTTCTGGCGTGCCGTGTTCTGTGCCGCGTCGGCGGCGTGACGAGCGCATGGCTCAATGGCAGCAGGGCTGCGAGCAGTCTCGCCATCGCGGATTGCTGCGTCGGAATTAGCGATCCAAGCGCTGCAGCAGCTCTCCTGTCTCTTGAGGCGTCTCTCAAGTACTGCTGCCCTGCGTGCATGCCCGAGGAGCGAGGAGCACCTGAAAGTAGAACCCGCACGATATCGATTTGGGACGGGTTTCCAAACGTCACCAGCGCTCCGATTGCTTGCTACTCACGTACGGGGTGCACCAGGCAGCCGACACCACGCGTACGTGTCT
>Ga0302122_10000401_pt1 | contig 26840 bp, 25 predicted proteins | sample CB21_SCM_MG_FD_203115 | JGI IMG/M metagenome (GOLD analysis project Ga0302122, IMG submission 203115) | Marine microbial communities from Western Arctic Ocean, Canada - CB21_SCM | ecosystem: Environmental > Aquatic > Marine > Oceanic | place: Canada: Western Arctic Ocean | collected 2017-09-28 | reverse complement strand
TCCCTTGGGAGAAGTGCACGCGTTCGTAGGGGAATAGCCCCGGTTTTGCCTGGAGCGACCACCCCTCCCTCATACGGGGACGGGGGGGCAACTTCGCGACCCCATACCCCGACTTCGAGAACTCAGCAAAATATCTTCGACTGGTCCCTCACCATGAAGAGCAGCCGAGCAACCTTTGACCCATACCCCTAACATTAAAGACAATGACTAGGGAGAAGACAACTCCTGAACAGGAAGAAAAGAAACAATATCATGACAAATACCAACGAGGATATAATCAAACAATTTCTGGTGGCTTGGTCTAATCTCGACCCGAACGAGCTTACTGAATACTTCGCGGAAGATGGTATTTATCACAATATACCTACATCCCCTACCGTCGGTAAAGAGCAGGTTCGAGCTCAAATAACAGGGATATGTGAACGCTGGACCAAAACCAGCTGGGACCTCGTGACTATCGCTTCAAATGACAACTTGGTCATTGCCGAGCGCGTGGATCGTACCGAAATGGGTGACAAGAAAGTTGATCTCCCTTGCACGGGCGTATTTGAGATGGAAGACGGAAAAATTAAGGTCTGGAGGGACTATTTCGACTTGAACACTTTCCGCAAAGCAATGGAATGATTCGTGATTATTTTCGGTAGGTGAGACGAGAGTACGAGATTGACGATGTTGCCTACCCAATGTAGTCAATATCGTAGATATTCCTGCACAGACCTATATGGAATTTCCGCAGTACATGCAGTTTTTTCCGACCTTCGTCTTATGAACGTAGAATGAATTCCGGCCATGCTAACCTATTGGAGCGAAAGTTGAGGATAGACTAGATGACTGAGATTGATAGCGAAAGTATTTATCGTTCCGTTCAGACACAGTATGGGGACAAAGCTGATGGTTTTTTGAACGCGCCTGTGAAGCCATTAGAATTGGAGCTAACGGTAATCGACAATCCACTTACTGACGCATGCTGTGATGGTTCACCCGACGACTACACGTTAGAGATTCTGTCGAAACACTACAACAATAATATGACCAGAAACCTTCCGGAGTCTGTCAGAAACATCGCTCTCGGATGTGGTAATCCCACAGCAATCGAATCTCTGAAAAAAGGTGATGTTGTTCTCGATCTTGGATCTGGAGGTGGGATTGACTGTTTTCTGGCAGCAGCAGAGGTCGGTCCCGATGGAAAGGTAATCGGGATAGATTTCACCCCAAGTATGATTAGACTGGCTAATGAAAATGCCCATAAAGTTGGGGTTCGAAATGTGGAATTCAGACAGGCCATGATAGAAAATATCCCTTTTCCTGATGGGAGTTTCGACGTAGTGATGTCTAATTGTGTCATTAACCTTTCCCCAGACAAGGATAAAGTTCTCACCGAAGCGTATCGGGTTATGAAGCCCGGTGGTTCGTTACGTGTTTCTGATATTGTCCTCACTGAACCACTAGAACTAAGTACCGATGAATTAATTGAAGATTGGTCGTCATGTATCACGGGAGCAATACTTGTGGATGATTATCAGAAAAAGTTGGAAGAATCCGGTTTTACAGGTATATCTATCGAACTGCGTGCAGGCCCAAGAGACGGCATCGGGTCGGCTGATATAGTCGCTCGAAAGCAACAATCCCAACCCTAACAAGATATAGCCTAGGCCTAAAAATATAGGGAATCCCATAAAGGTCGATTCAGCCATAAGTTCCACCGAAACAGCGGTATCTGTATACCCCTCAGCAGCCAACCAGAGGCCCAAGCCTTAGTGCAAAGACGCTAAATGTGTACCAAGCAGAACAAAAAGAAGAACAAAGCCCTAGTAGAAACGTCTAAAAAACTGACAGACCTACGGTAGGTCCTAATATCTTGTGTTGTACACGCGAGGCATATATAAGCGAGTACCAGAGTTATTTCAGCCCTTACTTGCCTACGGACCGACTGGGAAGATCTCATGCGAGCACGTATAATTTAATGAATAACCACTTCACTAGCGGAGGTAAATCTGCAATATCTGACATATGTATTCATAGCAGGATTAATGCTCCTAGTGGTGGGTTGTGCCACTGGACAAGTTACAGGTGCGTCTGTTGATGCTGTTGATATTGATGCTACAGTTGAAGCAGAGGAAATAATTAGTGCAGGTAAAGTGCTATATCTGGCAAATTGTGCAACTTGCCATGGCGTTAACCTGCAAGGCAATCCCGATTGGCGCTCTGGAACTGATAAAGATGGTCAACGCTTACCGCCTCCGCTCAACGGCACTGGACATACTTGGCACCATTCACGGGAAGTTTTGCATCAAATTCTAAAGTATGGCTTAAAAATTTATGATGAAAAATACGAAGGTAAGATGATAGGCAATGAAAATTTAACTGATAAAGAGATTTATTCTATATTAGAATACATCGAGAGTGTTTGGCCTGAAGAACTTAGAACTAATTATACAAAAAACTATAAATAAAAAGAGAATTAAGTTATGGACAATACTGTTAATAGCTCAACATTTAAAATGCCATTAATGGTAAGGCGTGGCGGATACTAGGCTTATTTGGCATATCAATGACCCGCATGACGATGATGACGGTCTTTAGCAAATTTGCATACAAGTTTTGTAGCCGAGTGCTCCCCCACCATAAGGGACGAGGGGGCAAACCTTTGACCTGCCACCCCCCTTTAACTTTGTCCGCAGATTGTCCGCAACGGCTGTGATTCCTATTTACACCCGTTTACACAAAGCCCAGTGTTTATAAGGGTTTTATGACGTTGGTTTACATCCATTTACACCCCAAAGCGAAGGCAGAGGTCGGAGGTTCGAATCCTCCCGGGCGCACCATACACACCTAACGGATTGTTGATGTCAGACTAAACATCACCTACAAAATTTGCAATATCTTCGAACGATTTCTTAGTGATGGCGGGGACCTCACAGCTGTCGGTCGGATAACCTACAACCAGTAATAGATACGCACGTTCAGACGCCGGACGACCAAAAATGTCGTTCAAGAATTTCATGGGACTTGGCGTATGGGTCAGTGTGGCAAGTCCCGAAAAGTGCAACGCTGCTATCAGCATCCCACAAGCGATTCCAACAGATTCAGAGGGATAGTAGTTTTTTTGTCGGCGTCCTTCCTCATCCTCTGAATATTTTTCTAGGAAAACACCAATCAATACCGGTGCAGTCTCTAGGAATGGTTTTTTTCATTTGTTCCCAAGGGAGCGAGCGCCTCTAGCCATTCTTCAGGCGCTTTTTTTTCATAAAACTCACGCTCTTCCTTTTCTGCTTGAACACGGATGCGATATTTTATCTTTGGGTCCGCGGTAATTGAAAAATGCCAAGGTTGCATATTTGCTCCACTGGGAGCAGTTCCCGCTGACATTATGGCATTTTGGATAATTTCATTTGGAATTGCGTCCGTCGAGAAGTCTCTTACTGTCCGTCGTTCTTTGATTTTGTCGTAAAACCGTTCGGATGTGTGAATCATTTCCGACTCAGATTGTTTTATGAAATTCAATTTTTCACTATTCATGTTCTTTCCATTCAATTTGGATGTTCTCGCTTTTTAGAATCGCGTGGATAGTGTAAATACTGTATTTATTTTGAATACTGTACTGCATTCCGACCTCTGGCCCGAGTTCTCTAACTTTTATGTAAGTGTAAAAAACAGCTAAAAATCGCTGGCAGAAATGTTCTTCGGATTGGTAAGGCCGATAGTTTGTTTTGCTTTAAGCACAGCGAGTTCCGACTGACACTCACAGGAAGAATATTCAAGTGCCCGGCTATCTAGGATAGAAATTTGCCCACGATTAACCTGGATAGTACCTTTCCTTTCATAGTCTGCTAGCGCCGTGCTGACCGATTCTCTTCGAACGCCGAGTATCTCGCCCAGTCCTGCATGAGTAACGGGTAAGTCAGAGCTGCGATTATAAAATTCCAACATGCGGAGAAAATGGGCTAGTCTCCGATCTATTCGATGATGTCTACTGCAATTAAGAGTTAATTCGTGGCTGCGGACAACCTCAGCCGCGTGGGAGAGAATGACTCGCAACAGATCATTCGACTTTACCAATATCTCGGAAAAATCAGCCTTCGGAATTGTGAGCGCTTCGGTCGCTATTTGTGCCACGACTCGACCCGTTACTACAGACTGAGCAAGGGGAGTTGTTGATGTTTCATCTGCTGTGCCAATAGCTCCGTAGGCGGCCTCTGGGCCTCTCATTGCATTTGCAATGCCCGTGCCGTCGTTGCCTTCGAAGACGGAAACTATCAGACCTTTTACCACGAAATAAACAAGATCAATCGGCGCTCCCTGATTTGCTAGAATCGAACCTTGTTCGTAATGTTCCAGACAGCCACGCTTAAGAAGCGCGTTCTGAGTCTCGTTAGTAAGACAGTTAAAAAGAAGATTCTTAGATGCTTTGGCCCGAACGTGATTTTCGGTAATTTTATCAACTTGTACTTGAATGATTGTTTCCTTCTAAATCTGGTGTTCACCACTAAGTTGATTTACTAAATTATACTAAAAATAGTACCCTACGATATGCGTAAGGTGCAGAAAAAAATCTCCTATAGCGGTAAGATGTGGTTAGTTTTTTCAGAGTTGCTTGTCGTCATGAGACTCGACCTATTTCTAGTCCTAGAGATACTTTATTGACTAGTGGAGCTCGATGAAATAAGGCGTATGGTTAAGAAGTGTAGAGGGTAATATTGACATGACAGTGACACGATCTCTTTATTTCGCAAACAATGACGTGGCCGCCACTAGCGAAGTTATTGACTCTATTCTTGAAATCAAGACTACTCATGAAGATCTAGGCGCAAGCGGTGTTGCCCTATGGTTTGAGCATACGGGCAGAAATTTTGGGGCATTGGAGCTTATTTCGTCATTTCATAGTTACGCTCATATGGGCGAGGTAACGAAGCAATTTCGAAATCTTCCTCGCTCTGTGAGACGCCGAGATTCAATGAGCTCTCCGGTACAACTTTTGAGTTCTTGGAACTGTGATATCGCGTGGTTATTTGGGCGAAAATGGTCCGAACTTGAAGAAGATGAACTAGAAGAGATTTCGATTTTTGTTGAGTACCCAATTAATGTTACGACAGAATTGAAACCTCTTTCGGCGGAGAAGTTTAACGTGATAGATGCACTTCAACCGATTGCAGAGATTGCTGCCGCCGAAGGTGGATTTGCTGGATTACGAAATATTACTGGCGGAAATTTGCCAGGAGGAAGTGATGCAGTAAATTACTCTTCAGTATTTGACTTATTTTTTAAAGATTGGGCAGCGTATGACCGGACTCTAGACTCTCTTAGTAATGCTAGCATTTTGACTGATTTAGCAAGAATAGCCTCTGCAACGCCATTTATAGGAGCAAGTCGCATAAAAACTCGTTTGGATATTGAGGGCCATTTTGCTTAACTTCCAAAAAATATTTCAGCAGACTAATTTATTTTTTGCTAAGTCCAGAAAATGAATACTGATAGAACAATTAATTGACGACGTTCGTGTGTGCTCCGTCCAGATAGCTACCTAGATTAGATACAGCAATATCCATAAGCCTCTGTCTTGATGCTTTTGAATACCAAGAAATATGAGGCGTAATTACGCAGTTTTTTGCCGTAATTAGAGGATTGTCGGTAGGTGGTGGCTCTACATCGAGGACATCGAGTCCAGCACCGCCAATTTGATAACTATTCAATGCTGCAGCTAGTGCCTCATTATCTACAAGTGGTCCTCTACTTGTATTTATCAAGATTGAATCTGGCTTCATTAGTGCCAGACGACGTTCATTTACAAGATGCTTTGTTAATTCTGTGAGGGGACAATGGAGACTAATCACGTCTGCTTCGGAAAATACAGTATCCATGTCTGAATATGTAACCTTCAGTCCGTTGAGCGCTTCATCAGTTGGCGGAAACTCATCATGAGCAATGATTGTCATTCCCATGGCTGCTCCAATTCGAGCAAACGCTTGGCCGATTCTACCGATTCCAATTATTCCCAGAGTTTTTCCTGACAACTCAGTAATGGGTGCTAATGCAAAACAAAAATCTGGACTTGCGCTCCACTGTCCGTCTTTAACAGCATTCGCATGAAGCGCGGGTTGTCTTACTAATTCCATGAGCAGGGCGGTTGCGTGCTGGGCAACGGAGTCAGTACCGTATGTTGGAATATTGGTGACCGTAATATTTTGTTCTCTGGCGGCAATCAGGTCAACGTTGTCATAGCCCGTCGCAAGCACTCCGACATATGAGGCCTCAGGTAAGCTTTCGAGAATCTCGCGAGGTAGTGCAGTCTTGTTTGTCAGTATGTTTGAGAAGCCTTGTGCCCGATCAAGGATTTGGTCATTGGGAGTACGGTCATACACGGTGACCGTACCGATATTTTCAAAACCTTCCCATGTAATATCACCTGGATTTAAAGTGTATCCGTCTAGCACAACTATATTATTAGACATACTTAGCCTCTCAAATCTATCGACAGGTCAGGACGAATGTCTCGATCTGCTGGTTATCGATTCTATCTGTGAATCATAGATATCGTATTTCAATAGTAATGATCTCTTTTCTAAAAAAGACACCTAATTCTCACGAACTGGAGAATATCATTTGAGAACAGCTGGTGGAGTAATTATTGTTCGACCACGGCTTAGTTGTTGGGATCTATATCCGGCTAGAAATTGTAGTTATAATAGCTAAGTCATTGCAGTCATATAAGACTGCGAGCTCAGAATTTCGGAGGTTGATACGATGCGCGGGAATGATGCGATTGCTGCAATACTAAAGGCTGAGGGAGCAGAATATCTTTTCTGTTATCCAGATAATCAACTAATAAACGCGTGCGCTGCAGTTGGGATTCGGCCGATAATGTCCAGAACCGAGCGAACTACGGTTAATATGGCCGACGGCTATACAAGAATGCTCAACGGAAGAACGAACGGCGTAGTGGTTACCCAGGCCGGGCCAGGGATAGAGAATGCTTATGGCGGTATCGCTCACGCATACGCTGACTCTGTGCCGATACTTGTCATTCCTGGCGGTACAAGCCGTAATAAAATTAACTCAAATCCTGATTTTGATGCCGTTGCTAATTACTCAGGAATAACCAAATGGGCTGGCCAGATTAATCAAACCGATCGAATTTCGGAGTTTCTACGACGAGCGCATACATTTTTACGCTCTGACCGAGGTGCCCCCGTCCTTTTAGAGGTGCCATCTGATGTAGCTATGGAGGAGATATCAGGCATCGATTCGAACTATCGACCAGTAAAGACTTATAAGAGTGCTGGCAATCCGGCTGATGTAAAAGAGGTAGCTAAACTTTTACTTTCTGCGAAGCGACCAGTTATTTACGCCGGGCAAGGTGTCCTATGGGCAGAATCTACGAGTCAGCTGATAGCACTTGCTGAACTCATTAATGCTCCGGTCGCCACAACTAATTCTGGTAAGAGCGCTTTTCCTGAAAATCATCCACTTGCGCTTGGTGCTGCGGGGAATACTGTGACAAAAATGGCGCGCCATTTTGTTGATGAAGCAGATTTAGTCTTTGGCATTGGATCGAGTTTTACGACGAATCTCGCATCAATGAATATTCCCAGTGGGAAAACTCTGGTTCAAACAACTATTGACGCCAAGGATTTGAACAAAGAGCATGATCTGGACCATGCGATTATTGGTGATTGTCAGCTAGTACTTAGTCAACTCATCGAAGAAATAACGAGTCAGAGCGGTGGAGTGGGGCGTGAAGACTCTGGTATTGTGGCAGAAGTCTCGAAGGTAAAGAATGAGTGGTTAGAGGAGTGGTTACCTCTACTTACGTCTGAAGAAGTTCCAATTAATCCTTACAGAATAATATGGGACCTTATGCACACAGTTGATCTTGATAACACAGTTGTAACACATGATTCTGGGCACCCAAGAGATCAACTTATCCCATTCTGGGAGTCGACAGTGCCCCGTGGTTATCTGGGTTGGGGAAATTCGACACAGCTAGGTTATTCTCTTGGCTTGGTGCTCGGAGCAAAATTAGCATCTCCCGAGAAAACATTCATTAATTTCATGGGAGATGCAGCAATTGGGATGGCTGGTATGGATCTTGAGACCGGTGTACGGCTAAATATTCCAGTACTCACCATTGTTCTAAATAATCAAGTTTTGTCGGGTTATCCGGCACGCTATAAAGATGCGGTTGATGGTTATCAATTCACGGAACTATACGGCGAATATGCTAATGTTGCGAACGCATTAGGGGCATATGGGGAACGTGTTTCCGATACATCAGAAATTGTTCCTGCTTTCAAGAGAGCGTTTGCTGAAATGGAGCAGGGTAGGCCAGCATTACTGGAGTTTATGACGTCGGAAGAGAATAGACTTTCTCGTTATCCGGCGAAATAGTGAAGTTGGGTGACAAGAAAGCGTTTTATAGGTATGAATTAGCCTAAATATTAAGGCCGAGTTGTCCTTTGGCATTAGGCATACTGATAGGTTTTGCTGAACGAGTATCAACCATCCAGGGTCGGATGGTGCCTCCGGCACGACGCCATTTCCGATAGCAATTTTGACCACAAAATCGCTTGGATTTCGAACCAACAAGTACGTCATTAGTGCAGGCATCGCCTCTAGAGGTTTCTGGCCCAAGGCACAGTTGCCATTGGATCTGATTTTCTAAATTACTAACTATCTGGGATAACATAAAGCCGTATAAATTGGTGGGTTCTATCTCGAATTGACCAGTATCAGTGAGTACAACATTCCAGAGATTTTGACCACTAGATTGCGTCTTAATTATTTGAATGATGTATTCCTTCAGTGCTTGACCTGAAAGCCACTGAGCAGTTTTTATGCCGAGTGCCGGTTCCACGGGAAGAGGTTTCTGATCAAATATAATTCCCTTTTCGTCGTTATTGGGAGCGAAATAACGATCATAAGCCTCTCGAATCCAATTTAATGATTTAATGGCTCTGGCCCAGTCTTCTAATAACTCCGTGTAGTTTTTGTCGATCTCTGACACGTTTCCGAATAAGAACCCATCGCTCAATCTGCTAATTGACTTTTCGGAGTCGACCGGTGGAGAACTGTATACGTAGTCACAGGACGAACATATGGCATCTGCATCCCTTGTAACGATACTCTTTTCAGTTTTGCACCAACGACACGTGCCTGTGTCGAGGCACGCCTCATAATCCGCGTATATATTGGGATTTCTGCGGCTGAATGAGCGCCAGTAATTTTCAGGCAGTTCTATATATTTCCACGTATTTTGTGTATTATCTTTGTCATAAAGAAATGACCGTTTTACCTGTTCACGGTGGACCGTACGCACGATCCAGTCAGTATCAAGTGGCGGAGTCGGGATTTTATGTTTGTATACCATTTATTTTGCGATCCACTAATTCTTACTACATTAGTGGATATTAACGAGATCTACAACAGTAAAAATGCTAATAACTATAAAGTTTTGGGGTAATTTTCAATAGACTATACGATAATCTCGTTTTGATTAGAGTATATTTGTAGCACGAGTTGTATTTATCAGATCAGAATCATCGTCGTGACTTTAGAGAACTGCTATTATTCCATCTAGATGCTATAAACGGCAACATAATTGACCTTTTTTTGGAAAAGCAAAATATATAGGGGGAGATATGACTGAGTTAGTACGAATCACAGATCGTGGTCACGTCAGAGTTGTACAGATGAACCGGCCAGATAAGAAGAATGCAGTTTCTCTTGAACTTGCCTGGGGAGTTATTACTGCACTGCGTGATGCACAGGCTGATGATGATGTATGGGTTATTGGCCTAACCGGGACCGCAGATGCTTTTTGTGCTGGTTTAGATCTTACAACAACGGAAAATCAGGACCACTTTATTCCTATGTCTGATCAGGATAGGTACCTTGATGACTTGGGTTGGGTCAGCAGGTTTTTTCTCACGCTTCGGGAAGAGTGTGATAAACCGATCATAGGGGGTATTAATGGAGTCGCTGTAGGGGCTGGTTTAGCACTAGCAATGGCGACTGATATTCGTATTATGTCTGAGTCAGCCAGGTTACTGGCTGGTTATCCTCGAATTGGCGGTTCGCCGGATGGTGGACTTTCATTCACGCTTACACAGGCGATTGGTTATGAACAGGCCATGAAGTTTCTTCTTGAAAACAGAACAGTGACCGGTCTAGAAGCTCAGCAGCTAGGACTGGTAAGTGAATCGGTTCCAGACGCAGAGTTTGAGGATAGATTTCATTCGTACCTGGATTCACTCACCAAAATATCTCCAATTACTGCTCGAGGAACAAAACGAGTTATTCGTGCTGCCACTCGAATTGATATGGAGAAGCAACTCCACTATGAACTAGTGAATATAGGTAAAACATTAGGTAGTGGTGACGGACAGGAAGCAAGACGGGCATTTATCGAGAAACGTGATCCAGTCTTTACGGGAAAAACCTTCACAAGTTAGCTACGAAGGAATTCCTATTTTTTCGCGTTCTTCCACACTGGCAATCTTGAAAATAGTCCAATGCCGAAGCTGTGCAATATCGTTCATGCTTTCGTCTTGAAGCAAGACATCAAAGTTTGCAAAATGATGAGCCTTTTGTTCGTAGGCATTGATAAGTCGAGCTCCACCAGTGATGCTCGTATTTACGTTAATTTTCCGAAGATGTTGCACTTGGCTTTTTGTATGCATTGAGCTTGGGACCAAGAAATTATGTCGAAGCAGTTGTTCGGCCCAGCCAGCGGTCCACGCCGGATGAGCAAGGGCATCTGGTCCGTAAAAGATTGAATTTTCAGAGCGTTGTTTCGCCAACGCTATGTCATCTGATAAATCTGTGTCGAAATTTACCCGCATGGGAGTCCAGTCTCCACCAATGACTGCATTTTCTAGTAGGAGCGGAATTTTTACCGGCTCTACTACGTTGTCCATTGAAGGTCTCTCTAAGTTGGTGTACCAGTCTGCTTGTCCAATCCCCACTTTTCCTGTCACGCATGTGACATTTTGCTGGTTAGTGAAGGTGACATCCCAAATATTGTTGTTGCCATCTTCTTGAAGCGTGGCGTCGATTAGTAATAGATCTCCTGGAAATGTTGGTTGCCGGAATGAAAATTCAGCCCACCCATTTTCTAGCCAGTGTTCCCCCAGTGCCTCCAGAATAGTATCGGTTGCCCATCCCCACACAGTGACGCCACCAACGAGTGCACCGGGGAATCCAAACTGAGCAGCAAATTCAGTAGAATGAATTGGATTTGAGATATCAGGACTATCATCGTTTGATAGATAAGCCTCGACTGAATTTTGTATCCTAGTTGGAGTTGACATTGTCGTCCCTTCTTGAATCTATTATCGGATTTTAGGATACCTTATCCACAGAAACGTAATCTGACCAGTACCGTACTTACAGCTGAAATGACGTTTGATGCGATAGTGCGGGCAGGTCATAGTAATGATGAAAAGGAATATGCCATGGATTTAGGTCTTCGGGGAAAATCAGCTATTGTGACGGGTGGTAGTGAAGGAATTGGCAAAGCAACGGCTGTAAGACTCGCTCAAGAAGGTGCGAATGTATTGATTTGCGCTCGTCGTGCAGAAGTGTTGTCTGAAGCTGAAGCAGAAATCCGAGCTGTAGCGATTGGCGAAGTTGTGAGCATGTCTGCTGACGTGACTAGCCAGGTAGATTGTGACCGCGTTATTGCAGAGGCAAGTTCACGATTTGGTGGGATTGATATTTTAATAAATAATGCAGGACAATCAGCCGCAGGCTCATTTCCTGATGTAGATGCCCAAAAATGGGATAGCGATTTAGATTTGAAGCTGATGGCTGCGGTGCGATTCAGTCAGGCGGCGTTACCGTTTCTGAGAGAGTCAGAGAACGCAAGGATTATAAATTTAACTGCAACCGCGGGTAAAGCTCCTCGAGCTGGTTCACTTCCCACCTCTGTGAGTAGAGCCGCTGGAATTGCTCTTACGAAGGCAATGTCTTTGGATTTGGCTAAGGATGGAATTCTCGTGAATACTGTTTGTATTGGCCTGGTGAAGAGTGGTCAGATTGGAAGAAATGCTGAAAAAAGATTTCCAGACGTCAGTTTGGATGAAGCATATGTTCAGATGGGTCAGGCCCTTCCCTTGGGTAGGGTAGGTGAACCTGAAGAGGTTGCGGATTTGATAGCGTTTTTGGTATCAGAGCGTGGCAGTTATATAACAGGTACGGCAATTAATGCCGATGGTGGTGCCGCTGCGGTTGTGTAATGCTTGAGTGGACTACCCGCTGCGTGTGTACTTTTGAAATTAATTTATTGGAGGCTAGTAGTGGCAATTCAAATCACTCCGGAGCAGTCAAGCTTTTTGCATGATCACCACCAGGCGGTACTTGCAACATCAAAAAGTAATGGCAGCCCCCAAGTATCAACTATTTATTACGAATTCGATGGCGAAACAATTGTAATTTCGGCTAAGGAATACACGGCAAAGTGGAAGAATATTACTCGTAATCCAGATTGTGCACTTGTGATAAATGACGGTCATGCACAACTTTTGCTGTACGGGACGGCAGAGGGTGTTACTGAAGATCCGGAACGCCTTGAAGAGCATCGCCGAATCTCAAGAATATTGGAACAGTCAGAAGTGTCAGATCAAGAACTGAGTGATCGGTTAACTGCACAAGAAAGAACGATCATTCGAATTCACCCAGTGAAGATATTCGACAATAAATAAGAATGGCGGCTTGAATCTTGTTAGCGTTAAGGCAGTCCATGGGGTGTAGTATCAGCTATCCTCTGCAGTATTGCAGTGGAGGCTCGTTATGAAGTTTGGTTTATTGTTCGGTATGCGTAACCCTGAGCTGTGGCGCAAGCCTTATCAGCAGGTTTACGAGGAGACACTAGAGCAAATTCAATTAGCCGAGAAGCTTGGCTTTGACAGTGTGTGGATGTCAGAGCATCACAGCGCAGATGATGGTTATTGCCCGTCGACTTTGGTGATGGCCGGGGCAGCGGCAGTAAAGACCAGCACTATAACTATAGGAACACGCCTTCTACTCTTACCAATGCATCATCCTGTTCGTGTGGCAGAGGATGCTGCAGTAGTTGATGTCTTATCAAATGGGCGATTTATCTTAGGCATGGCCGTCGGGTACGTGCCAGATGAGTACCCTATTTTTGGAGTGAATCGAAAGAATCGACCATCATTGATGAACGAAGGTCTTGAAATAATTAAACGATGTTGGACAGAAGAAAAATTCGATTTCGAAGGCAAACGTTTCACTGTTAAAGGTGTGGCTGTACAACCTAAGCCGATTCAGAAACCTCACCCACCTATCTGGTTGGGCGCTTCACGCGGGGCAGCAATTGATCGCGTAGCGAGAGAAGCTGATGGCTTTCACTATGTTGGAGGTGCTGGGGTATACGACCAGTTTGCTTTGGCCATGAAGAAGTATGGGCGTGATCCGCGTTCGATACCAGTATTTGATAGTCGTGACTTTTGGGTCAGTGAAGACGCTGAGCAGGGCTGGGAGGATGTACGCGAGCATATTTTCTATTCCTATTCGAAATATGCTGAATGGGGCGCCGCCGCCGCTGATGCAGATGGCGTCCCGGTGGATAAGAGGCATGAACCAGCGACTACTCCTGAAGAAATGCGATCGATCTCAGATCTTTCTGGGCCCTTTGTCGGAAATCCTGAGCAAGCAGTAGACTTTTATCGTCGCCGACAGGCTGAAGTGCCGATTAACGGTACTATTTTACGAATACCACCTGGTATGGCTCATGAAAAAATCGTCAAATATTTAGAACTTCTTGCCGCTGAAGTCCTTCCCAAATTGGCGGATGATTAATTTGCTATGGGCGCATGCCTCTTGATTTAGGACCGACCAATCTTTCGTTTGCCTTGTAAGCAACGTCTAACCAGTCTGAAAGCATGGGACGGGTATCAGCAGGGTCAATGATATCCTCGACGTCTAGATCCTCTGCCGTGCGCCAAGGGGTTCGAATGGCAATAAGTTTTTCCTCAAGTTGTTGTCGGTATGCCTCCGGATCGTCAGCAGCTTCTATCTCACGTCTGTAAGCTGCAGCGATACCACCTTCAATTGGAAGAGATCCCCATTCTCCTGATGGCCAAGCTAGTTGGAAATTAAAATGAGAATTATCCTGCCTTGCCCCTCCTGCAACTCCATATACCCTCCGCACTATTACCGTGGCCCATGGAACCGTTGCCTGTCCTATTGCCACAGCTGTTCGTACTCCTGCTCTCAGGGTGCCAGCGGCTTCTGCTGCGGGACCGATCATAAAGCCCGGTTGATCAGAAAAATTAATTATTGGAAGATGAAATGTATCACACGTATCTACGAATTTTTCTATTTTTCTTGCGGCTGGAGCGTCCTGAGCGCCGCCATGGACCATTGGGTCATTAGCGATAACCCCAACTGGTCGACCGTTAAGTCGGGCGAACATAGTGATTTGAGAGCCACCGTAGTATCTGCTGAGTTCGAATGTTGAGTCTTCGTCCATCACAAACGAAATTAGTTCTCTTGGGTTATATCCTCGATTTCGATCTCGAGGAATGATAGATCGCAATTCATGAGCTCTTCGATCCCGCGGGTCACTTTTTTCTCCAAAAGGTGGAAGCTCCCAGACATTTGTAGGCAGATATGAAAGGAATCGACGAATTTGTTGCAGGGCGTCAACTTCGTCCTCTGCTTCATTATTGACGACTCCGCTTATCCGTGTGTGTTGCCGGAATCCTCCAAGATCTTCCTTAGGAATATCCAGACCAATTGCACGTTTGACGACGGGTGGCCCAGCAGCGAATACCTGAGTTTTTCCTTTAATCATTACTGAGAAATGCGAAGCCGGAACCCAGGCTGCGGGAAGTCCCGCGACGGCACCTAAGGCCGCTGCCACGATTGGTACTTCAGAGAGTAGTTCGTGTTCTAATTTCCAATTTCCATTCGGAATATAGGTCCTATTCTTTTGTACCACTGCACGAATATCAGCTCCGAACCCGTCAATGAGACGAATAAAGGGTATTTTCATTTCATGGGATATGTGTTCAGCCGATATCGTACGTGGTCCTCCAGTGACGGTGGTCCCACTCGCACCGGTGCTCCCACTCCCTGGCCTCGCCGTAAAATCCTGACCGGTGATTGAGACTGGGCGCTCATCTATTTTTGCAATTCCAAATACTGTTGACTTGGGAGCAAAATCGACTAAGTTTTCTTCTTCGTCGTACGTGCCGACTCCACCGAGAATACCCCTCTCCATGAAGCTACCTGAGTCTACTAGTTTTTCTATGCGCTCTCGAACCGTAAGTTTTCCTAATGAATGCTGTTGCGCTACGCGATCGGGTCCCCCCATCTCACGTGCCATAGCACGTCTTCGATTAATTTCCTCGATCTCTGGGTCCCAAGTCATTGTCGTTTCTCCTTAGATAAATATGCCTAAGACTTCGGCAGGATTTCCATTAGAACAAAATTAGCGGATGTGGGGTGAACCCAGGCATTAGTAGCGCCTGGAACGCGAGTGACTCTTCCACCATTCGTTTCTACCTGGTTGCAAAAGGCATCAACATCGTCGGCTTCATACGCTATGAGGTACATTCCTTCGCCGTGTGGGTTGAAGTCGTTTCGTCGTTCCGACATTAGTTTAGCGATCGGGCTCTCATCAGTAGGTTGGCAAAGTAGAAGTAGCGTTGTCTCCCCATACCCCATCGCCTGGAAGTCAAATTTACCAGTCTCATTGAATCCTCTTTCACCGACTTTTTGCATACCAAACCGATTGGCATGATTTCCAATAGCCTCATCCAGATTATGAACGGCGACTGTGTAATTTTTAAGACTTAGCATTGGTTCCCTCTTCTCTATTCAATCCGATGATTAAAACGATTCCTCAAAAGTCTTAGACTCGTCGATATGGCCCAAAGACTTTGGTGTGGAGAGCATAACAAACAATGAGACAGTAATTAAGCCGACAATAATCCAAACTGCAGTCTTATCATTCCCAGTAATGGCAATGCCCACAGTGACAAGAAGTGGCCCAATGAATGACACGGCTCTTCCGGAGAACCCAAGTAAACCATAGAGTTGAGCCGCTTCATCCATTTGAACGCTCTTTGCGACGAGCGATCTCCCTGCTGACTGTACCGGCCCAATGAACAAGCCTAGGAAAATACTAACAATCCAGAACGTAAGCTTGTCCTCGGTAACACCAATTACAATTCCAGAAAGTATTAGACCTACGAGAGAAATTAATATTACGAAACGAGGGCCGAACCGGTCATCAAGAAATCCTCCGGGGATTGATCCGACACCTGCTGAAATATTAAGGGCAATCGCGAAAAGTAATACTTCTTCGGTACTAAATCCGAAAATACTTGCGGCAAGGATTCCTCCGAAAGTAAATAAAGCAGTCAGGCCTTCCGCCAAAAATAGGCGTGATAGTAAAAACCTCCACATCCCTCGATATTTCAGTAAACGCATTATTCTGTCTTTAGTGGGGGCTACAGGGGCGTATCCTGGTTGCTCTAGACTCTTTTTTGGGAGTTTATAGAGAGCGATGACGATTGGAAGTCCGAAGAGTAATAACCAGCCTGCAGCAAGTGGGTTTGTAAGTCGAACATTGAGAAGATCGTCCTCAGGAATAAACCCAGACTGAATCAGAACTAGTGCAAAGAGGAGGCAAAGAACTCCACCTACGTACCCAAGTCCCCAAGCTAAAGCAGAAGTTCGTCCAGCCCGCTCCTGAGGCACAAATATTCGTAGCAAAGTGTTATAGGGGACAAAAGAGGTTTCAATACAGAAACTTCCCACACCCACTAGGAAAAGTGCAGGGATTGCATAGGAAGGTTCGGGCTTGATTAGTATGAGAGTGGCCCCGCTTACACCGCCGACGAAAATGAATAGTGCTAAAAAAAACCTATGTGTTTTTACTCCGTTTAGTACTAAACCCAAAAGCGCACCGACAAGTCCAACAAATACACTTGTTAGAGTTACCATCATCCCCCACGCTTTGGTCCCACCGTCTCCGTCCCACACTTCCTGTGTGAAGTACACGCTGAATACAAACGTTCCTATGATCGCACCATAACCGGATGTTGCCCAGTCATAGAGTATCCATGCCAGCACTTTCCCTTTGGGCATTGAAGCTCCTTTCAAGACTGATGTTCCTGGTCGTATATTGTCTGTAGTCAGTCTAAGGGCGTATCAGAGACGACTTTACGATCCTTTAATTTTTGTTGATCCTCTGCAGAAAAATTAAGAAGATCAGTTAATACGTAACTGTTTGCGTTTCCAAAGGTGGGTGCGGGACCCGCAACTCCATCATTCTTATTTCGCGATATCCAGGCAGTTCGTGTATGCGGAAACGTGCCCATTTCAGGATGTTCTACGTGTACTAAAGTGTTTCTGTGGAGGAATTGCTGATGCGTAAAAGCCTCATTGAGATTCAATAACGCACCAGCAGGAATTCCAGCCGCTTGAATTATGTTCTCTGCCTGTTCTTGAGTGACGGTGGAGGTCCATGATTCAATAAGCTTGTCAATATCGTCGTGATGAGTTTTTCTCGCACGTAAATCAGAAAAACGCGGGTCGTTAGCAAGCTCAGAATTTCCTATTAGTTCTGCCAAAGATTGCCATTCGAGGTCAGTTCTTACAGTGATAGCGACCCACTCGTTTTCGCCTTTGCATTTGTAAACACCCTGTGGAGCAAACCTTTCGTGTTTATTTCCTATTCGATTAGGCGATCTAGAATTCATCATTACTTCCATAAGGGCAGGTGCAATAAGCTGCATTTCGCCCTCCAACATCGCGAGTTCAATATATTGACCCTGCCCAGTACGGTTGCGATGTCGAATCGCACCCATTACTGTCAGGGCGGCCGTTAGGCCGGCGTTTTGGTCACAATAAAATTGTGCAGGTTTACCGGGCCCTCTGTCAGGGTAGCCAGTGAGATGGGAAAGTCCACTCATCGCATCAATCCCAGGTCCATACGAAGCGCGAGACTCATAAGGACCTGTTTTGCCGAACGCCGGCATAGAAACGCAGATGATGTCAGTCTTTATTTTTTTTAGTTCTGCATAGTCGATTCCTAGTCGACCAACAATTTTCGGCGAGAAATTTTCCATAACTACATCAGCATTTTTGACGAGCCGAACGAAAATATCTTTGCCGTCAGGGTGTTTAAGGTCGAGTGACAGTAATTTTTTTCCGCGATGGAGTTCATTAAAGAAGGGAGTCCTGTTATAGGGGTGATCCGGTGCACCCTCTACCGGCAAAGGAGCACCAGGGCTTCTTGAACTTCTCCCACCTGGTGATTCTATTTTTATAACTTCCGCCCCCATGTCAGCAAGTACACACCCTGCTACAGGACCAGCGACGGCTGTGGTTAATTCCAGAACTCTAATTTTGTTGAGCGCCTGGGCTGTCATCGAATCACCCCTTTGTTTCGAAGCTGAGCCCTCTCATCTGCGTTCATTCCCAGCAGTTTCTCCAGAATTTCATCGGTATCTTCCCCAATGAGAGGAGCTCGTCGATTGATCCACGGAGTTTCACTCATCAATGCTGCATGACCAGGCTGCAGAAGATCTGGTTCGAGCGGATGTTCGAGATTGACTAAGAAATTTCTTTCCTCAAGATGTGGATCCTTCAAAATCTCGTCCGGAGTGAGTACCTCGGTAAAGGGAAGCCTTAATTCCTGTGCCAGTTTTACGACTTCAAATTTATCTCTCGTCGAGAGCCAGACATCCATAATTTCGTCAATTTCGTCTGCATTACCCATCGGTGTTTCAAATAAAGTTTCCAGACCCATGTCTGGCATTAAGACAGCAAGGAGATCTTGATTTCGATTATTTCCATGCGCATGAACGTATCCGTCAAGGCATGGCCTGATTGTCGACGGGTAAAGATATTGTGGTTCAGTAAATAACAGACGATTTCCATTACGTTGAGCGACTTTTCCGTTGAAGAAATAACTTTGAGTTGGACCGCCGATCAAAAAAAGAGCTGCGTCTATTGCAGCTACATCGAACCAGTCCCCCTCACCAGTATTATCTCGATGCATAATACCCACCATGGCTGCCGTGGCCGCATGGAGTGAGGTGTGCTGGATTACGAGATCGTCATATGGCTTGACTGGTTCTCTCTCAGGGTCTCCCGTAAGTCTGAGGTACCCACCGATTGCGACGTCGACTATTTCACTTCCATGGTAATTCCTGTACGGTCCGGACTGCCCGAAGTGACTCATTGAGACCATGATAAGGTCTGTTTTCGAGGTGATAAGAGATTCAAATGAAAGCCCTACAGTGTCTAAGTACCCTGGGTCGAAACTCTCTAGGACTATGTCACAATGATCAATAATATCTTTGACAACCATTTGGCCTTCGGAGGTCTCAAGATCAACGCTTACTGATTGCTTGCCGGCATCTAAGTGTAGGTGTCGGCCACCAGTCTCGACATTCTCTTCGTCATTTCGAAATGGGCCCCACTGTCTCAGAGGATCCCCCCCTAATGTTTCCAATTTAATTACTTCTGCTCCAAGGCCGGCGAGTAAGCGACCAGCGTAGTTGAAGCTGCCAGTCGTTAAGTCGGCAATCCGAATGCCTTCCAAAATCGCACCGTGTTTTGTGTTGTTAACGTGATCTGCCATAATTATTTCGATCCCCAACGAAGCTAGTTTATCGGTTTAAAAACCTGAGAAGTTACCATCTCTCTTTTCAAGGAAGGCACGAACACCTTCAGCGCGATCATCGGAAAGAGTTACTAAGGGTAAAACCATTGCCGAAAGGTCGAGTGCACGTTCATAGTCCATGCTCATGGTTTTATATGCCATCAACTTCCCGACTTTTTGTCCGATAGGTGGCCCAGAGGCGACTTCTTTTGCGAAGTCTTCAAGTTTTGAGTCGAATTGATCTTCATCTACCAAGTAATTGGTGATGCCCGCTTCATGTCCCTCTTCTGCGGATAGAAATTTCCCTGTGAACATCATCTCCATAGCTAAGCGCCACCCGATGATTTTTGGTATTGCCCAGAATCCACCTAGGTCAGGATAAAGTCCTCTCTTAACGTAGGCTACTTGATAGCGAGCATTGGAAGAAGCCACAGCGAGATCAGAGAGACAGGCCAAATCAAAGCCTGCACCGACACATGGGCCGTTAATTCCGGCGATCACCGGTATATCTAGTTCTCGCAGTGCTTTAAACGTTTTCGTCTCATGATGGAAATTCATTCGTTCGCCCTCGGGATCAGGTGCACCCGGATTAGGGTTACCATCTTTTGGATTAATGTGACCTCCGCTCGCGCCTCCAGCATGATCCATTCCTGAGCAAAAACCACGACCTGCTCCAGTAATCACGAGTACTCGTATGCTGCGGTCGAAGCGTATCTCTTCGAAAACTTCTCTCATTTCCTTCAGCATGGGGAATGTCAGGGCATTCAATTTTTCTGGTCGATTAAGAGTCATCTTCATGACGCTCTCGTTGTCACCTATACGCTCTATAGTTATGTCTTGATATTCCACATTCTCCTCCTTCTCGTCCATTAATACGCAGGATTATTGATGGTACGTCGGCTCATGGTAACGTTGAATTCCTACGTTGTAACTTATTCTCAAAAATAAAACCAGAAAATTTGAGATCGTGATCAAAGATGAGTTACAGTAACGACTCAATGAATAATAAATTGCCTCTTACGCATTTACGCGCCTTGGATCTCACGGATGAGGCTGGTGCTTTTGCTACCAGATTGTTTGCAGACATGGGTGGTGACGTGATTCGGGTGGAGCCGCCATCGGGAGGAAGGCTCCGATCACGAGCTCCTTTTCTCAGCGATCAAGAGTCGGTCGAAACAAGCCTAACTCACTTGTATCTGAATATAAACAAACGCTCAATAGTACTTGACCCAGACCTCGCATCGGACGTCGAGATATTCAAGCAATTGGTAATAAAATCAGATTTTTTGTTTGATAGTACGACAGGGGAAACCCCGTCACCGGTCTGCGCATGGAAGGAATTAGTAGATTTCAAGCATCTTAATGACCAACTAATAGAAGTTGATGTAAAACCATTTGACGATCAGGCGTACTGGGAAAACTGGAGAGGTGGAGATTTAATCACGTCCGCGCTTAGTGGTCTTTTGTATGTAAGCGGATCTTTCAATGGGCCTCCGGCACTTGCTCCCGGCGAACAAAGTCATATTATGGCGGGCCTAAATGCAATGACCGGAGCGCTAGTTGCACTGGCCGATAGAAACAAAAGTTTGGATTCTACAGGGCCTACAGTTTCGGTATCTGCTCAGGAGGCACTTACGATGAGTGTTCTTCAGACGTCAAATATTAATTTTTGGGAAATTGATAAAAGGATTCCAGTTCGACCAGGTATCGCCCCCCCCATCTATAAATGCTCAGATGGTCGTTGGGTAGCTTTGCGCATCAGACCAGATGGACTTGAGGATTCAATCAAGTGGTTATCAGATTCCGGTTTGGTCACAAAAGAAGAAATTGACCATATCCTTTCGATGGAACGTGTTCGCACGGATCTCAACAGAGATCCGTATGTTCGGTCGAGGTTCGAAAAATTTGCACTAACGAAAACATCGGATCAGCTTCTTGAGGAAGCGTGGAAGCTTGATTTAATCGCGATGCCTGTAAATAATTTCGAGGATGTCGCTCGAGAGGAACATTTTATTGCTAGTAATCAATTTAGTGAATTGAAAATGCCTGACGGGCGCGAGATCGAGGTGCCGAAAAGTCCACTTAATGACTTAAATCGGCCGATGTCCCTAAGGCCCGCACCAAGAATGAATGAGCATCGAAATGAGATTCTTGCTGACTTGGCCAGAAACGATCCACCTGAGAGCAAATCCATTGCCTCCTATAGAGGCAAGTCAAGTATTTCTCGGAAGCCACTTGATGGCTTGCGTGTGCTTGATTTTTGTTGGGTATTGGCAGGTCCGTTAGGCGGTCGCATTCTTTCTAACTTTGGTGCAGAAGTTATACGTGTCGAGTCGATTAAGAGGCTCGATGCCTTTCGAGTAAGACCATCTCCAGTTGAGACTGACTCACTAAATCTGGGTTATTGGTTTAATGATGTGAATACTGGGAAACAATCGATTTCCCTCGATCTGAGCACAGACCGGGGCAAGGAGATTGCATTTGATCTGGCGCTGCATTCCGATGTGGTAATAAATAATTATCGACCTCAAGTACTTGATCGTCTCGGTCTGGGATTTGAGGCAGTCAGTAAACTTAATCCAAAGATTATTTACGCTCACTTACCGGGTTGCGGGAGGGATGGACCTTGGGCTGATAAACCGACGATGGGTGGACATTTGACTGCTGCTGCTGGTTTTAACCAACTAATGGGACGTCCGGAAGATCCTCCTCATGGTATTGGGTGTGCCTATCCTGATTTCACCTCACCTCAAATTCTGGCGTCCAGTGTGCTGGCTGCTTTGGAACAGCGGCATCGTACAGGCGTCGGGCACGAAATTTGGTTGAATCAGATGGGATCAGCACTCTCCTTTATCGGGGTGCCTTGGCTTGCCTTTCGCGACAAAGAAATCGTGCCGCCGTCGACATTAAATCGTTCACCTAACGCATGCCCTCACAATGTCTTTCGTGCCAAAGGAGATGACAGCTGGGTTGCAATCGCATGTGAGTCAAGTAATCAATGGGATGCGCTGAACCGGATAGTTCCACGATTATCATCTGACCTCAATTTACCAGGCTTTCATTTGAGTGAATTAAAACTGAGGGAAGTGGAAATTGAATCAATATTGGGTCAATGGACTTCTCAGCATGAGTCATGGGAGCTGGCTGAAATTCTCCAAGAGGCAGGCATCCCATCGGCGCCGGTTGTCAATTTGCAAGAAAGTGCGGAGCTAAGCCCTCTGAAAAATCACTATAGAGTGATCCAGCAACCTGACGCTTCAAATTATCGACTCTCGGTCGATGCTGAACCGATTCGACTGAATGGTCAGTCGGCCGAGATAACTCGGGCTCCGATGTTTGGCGAGCACACACATGATGTATTTAGGGAGATTCTAGGATTTTCTGATCAAGAGATAGCTGAATTGGTTTTGCAGGGTATAGTGAGTTAGACGGTTGGGGGGTATGTTGAAATTCGATAATTTTCAAGATTGCACTGTCGTTATCACAGGTGCGGCGAGTGGTATTGGTAAAGCGATTGCGCTGAAATTCTTGGACGTTGGTTCCAACGTCGTTGGAGCTGACCTCTCGACCCAGCAGAGTGCCTTTAGCCAACCGGAATTCACGAAATACGAGAATAAGTTTTTACCGATCGTATGCGACGTATCGAGTATTGATGATTTGCATGCTATGCGCGAAAAAACTTTAGAAGTATATGGTGAAGTAAACATACTCATAAATAATGCGGGTGTTATGACACGCTCAGAGTTGGCAAAGTCGTCGATCAGTGATTGGGAATGGATTTTCGCGGTTAATTTATTTGGAGTGGTTCGAGGAATCGAAGCATTTCTTCCACATCTCCTTTTGTCGAAGAGAGCACATATAGTCAACACGGGCTCTATGGCTGGGCTAGCTCCTAGATTAGAAGGTGGGCAGGCAATTTACAGTGCGTCGAAAGCGTCGGTGGTTTCATTTTCTGAGACGTTACGGGCGGAACTGGCGCCACAATCAGTAGGAGTGTCAGTTCTTTGCCCCCACTCGATCAACACAGACATTTGGAGATCTGAAAAGCACCGACCGAATTCGTACGGAAAATCTCATGAATTTGAGATACCAGAGCGGGCAAATCAGGGGATGGATCCAGACCGAGTTGCAGAACTTGTGTTGGCAGGTATTCAGGATGATCGAGAGTATATCTTTACCGATGCGTATGGAATTACAACTGATCGTATTCCAGCACGAATAGCTAGAATGGATGAGGACTTAAAGTGGTTGCGATCGAAGGTTTTAGATGAGGGGAAAGCTAAATGAATTTCGGAGCATTTTTTTTATCAGGATCGGCGGAATCTGAAGACCCGAAAGCTGTGTTCGATCGTCTTGCGGAATATATAGTTTCAGCAGAAATATTAAATTTTGACTCGTTGTGGTTTGCTGAGCATCATTTTTCTAACTACGGATATATTCCGAACCCTTTATTAATGGCTACCAAGGCTGCGACTCTTACTGACTCTATTCGAATTGGAACTGCGGTTTTAGTATTGCCATTTTGGAACCCACTTCGGGTCGCCGAAGATATCGCGCTGACAGATCACCTCACGGATGGGCGTCTTGAAGTAGGAGTAGCGCGAGGTTATCAGCCGTTTGAATTTAAGAGATTTGGCCTGACCATGGATGACGCTCGTGAACGTACTGATGAGACATTAGAGATTTTATTAATGGCACTGACTCAGCAAACATTTTCGTGGCAAGGCAACTATTTCGATATACCTGAAACCACTATTCTTCCGGCCCCTAAACAGCAACCAACACCACCAATTTGGCTCGCAGCGCACACGCAAGAGTCTTTTGACATTGCCGCGAGATTCGGGTTGAATGCGTTCACAACTAACTCTGGAAGAACCATTGATACTTTGGCAGAGGGATGGAGCAATTATCAGGACGCTCTTGAACGATATCCAAGTGCTCCAAAAATGCTTGGAGTACAAGCTCAAATATGTGTAACTGATTCAGATGAAATCGCCCAAGAACAGATGACTCACTTTCGATATCAAACCCGACAGGCGAGGAATCTTCGAAGTGGTAATGAACAGGTAATTTCTGGTGTCTCGACTCCGCTCCCTTATGAGGATGAGCCTGAACTCGACGAAATTTTTACTGACAGGACGCTTTCAGGTAGTCCAGACACTGTAATTAAGAAGATTAAGGCGTATCAAGCAGTTGCAGAAATCGACCAGCTAAATTGTGTATTTCAGGTGGGTGGCATGGATCCAAAACTAATAAGTCAGTCTATGAAACTATTTGCAGAAGAAGTTGCGCCTGAGTTTCGCTGATTTTCACTAAGGCGTCTAATAGTTTTCAGTAGTTCGAACTGAATAGAACTATCGTGTCTTACATTCTTCACAGATGCCGAGAATTTCGACAGAGTGATCGCTGACTTTCCATCCGTTTGATATTTCAATATTTTTTACTTCGGCTTCGATTTTCTTCTCCAAATCATCGCTGAATTCAATATCAATAGCCTTGTCGCATCCTTTGCAAAACACATGATGATGGTGTGCGGCCGTTTGCAGGGTGGTTTCTACTAGTGTCTTCCCGTCAGGTGATACCAGTGTTTCAATTAATCCAGCGTCTAAAAGCTCACTGATGGCTCTATACAACGTTGATAAGGCGAGTCTCCCTGAACTACTTGAGATAATTTCCTCAATTGATTGTGGTCGGGGGTCATTTTCTAGTATGTATAAGAGTTCAAGTCGTGGTCGTGTAGCAGACAAACCTTGTCGACGTAGCTTGACTTTTTGCTCGGCTGTGATTTCCATGCCGCTGTGCTGGTATTTAGACTGGTTCGGCAATGAACACCGGGATTGCTCGACTAGTCTTCGCCTGATAATCCGAATAGGGCGGGTATGCGTCTACCGCTATTTCCCAAAGTCGGCTTCTCTCGTCCGAATCAGTGACCTCGCGAACACGCATATTTTGAACGAGATCGACGTCTCTTATTTGTACGTCAGGATTAGCCCTTAGATTGTGATACCAAACCGGATGCGTAGGTGCTCCACCTCGTGATGCAACCAGTACATAATTACCGCCATCGGCAACCCGCATGAGTGGAGTTTTACGAATGGCGCCAGTCTTGTTGCCTGTATTTGTAACAATGATGCAAGGTAAACCGGTTTCACGTAAGGTAACGCCCTCTGCTCCGTTTGTTCGCTCATAAAGTTCAACTTGATCGGCAACCCAACCTGAGGTACTCGGTATGTATTCGCTCATATTTTTTCCTATTCTTAAGATTTAGTATTCCTTGAGATTCTCAATGCTAACCGAAGTTTAACATCACAGTTTCGGTCTCGGCTTTTGCATCATGGCAAACCAAGACCTGGCCCAGATGGTAACAATACTCTCCCGTCGGTGATGGGCGGCAATTGAATCCCTGCAGCAAACTCTCCTTGTATCCAAGGAACTTCTATCCACGTGGCCATCGGAGCAGCAAAAGCCCATTGAATCGAAGAGTATAATGACGGACCAATTCTGAAATTGTGAGGAGAGAGCTCGGTGTTATAGAGCTCAGTTAACACGTTAATTCGCTTAGCTGCCGTAAGTCCACCTATTTTAGTGATTTCTGGTTGTAAATAAGTCACTACATCTGCTGCTAATAGGCGATGAAAATCCTCAAGTGTATATTCATTTTCTCCTGCGGCAATCGCCAACCCAGTTTGCTGAGCAATTTTTTTCATTCCAGCATGATCTCTCATAGGCCTGATCGGTTCTTCAAACCAAGTGATGCCTCGAGAGGCCATATCTAGTCCGATCTCTCTAGCCTCTTGTAAGTTGAAATGCCCATTGACATCGACCATAATATCCAATTCATCGCCGAACGTATCTCTCAAAATATGTACATATTTTGACTCCACTTCATGTAGTTTGACAGCGGTAATCCCACTATTTATCGCTCTCTTGGTTTCAGATAATACGAGATCTATATCCCGCAGAGGAGGCAGGCTTGCATATGCTCGTATTGATTGGTGAACTTGTCCTCCGAGTAGTTGCACGACGGGGACGTTTAGTTGTTTTCCCAAGAGGTCCCACAAAGCGATATCGACGCCTGAAAGTCCCATTAGGAAAATACCCTGATCAGCGTATCTGTATCCGAAATCCCATAGATCAAACCAGTGTTTTTCGATAGTCCCTGACTCTTTTCCAAGTAGCTTGGGCGTAATGAGATTATCAA
>Ga0302122_10000400_pt1 | contig 26841 bp, 16 predicted proteins | sample CB21_SCM_MG_FD_203115 | JGI IMG/M metagenome (GOLD analysis project Ga0302122, IMG submission 203115) | Marine microbial communities from Western Arctic Ocean, Canada - CB21_SCM | ecosystem: Environmental > Aquatic > Marine > Oceanic | place: Canada: Western Arctic Ocean | collected 2017-09-28 | reverse complement strand
ATGGTGGTCCCGAAGATGCGGCCGTTTTGTGGTGGGAATAATACATTACCCACTTGGGACTTGTAGTGCGAGTCCTTCTCTTTCTTGTCTCGAGGTGACGGGAAGCCCGGGTCCTTCACGTGGCGTTTAGAGTAGCCGTACCAGTTCCCGTCGCCTTCCGTGTGCACATTGCGCGAGAGCTTCATTTTCAGCTCTTTGGGGTCAAAATCTTTATACGTAGGTGATTTCGCCCCCGCGCCGTCCGTGGGATCCAGGCCGCCGTCCATGCAGTCCAACATGGTCGTTCGCGACGCACAAACACCTTCCTCGTCGTACCGGTACGGTCGCGGCCGGTGATAGTAGTCGCCCTTCATGTTGGGTGAGCGATGATCTTTATCCCAGACAATATTGGGCATGGCCCCGACCTGGGAGTAGTCCACGTCGGGCGCCCCGGGCACGTCAATGGACCATTTCGTGCAACTCGAGCGAGCCTTGTCCTTCAGCTCCTTCCGTTCTTGGGCCTCGGCCTTGAGATCTCTACCCTTCGCGGCCCCCATGGCCAGCTTCATGTCGTCGGACATCTGCGTGTTGTAGTTCATGGCGTGGCCGTAATTGAACGAAGCTCTTTGCCCGCTGTCACTACCGGAGCCGGCCATGTTTTTTTTGGCGTCCGGGTCCATGTGCTTCTTGGGGTAGCTCTCCCAGCTCGAGACCATGGAGCCGCCGATCATCGTCGTTTGGCTCTTGCTGGCTGCGCGTTGGGCGGGGTGCTACCGGAGCTTGCTGTATTACAGGAGCTGCTTCTCGCGACGATGTCCTCTCGTTACGTCGATGGCGTTGAGTGGTCCCAACGAGCTGTGCGGGCTGCCTCGTGGTCCCCGGTGGTACTTGCGCGGCTGGCAATTTGCCGCTCTCCGAGCACAGCGCGGGGTATTGGTAATCGGTAGTGAGGAAAGCCCGCTGAGAGCCAGGAGATCTCGAGGCACCTCTCTTCTACGACCGGTCTGGCGCGTGGGAGAGCTTTCGCGGAGCAAAAGATAATTTGGCAAAAACCCGTAAGGCTGTTACGATTTTTGCCGACTTCATTGCGCGCGCACTACCGCCCGCACATCACATTTCACGCTTCGTTGTGCCGCTCCGCAGTACACAGTACCTGTCGGCGAACGTACGCCGCACTCTGCGTAGGAAACCGTGCTCCGTACGCCCTGTGCGCCGCGGAACAACGCTCAGGCACCTTCGCTGCTAAATCGCCCACGCGCTCGCGCCAGACGAGGCCAGCGCGTAACTTAACAACGCCGCCACCTGCACGCCGCCGCCGTGCACCGTAAAACCATGACCCTCGGCCAGCTCGACCGCCGCGCGGGCGACGGCCGCGCCTTCACGAAGAAGAACAGCCTCACGCCCGGCAGCCGGTCCTTGCAGCGCCAGCGGGCCGTGGCCCGGAAGCTGGTGAAGAAGGCGTTGAGCGCGCAGCGCACCGACGTCCTGCCGCTGCACGAGCGGCCGGCGAGCCCGTGCTCCGTCATTCTCGAGGCCGACCTCGTGTGCGTGAGCCAGCGGACCGGCTCGGCGGCGCTCAAGAGCGCGCGCTTCGCGCTGCACGGCGCGCGCGTCGTGGGTGGCTACGGCGTCGCGGCCACGAAGGTGGCCGGGTCGTACTCGCTGGTCGCGTCGCGGAGCCTCTACGCGGCGCTGGCGGCGCTCTGGGCGTCGCTGGCCGTGGCCAGCGCCGTATTGGTCGGCGGCTGCTGCTTCCTCGTTCATACGATCTACACTATGGCGCGGCGCGTAAAAGCCGCGACGAGCGGCGTCCTCAAGGTCGCGCGCTTCGCCGGCCTGTCCGTGAAGCTCTCGATCCAGGCCTCGTCCTACGCCGGCCGCGTCGCCGTCGCGGCGTGGACGCGGGTCGTTTCCGTGGGTTCGCGCGCGGTCGAGGCGTCTTTGGCGGTCTTCGTCGTCGTGTCCGGTTTATGTTTAGAAGCCTTCCTGCGCGCGCGGACGGCCGGCGCGTCGCGCGCGGCCCCGTTCCTGCGCAAGCACGCCCCGATGGCCGCGGACATGCTCTTCGAGTTCGAGTCGCCGAAGAAGAACGACGACTGCGAGGCCCTGCTGCTGGACCTGCCCCCGCCCGGCGAGTACGGCGGGTGCCAGGCGCGCGGGCCGATCGATGCCACGCCGCTCCCCGCGCCGCGCTGGGTGAGCGCCTCGCCGGCGTCGTCCGTCGACACGCCGTCCGCAACGCCGGCGCTGCGGCGCCTCGCGGCCCAGTGGGTCGGCGTGTCCCCGGAATCGGCCTGATTCTTCCCCTTCCTGCCCGCTTGTCAAGTAAGGCCTCCGTTCTCTCTCTTCCGTTGGTATTGGGACGCGGGCGGCGACGCCGAGGTGTTTTACTTACACGCCGCCGCTACTGTCCCACACGCGGCACATTCGTCCATTGGACGATGCCGTGACCGGGTAACCTTCTTTTTGCGGGTCCCGCGCAAGGGGTTCGGGTTCGGGTTAATGATCCACGCTTGAGCAACCTCGATGATCCTCGATCACGAGATCGAGGACCGCCTAAGGCGCGTATAACTGCTCGCGGTGCCGCGGGGCAACACCAGGCGTCGGGCACGCGTGCCGGCAATAGTCAGCGGGCGCGGCGCGGGGCTGCATAAGCCATAAATTAGCAGGGCAGATCCCAGCCTGCAGTACGATGGACGGCTGCTCGTGCGATGGCGGCGAACTGGCGGAGGCATTTGCGGCGCTGACGTGCGCGCCGCGGGACGCGTCTCAAAACCTTCTGCTGCTCGTGTGCCTCCTCTCCGCCTTCGCCTACGCGAGCGCCGGGCTACTGGTGCAGATCGGCTCCGCCAACGGCTCGCTGCCGGTCGGGGAGTTCACTTTGGCGCGAGGCATCTTACAGACGGCGGCCGCCCTTCTACTCTTGCAGGGCGGTGAGTACTTCCCGCGCGAGCGGTGGCAGTGGTGGGCTTGGCTGCGGGGCACCATCACGGCGACGAACATAATGTTGTACTTTACGGCGCTGACGCAGCTGCCCCTGGGCGACGCCGTCGTGCTGACGTCGCTGTATCCGATCACGGGGCCCTTTTTCTCGTACGTGTTCCTCGGGGAGCGCCTACCGGTCATCTTCCCCGTGGCACTTATCCTCGCGCTGGTGGGCGCCTTGACGCTGACCCAGCCCACGTTTATTTTTGCCGCGTCGGACGACGAGGACACGACGACGCTGGGGTACACCTGCGCTTTGTGTGCCTCGGTGACGTTCGGCCTCCAGTACCCCGTCGGGCGCATGACGCGGGGGACGCCGCTCGGCAGCGTCATGCTTGCCGCGGGAGTCATGACCATGCTTGCGTCGCTGGTCTTGAGCTTCTTGCTTCCCCTGTGGCATATCGTGGATCCCCTGAACGCGATAGTGTGGTCCTGCTTGGTCGGGCAGGCGCTCCTCCTCGTCGTGGCGCAGTTCGGATTTATATTGACCACGCAAGAACTGCCCGCCCACGTCGGTTCCGTCCTCGAGATCACGGACATCTTTTGGGCGTACTTGTACCAGTGCACCGTGCGGGACGAGCCGCCGACGTGGGCGCAGGTGCTAGGTACGGGACTCATCGTCTGCGCCGTGCTTGTGGCCATCTACGGCAACAGGAGGGAGTCCGGGGAGCCGGACGACGCGCCATCGAGGCCCCTGTTGTCCGGGGCGCGGCGGCCCGAGGCATAAACAAAATAACATTACCTTACGGGCCTGTGCCGCGGGGCCCGTCCGTTGCGGGGGGGAATTCGCGGGGGCGGCCGCGCGGCGCCGGAATCCCCGGCGGGCGGCGCGCCCGCGCACGCGTCGCGCATCGCGTCCCGGATGGCGCGCTGGTGCGCCAGGAGAGTTTTCATGCGCGCTTGGTCCCAGGCCCAGCCCGCCTCGCCGCTTTTTACGAAGCGCGCGCCGTCGAGGAGGCGGTCCCGCAGGTTCTTCGTTACTTCCAAATTTGCGAACGTCTGGTCGCGCTTCCTCTCGAACCCTGGTCGGAGCCGCGTGAGTGCGAATGCTTCCCCGGCGCCGAACGAGAAGCTCACGTAGCGGTAGGGCAAGCGATGCAGCTCGTCCTGGGTAAACTTGCCCTGGACGTACGACGGCGGGTACCAGGGAGTCAGGAGACCGGGGAGCTGCGAGTCCGTGAGCGTCCAGGTCCCCGCCCCCGCGAAGAGCTCCTTGTGGTCGCAGAACATGGGACAGCACGTGAAGGGGAAGCACGGCGCCCCGCGGCGGAGGTCCGCGCTCGCGAGGGCGACTGCGAGTTGAATGAAAACGTAGAGGGGCATCCAGGGGGACGTCATATCCGGGAGCGCGCCAGGCTTAGCGAACGCGCCCAGCACCACTAAAACAGGCACCCACCACGTCACAAAGTCGACGCCCATCAACACGTAGACGGCGGCGTGCACAGGGACGTAGAGCCACTCCAGAGGTAAAGCACGGGTGGCCGTGAACACCAACAGGGGACAAAACTCGACGGCCACCGTTAGAGTCGACGCAACGCAGCACAGGGCTCGATGACTTGCCACGTAGCGCGTCGCACCAGGAAACGCGCCGGGCACCAGGAATGCGCTCTCAAAGAGCTCCCGCTGGAGCGTGCCGCCGTCGCACCAGCGGAACCCGCTCGCGACGAGCTTCGACACGGCCGCGCCGAAGTAGAGGCCCAGCACGACGGCGCGCGTGCAGAGGAGGCACAATTCGTCCTCGCCGTCCGCCCGCAGCGCCTGGAGCGCGAGCACGTGTAGCACCAGGATGCCGTGCTGGCCGCCCGTCTTGTGCGTCTGGAGGTTCCCGATGTAGACGTGGGCGGCGCCCGCGGCGAGCCCGCGCGCTAGATGTGACTGTGGCATAAACCACAGCGGCGCCGCGATACCAACAAGCAGCGCGTCCATGCTCCTAACGCTGAGCGCCGGCACCGGCACGCAGCCCCAGAGGCGGTCGTGGCCGTCGCCGAAACCACGGCGGTCGCAGGGGAACGCCCGGCGGGGCCTCGGGCCGTACTTCGCGAGGCCGCTCCCGCACAGCCAGCCGTACCAGCGCCGCCCGCAGCCCAGCCACTCGACCACCAGGACGGCCGCCACGGTCGTGCAGAGGAGGTGGTGCGGGTCGTCCAGCGTTTCGCCCTGCACCTTTAAGACCGCCGCACTTAATGCTGCCGCCAGGACCAAGCGGAGCGTGGGCCCCTGCGGGTCCTCGGGTATGCCCGTCCCGCATTGCAGCCCCATTGCCAGTTGCTGCAATGTGTTCCGCGCGAATCGTTAGGCGCGTAGCATCACTTCCAGCCCCGCGGCCGCTTCCGGCTGCCCCTGCACGCAGATCGGCGCCGTGCGCGTGCCAAGGATCTGTGAATCGGGTTCTACTTCCTACGGGTTTTTAGCACGTGATGCTGCATAAGCGGCGCTCGAGGGCGGGAGAGCTATAACCCGAATTTGCCCATCCTAGCGATGCGATCTCTCCGATCTATCTTGCCCCCCGGTGATGGTTCCCCAGGCACGCACATAGTTATATCCTGGACGGGTGCCGTGGCTAACCTTACTCCTCCGCGGCCGGCGCGAGGTGCACGACCCCCCAGCGCCCGTCCGTGAGCCACGTCGGATCCGCGGCCGCGGCACGGTCCGTGCCCGCCTTCGCCATGCCGCAGCCCAGCTCGGCCTTCAAGGTTCGCAAGCAGAGCAGGGGCGCCGGCGCGTAGGAGCAGACGTCGGCAAAGGGCGCGTCCCAGGGCCACGGCCGGTCGCCCAGGGCCCGCCTATAATTCGCGTCGCCCTTGACCACCATGAGATCGGACGTGGTCCTTAGCTCGTCATAGAGGGACCGGGGCACCGCCCATAGGGCGTAGGGCATGGCCCAGTAACTATCCGCCACGCACACAAATTCTCCTTTATCTCGCCGTTCCTTCCACCGCGTCGCTACATCAACGGTGGCACCCTTGGTGAGTTCCGCGATGTGCGCGTCGACGTCGCGTTCTAAAGCGTCGCTCACGAAGGTCGGGTGGTGCTTGACTCTGAATCGAATGCGTTTCGCGGCGCCCGACGCCACGAGGTGGTCCGCCAGTAACAGGTCCGTGCAGAGCTCGAAGCCCGCGTTATCTACCACCAGATCGATGGTGCCGCCTCCTTTAGCTCGCAAGGTTTGGAGCAGGGCCGTCACTTCACTCGTGTCGTCCGCCAAAAGCTGCTCGGCCGAGGACGCCAACACCAAATCGAAGGCCTCCGAGGACGAGGCCACGCCCGCGTCGGCCGGCCAGAGGCTCAGGTCCATGCGGTTGCCCCACAGCGCCAAGGACAGGAAGAGGGCCGACGCCTCCGGATCGCTCACGAGTGCCGCGGTGCGCGCCGCCAGGGCCTCCAGCGTCTTCGTGGCGGACGCGAGGCCCGCACTTTTCGATTTCGCGAAGACGTCCTCGTTCCCAACCTCGCCGCTCCTATTGCCGTCGCGGAACCAGCGCGTGGCCTCGGCAACCCTCCGGTAGAAATAAAACTCCGCCACGAGCCAGGGCGCGCTCAGCCAGGTCTTGTCCGAGTGCTCCTCCAGTAGTGCGTTCCAGTCCTCGATGTCGTCGCCGGCGCCCGCGATGGGCCGCAGCGGCGCATCATTGAGAATCTCCTCGCGGAGCGCGTCCAGGGCCGGCTTCGCCCGGGCGAACCACGGCTCGGCAGCGTTGTCGCCATACACCACCGTGTCCAAGATGTCCTCGACGACGCGCCGCGACATGGTGTCGTGGGCCCAGGTGCCCGGGGCCGTGCTCGTGAGCGCGGCGGGCATGGGCGCGAACCTTGGCGTGGCGCGGCGGATCTCGGTGGGCGCCATGGCGGCGGCGGCTCCCAGTAAGGCTAGGGACGTGCGCATGCCTCGCGCGATGCCTTCGCTGCCCAGGAGAGTGTGCAACAAGGTCGTCAGTGAGCGCGATTGATCGCTCCGCTGCACGACGGCGTTGGAGACGTCGCTCGCTCTCGACGGCGGGCAGTGCGTGGCGTCGTCGCGTCGCGCACTCGACCGCTGAGCTCGTCGGCACGGGTTTTCTTGCTCTCCTTACGCGTGCGTTGCGTTCATTCCACAAAACCACTATGAACGCTGCACGACTCCTCCTCGGCGCGTGCACGGCCCTCAGCGCCTCAGCACTGGTGGTGCTGCCAGCATCGTCATTGGCAGCATCGGTGGCGCCGCGGGGTGCCACAGCGCTCAAAGCGAACTTTGTGGCCGACTTCATGACGGCGGCGCAGAACGCCATGGACGGAAGCAGCAGTTCGGGAAGCGGCAACGTCAAGGCCGCGCAGACGCTCGTCGACGCCGTCTGCGCGCCGGGCGGCGTCGACGCCGAGGCCATCGCCAAATTATGCCCTTCCTACGCCCAGTACGAGGACCTGGCCTCGGACACCTTCACGGGCCCCGGTCAGATCGCCACTTACTTCAAGAGCAAGTATCCCGAAGGCTGCCGCGTCGTCTGCGACCGCATCGCCGGCGACGCCGTAAGCGGCGGCTTCACGTGGCACCGGGAGGACGAGCAGGGCAACGAAGGGTTGCGGGGGACGACGTTCTGCAAGTTCGAGGGCGGCAAGCTTGTTTACGCGCGGGAGGGCTCGGAGCCCATTCTGAAGCCCGGCGAGGCGACGGAGGCGTTGCTCAAAGCCGCGACCGCGAATATTGAAAAGGAGGAGAAGACGCCAACCTTCGAGCAGCGCACCCCAAAGGGCGCGGCGGCGGTCGCCGACTACCTGTGGAACGAGGCCTACCCCAAGGGCGCCACGCCGGCCGTGGCGCTGGAGTTGTTCGCGGAGGACATTCAGTACGAGGACTTCAATTATCCGAAGCCCTTCCTGGGCAAGCCTCAGGTCAAAGAGTTTGTGGAGGCCTTCGATATTCCAGGAATAGATTTTGTGCCCACGGAGCTCTCGAAGGGCGACGACGCCTGCTGCTTCACCTGGATCGTCAAGGTCAACGGCAACGCCGGGCCCAAGGGCGTCTCGTTCTACGGCTCCAATGAAGCGGGCCGGATCGACTACATCCGGGACATCCCGGCCACGGCGCCGGCGCCGCTGCAGCAGCTCGCGGCCCTCGTGAACCCGGCGCTGCGGACGTTCTAGCCGGACCCGTGTGTACTAAGATCTGTTTGAGAATAGATTTTAGCTGCGGCGCTACGGCACGACGAAGGCCCCCGACCGCGGCGCGAAGGCCGGCTGCGACCCGAGCGCGTCGTCCAGCGCGATCTTTTGAGCCGGCGGCGGCGGGCCCCGCCACTTGCCCCGGCGCAGGACCTCGCACATGCTGGCCCCGCCGCGGGCGCGGAACTTCTGGCCGTGGCGCCACACGTGAACACGGACTTCTACAAAATCCCGGCACGCGTGTGCTTTTGCCACCAGCGCCAGGACCGCGTCCCGGTCATCTAGTACATAACGATACGACACGCGGTCGCGGATCGCGTCAATCACTTTCCGCAGATATCTGGCGATGCAGTCCGGGCACACGAGTTCGTCCTGAACCCGTGTGGCACCACTAATTAAGGCGTCGATGGATGCCGGATCAAAGTCATCGAGAACCTTCGCCGCGGTCGACGCGTTCACCGACAGATGGGTTACCCCATTTTCCAAAGCTGCGTAGTACCACTCCACGATATGGTTGTTCCACAGCAAGACCACTGCCCCGACGGCCCACAGGTGGTTCAAATTTCTAGAGTAGCTCCCGGACGTCTGGCCCGGGAGGTTCCGACCTCCGTCCGGCCCCGGACCCCGTCGCCGTGCTTTTCCACGTACTCCGCGGCGGGGGCCCACGTCTGGGCCTCCGTCAACTTGCGGTCATACGCCCAGTAGTGGCCGTACTTGCGCCCGCCGGTCCGGGCCGCCTGGGCCACGTGCCGGCCCTGGTCCGTGCCGCCCTTCACGGCGCCCTTCTCCTGGCGTTTCTCGATGAACTCGCCCGCTTCGTGTGCCGAAGCGAAGACCCGGACCTGCTTCTTTTCGTCATTAAGCATCCGTATTCTCCGGAACGCGAGCAGCGACTCCCACCACTGGCCCGCCGGGATCGGTATTTCAAAGCCGGGCAGTCTCCGCGCCGCCAATGCGCAACTAAAGTGGTGCATGGACATGAGTGCGCGGTGGCCGCTTTTCGGCAGCGGACCCGTCAGGGCACACGTGCCTAAAAACGGGCACAGGCGCTCGAAGCCGTCGTGGGCGTCCACAATATTTAACGTGAGCAATTTCTCGGATACGATAGAACAGCGAGGGCATCGCGTAGGCCGCGCGCGGCGGGCCCGCGCTCGTCTTTCGGCGGAGAAGGTCTCGCAATGACTCGTTCTGTGCAGGCCAACAGTGCAGCCAGTGGTCGTGCGAGCGGCGGTGGTAGAAGTAAGCCGATATAATCAAGGAGAGTGGCCTTCGCATCCATACTACCGCTCTTACCGTCTTCGTCGTCGTGCCGGGCCCTCCTCGGCGCCCGCAAGCCCGAAGACGTGCTGAACCGCGTGGGTTTTGTGACGCGGAGCGGCGCCGACCGGCACGGCAAGCAAGTCGACTGGCTCGTGCTTGGCGTGGTCAACGAGACTGAGGACACGCCCTCGGACCTGCAGAAGCTCCGGCGCATCAAAAAGGCATCGAGGACGCGGAAGCGAGAAACGCGCCCGTCGCCCAGACCTCGCGCGCAGACGCAGACGCGCAGGACCGGGCGCGGCTCCTGCGCAACTACGCCGAAGACCGCATGGACACGAGCGCGAAAAAACCGAAGAACAAATAAGTACATTCGCGTTGCGACCTAGCGCGCCGACACCATGACCGTGTCGATGAGCCAAACGTCGTCCCGCGCGTCGCACTGCTCCTTGCAGTCCCGCGCGGACCGCAGACTTAAGCTCCACTTCGTCGTCACCCAGCCGCCGAGGTCGTCCTGGAGCCGCACGGTCTGGAAGGCCCTGGTGCTTTGGGTGTTCAGGGTCATCGTGCCCTTGAACTGCGTGTCCTCCCAGCGAAACAAGATGTCGTACTCCGAGTCCATGACGAAGGCAATAAAGTCCTCGTCGTCGACCGGCTCGCTGCCAAAACTTGAAGCTGGGGACATGAACCGGAGCAACGTGGCGACGCCCGTGTTCTCCGTCTCCTCGACCTCGGCCACGCGCGCCCCCTCCCGGAGCGCTCGCAGCACGCCCGAAATGACCTCCCCCGGCGTCTGGCCCGACGAGGGCGCGAACTCGCTCCAGTCCGGGCTCGTGAGGACCGGCGGTAAAAAGGTGGACGTGGCCATGCTCCGGTTCTGCAGGGCCTCGTTCAGCTGCTTGCTCACCGGATCAAAATCTCCTCTTCTCTCCAGCGTCTTGTAGATCTCCGAGTCGGCCACGCTGTTCTCCGACTCCTCCAGCTGCTTCAATCGCTGGGCCTTGAGCTGGGCGTAGAGGTCGCTCGTCTCCGCCTCCTCGAGCACGGGCGGCCGGCTATCCGTCTCGTCCTTTCCTCTTAGCTTCTTCCAGAATTTCCTGGCCTTGCTGCGCTTGGACTCCTCGTCCGCGTCGGTGGCCGCTTGGACGAGGCGCCGCGCCGGTCTTACCACTGTCGTCTGCAGCACAAAGGCTGTGCATGCTGTAGCAGCTATGAATGCGGCGACGCGGCGCGCCATGCTTTGATTCTGGCGACGGCACTGCTTGCTCCGCGGTGACTGGCAGCCTTATTATCTCGAGCACGGGCTCCTCGTAGTCTTAGTATCCCAGCTCTGGCTCCTATTAAAAATATGCTCTGGTGAAACCCGTACATGTCACGGGTTTCGCGGGTCAAACTTTTGTGAGAGGATTTCGCAAGCAAGTTGCGAGCGGAGGAGAAAGGCGCGCCACACACGCGGCGTCACGCCTCTGCAGACGGCTCATCCCGCGCGCCGTATCAAGAGACCTAAAATAAAAGGTCAAAGCTCCCACCCTAAAAATGCTCGCCGCCATACTCCCACCTGGGTCTGGAGCGCGCGTTTCGTCACCAGTGATGGACCAGTGGTTGTCTCGGTCGCTTCTTATGATGCTACCCCGTTGAATGTCTATTGCCTTGGCGCCTTTTAATGGCGATTTCCCGCTTGCTTGCTTGTGGGTGAAAACCCGTCACATATACCACGGCGCCCATCTCTGGCGAGCCTCTTTCACGACGAATCCGTCTGCCACGCGCGACCCATCGGAGATCGGACGGACGTCTGAAAACAATACGGGTTTTGGCCTCTCCGGCCATTTTGAGAGTGACCCGCCCCAGGACCAGGACGGCTAGCGCTCCCGCGAGACACGCATCAGGGCCGATATAGTTCACAGCTCTAAGAGCGACAAGCGCCAAGAGCCAGCGCGAGGGTCACCGCGGAGCGCGGACCTTCTCGGTGCACATCGCAGCGCGACCCTACGCCCGCAGCGCAAGCGAGCGCGAGCGCAAACCACAGTGCGTGCGTAGACCAACAGGAAAGCATGTGCGACTGCAACGACGACGCCTCGTGCGTCCTGCGGTTCTGCCGGGCCACCTTCCTCGACGCGCCCAAGGTCGCCGACGTCCGCAGCGCGACGGACTGCGTCGAGGACCTGCGGTCGGCGTCGCCGGCGGAGGTCGAGGGCATCTGCGCCCAGTGGAAGGTCCTGGTCAAGGGCAAGTTCCGGCGGGCCGTGGCGAGGTTGCGCTCGGAGGTGCAGCAGGGCGCGGACGGCGCCTTCGACCTCGACGACGCGGCTGTAGAAGATGCCGTGGATGGGGCGGAGGTGCGCGAGGCGGTGGCGGAGAACGGCGGCGGGCCCGAGGAGGACGTGCTCGCGGCGGCGCCGGCGGCGTACGTCCCGGAGCCCACGGCGTGGCTCGCGTCGCGGAGCGGCGTCCGCGTCGGCGCGCGCGTGGAGAAGCGCTTCCCCGGCTTCGGCCTGCACCGCGGCACCGTCGTGGAGCTCGGGGCGGACGACGTCGTGGTGCGCTGGGAGACGGACGAGCGCACGACGTTGTCGCTCAAGGAGGCCTGGCGGCGCGTCGTCGCCGCGCCGGCCCGCAAGACGGAGCGGGCTGCCGCGCGGCCGCGGGCGCCGGCCCGGAAGACGGAGCGGCCCGCCGCGCGACCGCGCCCCCTACCGGCCCGCCGCCCGGCACCGGCGCCGGCCGCGCCCGCCGCCGAAGCGCCGGCTGCAGCCGACGAAACGGCCGCGCACGCCGCCGACGAGGCAGCCGCAGACGATGAGCCCGCCGCGGACGACACGGCCGCCATCCCGCCAGCGAGCGGCGACCCCGACGACAACGAGGAGACGCTCGACGACATGAGGGCCCGCGCGGCGGCGCCACCGGAAGCCGAGGTGCTCCAGGCCATGCTCGACGAGGACGAGGACGAGGACGAGCCCGCGGCAGCGCCGGTGCCGGCGCCCGCCGCCGACGAGCTGGCCGCAGACGATGATTCCGCGCCGCCGCTGCCTCCGGCCGTCGCGCCGCCGCCGCCCGCGCCGGAACTCGCCGCGGCTGCGCCGGCAGCATCGCAAGCCCCGGCGTGGGCCGCCGTCTACGCGGAGGTGCTGGCCGCCGTCCAGGCGGGCGGCCTCATGGGCGTGCGCGACCGCCTAATGGGCCGCGGCTTCCGCTGCGGCCCGAAATACGACAAAAAAAAGTACGGGGCCGGATACTACGAGATCACGGTGCCCTCCACCTTCCCATCCAGCTACGACCTCGTAACCAGGACGAACAAAACGAACAAGGAGGTGCTGCGGTCGAAGAAACAGCTCGTCACGTACCTGGAGGCCTGCCTCGCGCTCGCGCAGAGCGGCGGCGCGTACCGCGCGCAGTCCGCGCGCGAGGCCGAGCGCCGCTCCGCGCTCGAGAGCGACGACGACGACGACGACGACGCGCCGGCCGCGGCGGAGGAGCCCGCCGAGGCCGGGGCGGCGCCGGTCGCCGACGAGGAGGAAGAGGACGAGGACGACACCGAGGACGCCGAGCTGGCCGCGATCGAGCGGCGGCGCGCGGCCGAGGCCGAGGCGCTCGCGGCCGAGGCCGAGGCGCTCGCGGCCGGCGAGCGCGCGCTCGCCGCGGCGACCGAGGAGGAGATCCGGCTCAAGGCGCCGTACCCGGTGGGGGCCCTAGTCGAGGCGCGCTTCCGGAGCGGCGACGCCTTCTACCCCGCGGTCGTCGTTGCCTTGGTCGTCGACGCGTACGGCGCCTACTTCCTGGACCTGCAGTACTCGGACGGGTCCAGCGACCGGGAGAACGCCGTGCCCGTGGCGTTCGTGCGGCCCCTGCAGCGGCGCCGCCGCGGCAGTGCGGAGCCGTCGTCCAAGGCCAAGCGGCGCCAGCCGGAAGAGGAGGAGGAGGAGCCGGCCGCCGCACTCGCAAAACCGGACGCCGTGCGCGTGCTGCACAAGTTCTCGGGCTACGGCGACTTCGAGGGCTCAGTGGTGGCTCTTGAAGCGGACGGCGCGCGCTCCGTGACGTGGGACGCGGACGGGGCGACGACGACTTTGACCCACAAGCAGTTCGAGCGGGTGCAGCGGCGCTACGCGGAGCGCCACGGCGGGGTACTGTCAGAAACGAGCGGCCGGCCGAAGAAGGGTAGGGAGCTCGACACGCGGGCGCCCCCGGCGCCGGCGCGCGGCCGCGGCGCGCCGACGCCGGCGCGGACGCCGGCGTCGCAGTTGAATCGGTCGCCGCGCGCGGACCGGAGGCGGAGCGGGCAGTGGGCCGCGGCCGAGGAGGCATCGCTTCGAAATTTAGTCGGGGAGCTCGGCGAGGCCTGGGAGAGCGTGGCGGCGCGCTTGGGGACGGGACGGTCGGCAAGCGCCGCGGAGCAGAAGTGGCAGGCCCTGGGCCGGGTGCGCTCGCCGGAGCGCGCGCCCCCGGCCGTCGAGGACTCGACGCCCGCGCCGCCCGCGCGCGCGCCGCCGCCTGGGGCGACGCCGTCCCTGGTCCCGCGCGACGCGCCGACGCCGCTCGAGCGGCCGAAGCCCGCGAAGCGCGCGCGGCCGGCGCCTGGCGCCGCGCCGACGGCGGCGCGGCCGTACCCGCCGGGCACGCAAATCGAGGCGCGCTTCCGGGGCGGCGACCGGTTCTACCCGGCGCTCGAAGTCGCCGCCTGCGACGGCGCCGTCGACGTCAAGTACTGCGACGGCTCGAACGACGCGGAGGCCGGCGTGCCCCTGGACCTCGTGCGGCCGCTCCAGCGGCGCAAGCGCACGGCCGCCGCCGCGCCGCCCGCGCCACCGCCGCCGGCCAAGAGGCCGGCCAAGAAGCCGGCGAAGAAAGCTAAAAAGCCGGCCAAGGCGCCGCCGCCGATATCTGGTTGGGAGAAGAACACGACCTGGCGTCCGCGCGCCGAGGCCGGCACGCGGAATCCGTTGTATCACGGCTGCGGCAAGTGCCGGTGGCGGCCGAGTGGCTGCCGCGGATGCCTCGCGGTGGACGCCGAGCGCGGTCTGATGCCTTCACCGCCCCCTCTCGTGCGCGGCGCCGTCACCGTCGCCGCCGACGAGTTCCTCGGGCCGCTGCTGAGCACGGCGAAATCAGACGACGATCGAAAAGCGTGTTGGGCGGCGCAGCGGCGGACCCTCGAGGCCTCGGTCATCATAACCTCCTCGGGCGTCGTAGACCAAAACGGCTTCGGCGTCGTGGCCAGGAAGCCCCTGCGGGCCGACACGATCATCGTCGACCCGACGGTGCTCATCGTGCCGCGGCCCTCCGACTACGCGCGCGCCCACCTGCCGCCCTACGATTACATCGCCTTCGGCGCGAACGACTACGCCCTGCTGCGCGAGGTCGCGCTGGCCCACTGCTCGGCCACGTTCAACCTGAACGGGGCCGACTACGCCGGGTCGCGGCACAGGCCGAACGTGAAGTGGATCATCAGCTGGCACGCGCGCGGCGGCGCGCCTCCCGCCTGGAAGCTGCTCGCGGACGTCGCCGTCGGGGAGGAGCTGCTGGCGATGTATACCGCGCCGGAGTTCGCGGCGGTGTAATCTATAAATGTGAGTACTATACTAGCCGGGCCACTCGTGTCTTCGGAATGTGTGTGTGGTGTGTGCACGTCGCCATTCGGGAAATCATTTCCTCGCTATAGATTCTAGGTTCGCGGCTTCGTTCGCGCCGCGGCGCCGGCGACCGCGAGAGGGGGGTCGAGAGACGAGGTGCGGAGCAGAGGAGTGATGCACAAAATTGTATCCAAGATGCCATTTGCCAGGCACAAATCTCAAAAATCTGACTAAAATTTGCAACTCACTATGCAAGCCAGGATTTTGTCTGACGGACGTGCGCCCCTGCGTCGCAATTCGAGTTTCAGAACTCGCCACGCTGTAAACACACCGAGGCCACCCTATTACTCACAAGTCGTACTGGGTGTGTCATACGAAAACCGCGACCGCGGAACGCGCGCCGCGCGCGCCTCTCCACAAAAGTATTTTGAATAGGCCAGCGCTGGGAATCGCGCGCGCCGCGGCTCACGCGCGCCTCCGCTCGCAGATTCAACATAATTATAACAACAACAGCATGTCGCTCACCAAGACCCTCGTCGCCTTAGCGCTCGCCTCGACGGCGTCGGCTCGCCTCGGCAAGGACACCTTCTGCTCGAAAAGCGACGAGCGCAACAACAAGTGCAACTGCCAGGACCTACCCGCGACGTCCTCGGACCAACCGCTGGAGACGCTCACCTCGTGGGACGTCCAACCGGAGCAAATCATCACGTACCCGTGCTCGCCGGCCTACCTCGGCAACGCCGCCGCCAACTACATGCTGGAGCAGAACGTCCAAGACGCCACGACCAAGCTCGGCAAGGAGATTGGCTCGGTGAAGTGCGGCGTCAAGTGCGACTTCGACAACAACGCCCTCGGAAGTTCCGATAAAGGACTCGACGACTCGATCTTCGAGGCCGACAACAAGAACTCATCTTAGAAGTCACGACGAGACACCGTCGGGGCCGGAAGGTCTACACCAAGGAGGAGCTCGACTTCCTCTGCGGCGAGAACTCGGGCCAGGGGCCGCAGTCCGAGCGCACGGGCGCCCTTGACAAGTGGTGGATCTCCAAGAAGTTCCCGGAGCTCGTGGACGGCCTGAGCTCCTGCGACTGCAAGAAGGATGTGACTTTCGGAGACGGCGTTGTCGGCGGAATGATCTACTCCGGCTGCTACACGTGCAAGGGCACGGTCGAGTTCGGCATCAGCGAGTGCTTCGTCAGTGACTCAGTGTCGAAGCTCAATGCGACTTTGTCCCCGGGGCTGCGTCTGCTCGATGGCGTGGAGGTTCGCGCGACGATCGCGCTTCACACGCTGTCATTTCCACACAGGACGCGGGCAGCAACTAGATCTAGACGCCGGCCGTGATACTCCCACGCGGCCACGACCACGAAGCCTCTCACTCCTCCTCTCCCAACCGGTACTTATCGCGAGCAAGCGCGCCGTACCCCTTAACATTTGGGCCCTATTCACATAGTAGTGCGCCCAAGACGCGAGATAAACATACCCGGCGATTAGGCGGACAACGCCCCCACGCTCGCTTCCAACGCCAGCCGCGCCACCTCGGGGTTCGGCGAGCGCACCGTCACGAGCGCGGCGGCGTTCGCGAGCAGCTTGACGTGCCACAAGCAAATCACAGACGTCGGCGCGTGCGTCGCGGCGAGGATCAGCTCGCGCGTCGCGGGAATCGCTTCCACGAGTGCGGCCCCAACGGTGGCCAGGCCCGCCGCGACGGCGTCGGGCGTCGTCCGCGTCGGCGGCAGGGCCACCTCGCGGCGCTGCTCGTGCTTCGAGGGGCCCCAGCGCCCGCCGAAGTCGGCCGTCGTCAGCTGCTCCGGGGCGAACGCCGTGGTCGACGGCGCCTCGGTTAAGGACAGGCCGTCGAACGCCGCGAAGGGGTCGCTCGCCGCCGCGGACGGCGGCGCCGGCACGGGCGCCGGCGCGGAGAGGTCGCCGAGCAGGTCGGAGACCGACGGCGCCGGCGGCGCCGGCGGAGGCTCGTCGGGCGCGCCCAGGTCCAGCAGCGAAGGCTCCGGTGCGGCCGGCGGTGGCGACCGGCTGGCCGGCGACGCGTTCGACGTCCGCGGCGGGCGCGCGGGCTTCGCCGCGGCCGCGGCCCCGACACCGCCGAAGAGCGCCGCGGCCATGCGCTCCTTCTCCTCCTGCGCGGCCGTCTTCTCCGCCGGCTCCGTGGGCGTCGGCGCGCGCGCATGCTGCTGCGATGCCGCCCGCGCCGCGGCCGGCGGCGGCGCCGCGGGCTGTTGCGGCTGGCGCGGCGCGCCCCAGGGCCCCGACGCCGCCGCGAGGCCGCCGCCGGAGCCGATCGCGTTGCCGCCGCGCGCGGTGGAGCGGGGCGGCTGCGTGGCGTACTCGGCCTCCTGCATGCGCCGGGCGATCTCCTCGTCGTTCAGCGTCTCGTCCCCCACGGGGTACGCCGTCGCTTGCACTCGCCGCCCGGGCTTCTGGGGCTCGGCGTAGGCCTCGAACTTGAAATTTGACTGAGGCTCGTCCTCGTCCTCACTTGCGTCCTCCTCCGCGTCGTCCTCGGGTTTTTGATAGGGCGCCGCGCCCGCTGCCAGAGCTGAAGCCACGAAGCGGTCCAGGAACCCCAGCGCGTCGCCGCCATTTCTCTCCTCTCCTTCGTCCGTCACAATACCATCTAATGGATCTTCGAGCGACGCGTCGTACGGCAGCGCGTCCTCGAGCAAGCCGGGGTCCTCCGCCGCCGCATCCAAGAGGTTCAGCGCTTCCAACGCGCGCTGCTGCAGCTCGATGTTCGACGAGGACGCGAAGCGCTCCGCTAAAGACCGCAACGCGGCCTTGGTGGCGACGTCGTCGTTCTGCGCCGCTAATTTAAGTAAGGCGGTCAGGAGCAACTCCCGGGCGCGCGGCGCGCCCTTCAACCTTGAATCGTCCGCCGCCAACGTGGCGATGGCGCCCGCGACGTCTTCTGTAGATAATTGGGCGAACTCGCCCAGGACCCAGGCCAGCACGTGGAACAGCCCGTCCGGCACGACCTCCCGGTGTAGCATGCCCACGAAGCGGTCCACGGCGTCCTTGCGCAGCACGTCCGCGTCGCCGTCTTCTCCACCTTCGGCCACGAGCGACAGCATCTGCTGGGCCACCTCGTTCGGGACCAAATCTCCGGCCAGCTCCATCACTCGGACCACCGTGGCGACGTACCAGGCGTTGGAGGGGGCGAACCGCTCGGCCGCCGTGCATAAGCGCGACACGAGCGCTTGCCTTAAAAACTCGTCCGTCGAAGACTCCAAACTTTCGAGTAATTTCGAGGCGATGAACTCGACGTTCACCGGGTTCATCATCCTATATAACAGGTCCAGGGTCTTCCGTTTGAGCGTGTCATCAACCGACGATAAGCAGTCGATGACCGCTAAGTGGTGTTCAGCGGCGTACTTCGGGTGTTGTTCTACCACTTGCGCTAGGCCGGTGATGCCCAGATACTTGAGGTTGTGGTTCTCGGAGCCTAAAAAGCGCGCGATGGCCCGAGCGGCCTCATCCAGCAAAGTAGAATTGGGATAAATAGTCGTCACCGTCCTCACACATTCGTAGACGATGGCGTAGCCCACATTAATGCCGGTGTCCGCTCTTCTAATAACATCGCCCAACACCTCGTACATGCCCTCGGACGCGCTCTGGTCCGCCCGTCCGAGCAGAGCTAATATTCTGAGTAACCGCAGCTGGGCCCAGGGCGCCGGCATCCTATGATAGTCGAAATCCCTCGGTAGGCGATGCTCGACGATCTGTTTCAAGATAGAAACGAAGGACGGCACCAATTCCTTGTAACTTAAGGGCTTCTCCATGATTTGGGCGTGCAGTAGACATAACGAGGCGGCCATCACCGAAGGGTCCTTGTCGCAGAGCGTCCGGCGCATCTGTGGGCCTAAATTAGAAACCGCGCTGCTATCCAATCGGTGGAAGCGGTGCAAGACCATGACCGTCTTCTTCCTTACTAACTCCCGGTCATGACTAAGTAACTTGACCACGTGCGAGATCAACGGTGGGATCATATCTAGGGTCGCTAACCGAACAGTACCACTCAACGCCGCCGCGACTTCCAGAAAGTTCGCCGAGGTCATGTCCTGTTGTAATTGATTCACGAGCATGAACCGGAACTCGTGGTCCGGACTGAGGCACAGGCCCGAGCACAGGTAGCCCACGCGCTTCTGGATCAAGTTCTTCGACGCGGCCAGTTCGATCGCTCTGATATAACCGAAGGCGGCGTCGTGGCCGAGCATCTCCACGTAGATTAACCGTACGAGGAACTCCTTCATCTTCTTCCTCGAGATCTTGGCCTCGGGCATCTTCCTCTTCAGCGTCTGGACCTCGTCGCGGATGATCTGGTCCTCCTGCTGCTTGGACTTGCTCTCGCCGATGGCCTTGACGAGATCAAAAAAGTCCTTGGACAGGTGGGCCGACATCATGGAGGACATGGTGGCTTTGTTGGTCGAGTCGCGGAGGTTTGAGCGCGTGCGCGTTCAGCGGGTGCTGCGCGGTGTTGCGCGGCGGCACTTGTGCGCTTCGCGGCGGCGGCGCGCGGCTGGGGTCTCCTCCCTCCTCCAAGTGGTAGCTTGGAACAGAGCGCTGCGCGTCGGTCTTGCGCGGACAACGGCGAGTGCGCTGTTGAGACCAAGTGTCTGGTTTGCGTAACCACACTCGCTTACGAGCACGCGTCCGCGGCCGGGGCAAAGCACATGCCTGAAGCGAAACCCGCACGTTTATCCGTCACGCCCCGATGCTTAAGCTTCTGTCCGTGACCGGGTCGTGTGCTCCTGTAAGACTCATCGCGCTTTTTGAGAATCAAAAGGGCGCCGGGCTCTCTTCCACAATTCAGCAGTGGCAGGGGCGATAGACACGCTAAGCGCAGTGCTATCACAGCGAAACTGCTCTCTGGGACCGCTAATAGTTGCTCGAGACCGATTGCGCAGCGCATCTATCATGCGAGATCAGGAGAAAAAACGTATCGCAGCAGCAGCCAGCAGCGCTGCAGCACAACTAGACACAGTCCTCGTGCAGCCCTCGAGCACGCCGGTCTACCGCGCCGCCTGCGAGCTGGCGGCCTACCGCTTGCGCGACGCGCTCGCGGGCCGGCCGTTCATCGAGTATGACGCCGCTCTGGAGCCGGCGCTGCGAGCGTGTCTGCCGGAGGAGCTCGTGAGCGCCGCGCCGCGCGGCGTGTGCGTCGGCGCGGCCTCGGCGGTCGATGGGTCGCGCGCTTTACTACGACGCAGTAAGGGCGAGACCACCCTGGACACGGTCCAAACGACGGCGCTCCCGTGGCTCAAGCGCTGCGGACCCGAGCCCGGCTGGAGCCGGCCGTACAAGAACGACGACGGCGACGTCGTGATCTCGTTCGTGGCCCCCTTAGTAAGAGATGGCAAGGTCGTGGCCGCGAGCGTCGCGGGCGCGATCCCCGTCGGCGTGTGGGGCATGGGGAAGAAGCGGCCGGCGGAGCCCGCGTTCCTCGTTCTAACGGAGCCCAAGCTGCGGAGCCGCGTGCTCTACCCGAACCCCGTGTGCTTGTTGACGACGTGGGGCGAGGTCGACAAGACGTGGCGCAAAAACGCGATGACGGTCTCGTGGCTGACGTGCCTAAACAACGACGGCGACGTCCTGCTCTCGATCAACGCGCGGCGCCACAGTGTCGCCGCTATCCTGTCCGGGCGGGCCTTCGGGCTGTCCGTCCCTACATCGGACCACGCGGCTCTCGTGCTGAAGGTCGGCGCCTGCAGCGGCTACAAGGTCGACAAGCTCGCGTCCATTCAGGATTTAGCGGCCGTCGAAACGACCGAGGCCAAGGCCGGCAAGGGCGGCTTCGCGGCCCTCATGAGCGACTCGGACGACGAGGGTGTACTGTCGAAACCGCCGGACGCGCCCTGGTTCGTGGAGGGCTGCGTCGCGCGGCTGTCGTGCGTCGTCTCGCGGCGCCTCACGGAGGGCAAGGACCACCACGTCGTCGTCGCGAAGATCCGGGAGGCCCAGGTGCGCGAGGACTACTGGGACGGCAAGACGTTCTGCGCGCCGCACGGCAAGGCGGCGTTCCTGACGTTCCTGGGGTCCCAGACCTTCGGGCACGTGCTGCCGGGTAATTAAGTGTCAAATTTTACCCGCTGGTCGCCGGCGCGTCGAGGCCCCCGTCCAGGTCGCTCAAGTCCACGTCGTCGTCCGAGTCGGGCTCGTCCGCCTCGACGGCGCTGCTCGCGAACGAGTCCGCGCCCGCGAGCGCCGACATGTCGAAGGCGCCGGCGTCGTCCTCCTCGTCCTCGTCCACGTAGCGGCGCCAGTCCGTGGCCACGTGCCGCTTCTCGAAGACCTTGTCGGTGGTCATGCGGCACCAGTGCTCCGCGTCCTGGTCCTTTTTGACCACGTGCATCTGGATCGACCGGCCGTGCACCTTCCAGACCGACTCGTCCGGTAGAACCTCATTACTAAACGTGACGTCGAAGGCGTACTTCTGCTCGTCGGCGTCGCAGGCGAATTTGAGCGTCGTCGCCTGCAGGTCGACGGTGACGTTCGTCGCCTCGGGGATTTTGATCACGACGTAGAGGCCGTCCTTGCGCTGGGACCACTCGATGGCCGGGACGATAGTGGTCAGGGCAGCCATGGTGACGGTGCGTGCCTCAACGCAGCGAGCAGTGGGGTTTCGTGTGCAGTCCTGCAGAGGCTCGAACTCTCTCGTGGGTGCGTCGCGCGATCACAGCGTTGCGGCAGCGATAAATGTAGTTTGCCAGAATAGACGTAACACGGCTCAGATACACAGCGTCTAGTGCGACGCGATCGAATTCCAATTTTTGAGAACCCGTGTTGTCATCGTGCGGGTTTCTCGCGAGAACTTTGGCTGTCGTTACTGGGCGCACTGCGTCTCGCGTCTACTGACGCGTGCTTTATAGAAGACCAACACAATCGTTAACAAATTCCCGCTGGAGAGCACTGCTCGTCTGTGAACATGGCGTCTTTCCCCAGCCTCTTCGATCCGGCCAAAGTAGCGGAGAAGCGGCGCCTGGACGCCGAGAAGCGCGAAGCCTGCGCGAAGATCAAGGCCTGGGCCGAGGAGCTCCTGCCACCGCCGGCGCGGGGCCTGAAGGTGACGGTGAACGAAGTTGTTTGTGGTGATCCGACCTGCGCGCCCATCGACACCGTGGTGGAGTTCTGGGGCGAGCTGCGCACGGGCTTCGGCATGCCCGCGCGCGCCGCACAGGTCGCGCACGCCGACCTCGTGTCCATGCTCCCGGACGAGGACGTGCTCATCGCCTGGGCTCGAGGTTTCGACGCGGAATGGCCGAAACCCGCACCTCCCCCGGCGGTCAAGCCGGACTTTGGTCCCGGGGACGACGTCGACGTCTGGCTGGGCGGGCTGTGGCAAGCTGCAATTGTCGTCGCAGTCTGGCACCGCGACAAGGGCTGGCCCCTGGACGCCTACGTGGCGTACCGCGTCGACGTCGTGGACACGATGCGGACGTGCTACGCACCGACGGTCTCGCACGTGCGGGCGCGCCGGCGGTCGCGGTCGCGGTCGCGGTCTAGATCGCGCTCACGCTTGCGCTCGCGGTCCCGGGACCGCGGCGACCCCGTGGGCGCCGCGGCGAACGGCGTCTACCCGACGCCGCACGCGCCCTCGTGGCGCTTCGACGTGGGGGAGCGCGTCGCGTGCAAGGTCGGCGACAACTCTTGGCAGGTGGGCACTGTCGAGATGCGCGACGAGCCGGACCCCGAAGCCTACCCAGGCTTCGCGCTGCTGCCCTGCGTCGTGCGCAGCGACGGCGGCCGCCTCGTGTCGGCGCCGGAAGACACCGCCGCGTTCATCGTCGCGGAGGAGGACATGCCTGCCGAGGAGACCGACGCTGAGCGAGAGCAAGCCTACGCCGCGGCGGCCGCGCGCATCTTCACCGACCAGGCGCCGGCCGCTGAGTAGGCACTGACTTAATGTGATTAACATAACCTGAACTTACTGCCCCTTGGGCACGGGCTTCCAGCGGGGAAGTTTCAGGCCCAGAAACTCGACGGCGACGCAGATAAGCTCATCCGGAAGCTTGCCGCCGCGAGACATCAACCCCATGAGCACGGCCGCTTCCACGCGAGCCGCCTCGAACTCGTTGAAGCCACCCGCGTCGGCGAAGCTCTTCAGCATGGTATAATCGCGCGGCGAGAAATCCTCATCCCAGTAGTGCTTGTGCCAACATATTCTGGCACCAGCACAGAGCAATTTGAACCCAAGGCTGCGCCGCGCGCCGACTGCAACTGGGGTAATGTCGTATTCTTCATCCCAATGCCTATTACCCCGTGGTTCCCGAGTAAACGCCGCGTACAACGGCGGCCACTTAATCAAGCCCTTATTAATGTTGACGCCGTGCTCGAGCAACATGGTAAAGATGTCCTCTCTCGCGTTCTGCACTGCCCAGTAAAGTGGTGTCCCTGGTTGCCATTTTTGAACATGTTGACCGCTATTAGCGTCGGCACCGGCCTCCAAGAGCAGTCGGACTGTATCGATGCTGTTGGTTTGTGTCGCGTAGGTTACCAAGTATTTGTTATTGTCATGATTTGGGTCGGCTCCGGCAGAAAGAAGCGCTTCGCACGCGACCGCGTCGCCCAAGGCCACCGCGCGGTGTAGCGGAGTGTTACGAGTGTAACGTCTATCACCGGGGCCGGGACCGCGCCAGTTCAAGTCGAGAAAGCGCGCGTCGGCGAGGAGGGCACGTAGAGTCTCAATATCGCGGGCAACGATTGCCTTATTGATCGGGTACCAGTTCGCTCCTGCGCTACTCTGTGACTCGGACAGTGGGCCGAACACAGGACTGTCTGTGGTGGACTCTGGCAGCGAGGTGAAGGACCCCATCCTCCACGAGCGAGGAGGAACGGACGTGGGCGTGCGATACGCAACCACCGTGTCCACCGTGTCAAGCTTGCCGGTGCCGCGTGGAAACTTGTTCATGAGTCTGGAAAACCCGTCAAACATCAAACACAGGCTGGCGTCGGCGCTCCTTGTTGAGCCACATTCGTCGATTAAGAGGGTGCTGCATTTTGCACTGATAAAAACGCTCCAAGCCGCCAAGACGGCACCAGTTCATATATCGCTGCTCGCGGCGCTAGCTGCGATCACCACAGCCAGGCTAGCGCCGCGCAAAACGCGCTCAAGGCTAGCGCCGCACAAAACGCCAACGCCGCACAGGATGGCGAACATTGGGAGCGACGACTGGCTCCGCTGGAGCGAGACGCCGCTCAGGTCCGAGACGGGAGAGCGCGAGCGCGCGTCGTTCAAAGTCATCAACGCGTGCTCGCGGCCGCTGCACGTCCAGTGGGTCACGGCCGCGGGCCAACTGAAGAACCGCCGCCGCGTCGCGCCGGGCCGGGGGCGCCTCGCAATCCTCGACAACTCCGTGAAGAACGAGCATGCCGAGGGGACGCTCGTCGGCGACGCGTTCGTCATTCACGCGGGCCTCGACGCGACGCCGCCCGAGACGATCGACGCCTTACGAGATGCGGAGATCGTGGGCTTCCTCGCGTGCACGACAAGAGACCCGGCAAGGCAGCGCATCGTCACCGTCTCGGACGCGGGCGTGCTCCAGCGCCTCTTTGGGAAACGCACACTAGTGGCGTGCAGCGTCGGCCCGGCCACCAAGGAGGAAACGCGCCCGCTGCACCCCTACGTGTATAGGAGAGAAACGGCGTGCGGCATCATCATAGATGTGGACGACCGGTGCTACGAGAAGGGCGAGCGGGTGAAAGCCTTTTTGGCGGACTGCGAGGCCGCGGCGAAGCGGCTCCCGAAGAACGCCGTCGCGGCGATCCGCGACGCGGGCTGCCGCATCGTGGTGCACGAGGAGACCGGCAAGTGGACGCACATGTGCTACCACGGCCGGCGCGGGCAGGCGTGGTTAAAAGACAACGACCACGACGAGAAGCTCGCCGGGTGCGTCCAACTCTACCGCCTGGACGACTACGCCGGCGACCGGGGCGTGTGGGGGCGGGGCGGCTCCATCGTGCACGAGCTGTCCCACGCCTACCACGACTGTTACCTGCGGGACGGCCACGAGAACAAGCTTGTTGCGAAGCGCTACGACCGGGCGGTGCATAGTGAGAAACTCTACGACGCCGTGCGCGTCAAGGGGCCCCAGGCGCGGCCGCGCGACGCGGCCGAGCGGCGCAAATTGTTCCTGCACCTGACGGCGTGCGGCTGCCTCGGCCCTATTGACGGCGTGGCGCGGCGCCACTACGCCGCCACGAACGCCGCCGAGTTCTTCGCGGAGCTCTCGACGGCCTACCTGTGCCGCGACGACGAGGACTACAACAAGTGGGAGCCCCACAACCAAAAGCAGCTGTGGCAGTTCGACCCCGATACTTGTAAGTTACTGGAGCGCGTCTGGGACGGCGGCGAGGCGCTCGACGACAACTGCGACGACGAGCCGCCGCTGCGGTCGCTCCTGTGCTGCCGCGTGCTCCGGTGGGGGAAACCGACGCCGTGCTGCCGGTGGGGGAGGGGGCCTTTGGCGCGCGACGCATAAGTGTATATGTATTACAGGAGAGAGCTTATGATGACCAGGCCTTTTGCCCGGGACGACCCGAAGCGGGTCTTTTGCCCGCGCTTATTTGGACGCCATTTTGCGCCCGCGCTTGCCCGCGCGCCCGCACGTGTGCGCGCGGTGCGAGCCCTGGCACGCCGCGCACGTCCGGAGCTCCGGCGGCAGGGGCCGCTCGCTGCCCACGGGCACGCAGATGAGGTCCACGTCCAACCGGCCTTCGTCGCCAAACGAAATCGACCGCTTCTTGCCGGGTGCCGGCGAGAAGACGGCTTCGCCGTCCTCGGTCCACGCGATCTCCTCGACGCGCTCGGGCACCCAGGACCGCCGCGCCGCCGCGCCCAGGCGGTAGATCGGCGGCGTGGGCGGCCGCGGCGGCGCGCGGCCCGTCGGCAGCGTGCGCCGCGTGCGGTAGTCGGGCGACGGCTCCGGCGACGACGGCGGCGACGGCAGACGCGGCGGCGTGTCCGGCGCGCCGGGGACGAGGACGGCGGCCGAGAGCGGCCACACGATGCCCGAGTGGTCGAGGCGGATGTCGTAGCCCGGCGGCCGCGGCGCGACGACGACGCCCGTCGGCTTGCCCTTGAAGTGGAGCACCTGGACGCGGTCGCCGGCGACGTACGTCGCCGTGCCGTCGCCCGCCGCGACGCGGGGCCGCGGCGCCGCCGCCGGCTGCGGCGGCCGCAGCACGTCGCGGCCCAGGTCCTCGGCCTCGAGCACCGCGAGCTCCTCGGCGGTGCGGCCCGCGGGGGCCTCGTCGTCGCTCGCGTTCGGCAGCGCCGCCGCGATCTCCTCCTCCTCCTCCTCGTAATCGTCGCCGTCGACGGGGTGGAGCTCGTTGCCGCGGAAGCCGCGCTCCCGCTTGACGCCGCGGCTGAGGCGCACCGCCACGTCGAGCCGCACGGTGACCCAGCCGTTCGCCTGGACGGCGACGACGACGCCGCGGGCGCCCGTCGGCGTGCGGACGCGCGCGCCGGCGACGACGCGCGGGTCCCGCGCCACCGCCTTCTTGTAACTCCGGCGGCGCTTCGGCGCCGGGGGCCCTTCCGGCGGCGCCGCGGGTTCCGGCGGCGCGTCGGGCGCGTCGGGCGCTTCGGGCGCTTCGGGCGCTTCGGGCGCTTCGGGCGCCGGAGCCGGCGCCGGCGCCGGCGCGGGCGCCTCCTCGGCCTCCTCGGCGACGGGCGACGCCACGGGGCTCTTGCGCGGGCGCCCCCGCGGTTTTGGTGCGGGCGCGGGCGCGGGCCCGAGCGCCTCCTCTTCCGCGGGCGCCGGGGCTGGGGGCGAGGGCACTGCCGCGCCGGGCGCGACAACCGAGAGGAAGCGCTCGGGCGTCGCCCAGATGAGGCCGTCGTCGTCAAAGCGCACGCGCCAGACGCGGTCGGTGAGCGAGTTCCGCAGCCCATCGTCCA
>Ga0302122_10000398_pt1 | contig 26889 bp, 16 predicted proteins | sample CB21_SCM_MG_FD_203115 | JGI IMG/M metagenome (GOLD analysis project Ga0302122, IMG submission 203115) | Marine microbial communities from Western Arctic Ocean, Canada - CB21_SCM | ecosystem: Environmental > Aquatic > Marine > Oceanic | place: Canada: Western Arctic Ocean | collected 2017-09-28 | reverse complement strand
TTGATGGTACACTCACCGATGGCGAGAAACGACTCAATACTCGCGCTTTAGATGCATTACGACGACTTGAAGAAGCGGGAATTCCTGTCGTGCTCGCCACAGGAAATGTTCGTGCGATTACCTATGGGTTGTGGCGTTTTCTCAAACTCTCTGGACCTATCTGCTGCGAGAATGGGGGGGTTCTTTGGCATCCCACATTTCGTCAACCTATTCTTCAAGCCGATGGTTCGGAAGCCAAGAAGGCTGCTGAATGGCTCTCTACCGTAATGGACCTCGACCCCGTAGGTATACAATCAAACCAATGGAGAGAAAGTGAATGGTGCCTCAACCCAAATGAAGATTTAGAATTAATTCGCTCACACCTTGCTGAAAGTGAATGGTCTCACCTCTCAGCCCTCCGAACAGGGTTTGCTATTCATTTGATGGAACCCCACTTATCGAAAGGGAATGGATTAGAGATTCTTCTCAAAAAAATGCGATGGTCAAAAAATGACATGTTGTGTGTTGGCGATGCTCCAAATGATTTGTCAATGTTTGAAATCGCGCATTGGGCCATTGCCGTTGGAGGAGCTTTTGAATCGGTATGCAATGCGGCCAATGTCCGCTCACCTCACATGCATGGTGCAACTTTCGAGCCACTTGTTGATGCAATTCTTAGTGAACAATAAGTCAGCAGACTCTGAGTTAAAGTTGCCAACTCCAGGATACCAACGAGACACTTACACTCGTTCAGCAACAACCATCTTCACGCATCGGGGCGACAACGAAGACGACTCGGTCAACATCGTGAGTGCTCTTCAACTTTTCAACAGCCTCTCGGATGGCTTTCGCCTCACCTTTGATTTGCATGGTATCGACACATGTATGACTTTCAGTAAGGCAATTATGATTATAAGAAGAAACTGTGATCGAATGAGAATGGCGTAATTCAATCAATTTATGTTCGACACCGTGTTGGTAATAAATGACGATTGTACCCTCCACTTCGATATGATCTTCCATTACGCTAAGGTCGCCTCTGCGAGTCGCCTCAGCAAAATGAAGGCTGGCATCTCTTAGGAACATACTTCGATTTGAATATCCCGATTGTTCAATTAGGAAATCCAAATGGGATGCAAATTCGGAATCTGTACTGAAAGAAAGTACTCTGCTCATGGTTGGTGGTCGGGAGAGGAATTAATAACATTTGTTAAATACCTATTATCTGACGAATATGCATGGTCAACCCCCCTATCATGTATGCCTTCATAACACTCGCCATTGCGCTATTCGGCGGATTGCTCCCCGTTTTCTCGAAGGTAAAAGAGAACCCTGAACGTTTGAAAACCCTCACTGGTATTGCTGCTGGAATTATTATTGCATCCGCTATGATGGTCGTCATACCCGAAGGATATGAGTTGGCCATGGCTGATGAACATGATGCGCATGGCAATGATGACCAAATTGCAGGTTCAATTGCATTGGTGATGTTAGAGGTTGAACACGGCGATATTAACGAATCTCAAGCAATCGAAGAGATCGAAACAATCGTTGGAGGCCATGAAGCACACGATGATGAAGAAACCCATGATGATGAAGCGACAGAAGAGTCACTCTCAAAATCAGTACTCCATGTCATTGAAGAGGTAGAAGATGGTGACATTAACGCAACAACTGGTTTAGAAGAGATTGAAGTATTAATCACCAGCCATGCGCATGAGGAAGAAGAACACGATTCAGAGATCGATGGTTGGTTATTAGGTGGAGCAATTCTTGGAGGATTTGTTTTGATGCTTCTTCTTGAAGGCTCAGGAATTGGACACGCCGTTCACGAAGAGCACCATGACCATGATGACGAACATGGGCATGACCATGTTCATCACAGCAACAATGGATGGATGATGGTTCTTGGATTGACGCTTCACTCTGCAACCGATGGACTTGCCATTGGTGCGGCCGCTGCCACAGGTAGCGTAGCGATTACCGCAACTGTGGCTATGGCTGTGCTCATTCACAAAGCACCAGCTGCATTTAGCCTCGGGGTATTTTCAATGCATGAACGAGATACAAGAAACGAATCTATTATCGACGTGGTCGTGTTTTCTCTGGCCACACCGATTATGATGATGATTGCCTTCTACGCATTTTCCAATTTGGAAATCCAGACCATTGGTTTAGCCATGCTGTTCTCTGCTGGAACTTTCCTATACGTTGCAACGGTTGACACTTTACCTGACATCCACAATCCTGAAACAGGCCGAAAAGCGATGTTATTTGTTTTACTTGGCATCATATTATTCTCGGTTCTTTTGTTAGGAGCAGATGCTGCTGGCTTGATTGAACACGCACATTGATGCAAATGCTAAGAACTGATTATCTCAAAGCCCATATCCAAACTTGCCCTTGAGCCCGATAGTGGAGGGCTTTTAACTTGAATCACTCTGAATCAAGAATGAATCGCTCGTAATCTGATGTAATGGACACCTGATGCGCCTTGAATACCATACTCAGAGGGGCTAAAAGTAAATGATTGACTCAATGAGTTCGGTAAGGAATTACTCTCCGCAAAAGGACCGCTGTGAGCGAATGATGTCCCGTTCCATGAGGCGGCGTAGAATCTTTCATCTGCACTAATATCCTCTATTCCTCCAGATTCGAGGTCAATTACCGCACTGGGCCAGGCGTCAAATCTGAACACTACAATATCGATTTCAATCGAAGTAGCATTGAAAAATGTAGGGTTCAAAGTCACTTCATCATCGTAGTGTTTCACCAATAACAAATCGTTGCGTATCAGATCGGTAGACTCTTGTTCATGGCCATGCCATTGGTCTTCAATCTTGACAAATGGTTCAATCGAGAGATTACTGGTTTGATATTCCCCTGCAGTCTCATCAAATTCCCATAATACCACCCAACCGTTATACCCGCTACGAGAAGCGATTGGAACCAACCAAGGTGCTTCGATACATAACGTCACATCTTTGGCACAAGGTTCAGGGTTCCCCCGATTTTTTGTGATGAGGTGACTTGCATCCTTCGTACTCAACCATGAGTAAAGCGAATTCAAATCACTTGTAGGTTCATCAGAGTATTCATTTGTTAGCCACATAATTTGTAAATCTTTTGATGATGCAACCATCGTTGCATTCTCCGGCACTTCTTCTGAAATCGAACGCAACATCATCACCCAATCTTCCGTCTTTGAATGATAATCGTACGTCTCGTAAAGATGGTTGGCAAATGGAGCAAATACAAACAATAAAACAACCATGAACGACAAGGTTGGGCGGACTCCTAACTCTGATTGGTATTGGCTGAAAGGCTGCCAACCATCTTTTTTCACGTCAATGGATGTTGGTGTTTCAAGTGAGTCAGGTTGTGGATATATTAACTGGTTCACCCAATAGAGTACTGGATCAAAAAAGAGGGCGGCCAACGCGCAGCCAAGTGGTACTAAGAGCAACATGTAGCGCACCTCACCATAGCCAAGCAGTAAACTGTAAATCATGATATGTGGTACTGAAATGGCTGAAATTACAGCCAGTTCTTTCCATTTCTTCCCCCAAAGAAGCAAACCGACTCCGCCAAGACAAAGCCACCATATTCCATCAGAAAGAAGCCCTAAACGAATATCCAAATAGCCAAGAATTGGGAAATTTTCCGCAGACCAGCCTACGCCCGCCACAGGGTCGAGTGCTCGGTCGACCGGCGCACCGATTTGAGGGCGTAGAGATGCTAGGAGGTCGCCCATTTCCATCCAGTCATTGAGCATGAAAGGGAAGACTGCCAACGACCATCCAAGAATGAACCATACCATGGGCTGAATCTTTTTGGACATCAAACCTGAAAAACCAATAACGCCAAGTAAGTAACTGAATGAATATCTGGCTAATGCCACTCCTCCGGAAGAAAATCCAATGAACAACATCAAAACCGAAGAACATTTTTTCCAATCAAGGCTCAATAACAAATTCATCACCATGGTTGCCAACATGGCTGCAAAGACTCCATGGTAATATCTTGCACCCCAATCAATCACAGCAGGTGAAGTCATAGCAGCAACTGCGAAAACCGTCGCTGAGGTTGTCGAAGCTCCGAGTTTTTTAGCCAAGGTATAGGTTTGCAACCCAAAGAGCAACACGATGAAACGCATTAACATCAAAGACACTGAGCCGCTTTCATCAAAAACAAGCGTTGTGCTCAAGAGTATTGGCAAAAGTGGAGGCCGAAAAATACGGTTGCTGAATGCGTCAATATCAAGAATATCGGCATAGGTTGATGCTTGTAAAATGTGGTAGGCAGCGTCATAATGGACGGGGTAACTTGTTGCCGGACGAATCAATTCACAAATACCGAGAGTCACAACAAGAATCAGCAAAACTCTTCGAGATAATTTGTTTTTTGAAATTGCTTTAGGGGCTATTCTATCAACAATAAAATAGCTTAGAGGCAATAAAACTAGGACTGAAAGAATTGAGGTGTGATGGCCAAGTAAAAAAAGATTCAACTGAAACCATCCAAATACCAACAGCACCAGCGGGGCGAAAAGAAACCAACGTTCTGTAGTGTCAAAACCGATAGACTTTCCTTCCATTGGTCAAGGCGAAATGACTCTAGGTTGTTTTACTTGTGGTTGTTTTTATGACTTCCCTTACATTGTAAACCAAATCAATTCCCAGCATAATCTATCTCGGATAGTAACGCTGAGTTTTTCCAAACACCCATTCTTTGAAATTGAAGGGTTTTGACCCCTTCGCGTGATGGTGTTTGGATGAGTAGCGTTCCGAAGGACGCACTGAAAGCCCTTTGAAATTGTGAATCCGTTTCAATGGGTATTCGGATAGACCCTTGCAAATATCCTGTTTTGATTGTTTCATTCTTCAAATCAACTTCAGGTTCGATGCTTTTTCCCTAGCATCTCTTTCTTAAAACGAAGTCTTCAATAACCATCGTAATCAGGTTGTAGTGGAGTTGTGTTAATGAGCGGTCTACCCAATTCCAAATCGGCCCAGCATCCAATCTCAGGAAGGTGGTATCAGAGCCAACTCGAGCTGGCAGTACACAATTATCTTGTAGAGACTCAAACGCCCTACTATTCCGGTGTTGATCCACAAGTACTCTTTCCACCAAATCACATGAGAAGTGATGATATCGTAATACCTGAAAGGCCAACACTTGATTTGCCAGAAGTTCGAATTGAAGTAGCCGGAATGTGGCGAAATAAGTCGTTTGGTGAAGAAAAGATGCTGAAATATCAGAAGGATAAGACAGAGGTCCACAATTATTGGGTTAATCGCAATGTCGTCCACATCATCCTAAAACCGAGTGGGAGGTCTAACATGCCGCGTAAATATCTGGAACAGCAACTCGGAAAATACGTTGGCGGTAGCCAAGCCCTTATCGACGCACTTGACCCCCCTCGCCGACCAGCTGCAACATATAATGCTGGAAAAGAAATGCTTGATACGATTCGCACTGTCTTCACAAAAGGCAGTCAAATTTCCAGCGATTTGATCCTAGAAAAACTAGGCCCAGGATTCTATCTCAGGTTGACTAAATTTTATCCAAATCAAACATTACACACTGTTGCTGAATTGTGTGAGTTAACAACAATGAATGCACCATATGGTGAAACTGAAGATCAATTCATCTCCCGCTTGCGTAAATTGATGGATGAGAGGTATGGAGGCTCACTACCATCCAGCGAGAAATTACGTCTAGAAGAATCTTGGGTGAATGAACGGGCAACTCACTTTTTCGGTAGCTACAGGAAGTTGCGAACACATCTAGGTTTGAAACAGTTACCTCCTACAAACTCAATTCCCGAATCGAGGATTAGAGCCGAATTGATCCAATTGATACCCAAGGGGGAGAGAATGCCGAGTTCGTATGTCATCCAAAAGAAACATCAGAGATTATACAAGTGGCTTAGGTATCGCTATGTAAAGAAAGGATTCTCTTCACCGATGGATTACTGTCGTTGGCTTGTATCTGATAAATGGACAGAAGAAGAGTAGTTCTGTTCACACTTCATTACAATGGGGTCCCCTATGTAACACCCACATTGTATAGGGTAGCGTTCCGACTGGCCCACTGCAACCCCTTTGAAATTCAATATCTGTTTCAATGGGTATTCGGATAGACCCTTGCGAATTATCTATATTCGATTATTCTATTCTCAAACTTGTTTCTAAACACTAAGATGTTCAAGACATGTTCAAAGGGCCGAGAGAGATAAACCAGCGAATGAATATCACCGATAAGAGTAGAACAAAACCGACGAGTCCGATTCCAATTTTTACCCAACTAATCACTGGAAGATTGGTTGTGTGCTCGTTTGAAACATCTTCATCATCTTCCCAGATGAATTCCTCATCACAATGTGGGCAATCAAACAATCCAAAAACGTCATCCTCTAATTCAACATTTTCATCACAATGAGGGCATTGAATTTCGACCATAGCATTACCACTAACTGCTATGAAATAAGGGTTGAGTCGTATTCTATTTCAAAGGGGAGCCCATGTGAATGTATGCGTACACGTCGGTACCGTTGTGGTCGCCCGAATGTACAAGGGGCCCTTGTAAAACCAATATATTCATCATTAATACTGCGAAGATTTGAGAATGTATTAATTAATATCTAGGAGGTTGTTGAACATACATAACTTGCTGTTTTGGAGTAGGGTTAGATGATATTAATCCAATTAGCATTACTAAACACCCAGCAGGTGCACAGAATATCCCGATGAGGATTGGAATTGTAAGAATTCCTCCTATCAACAAAACACTACCCACAATGAGCGTATTTGTGTTGGCCATGATGTTCCTATTGTGTAGTAGTATTTTTGGTTACCTTGGTTGAATTGTAAGAACTCTTTCCAGCTTGATTAGATGTACTTGCCCAAACGAGGGGGGAATGTATAGGTGTACGACTCCGTGGGCACCCTCGATGCCAGGGGTACAAGGGCCCCCCCTGCATATAGACAGATATTTGACTATGCCAAATGTCCGGGTGGTTGGCTAAATACTAGATACATGAGGATAAAATATGTCCAAAGAAATTGGCCCACATGGTCTGCCAGAATCTTTCTTTGTTGGCCATGTTTCTGAAACTGTATCTGAAATAAAAAATGAGAACCGAATAATTTCACAACACCAAATAGAACCTATTAATTTAAAATATAGTCCTAAAGTAAATCTCCGACATCAATCATATTATGTATTTGCAATCGGACTTATATTATTAATTACTTTTGTGAATTCAGCATTGAATAATTATTCTGTAGATGATCTTGCATTGGGAAATATATTGTGCCTTTTTTCCTTTGCCATAGCCTTCTTCATGAATGCTTCATACTCCAAAGGAAAATCAGATTGGAAATTGTTAATTGGTCAATCAAGTCGCACATCAAATAGTGGAATGATATTCTCGATAATTCTTGGAATGCTTTGTATTTTGATTGTAGTATTTGGGTTTATACTATTGTAGTAACTAAAAAATTTAAGTGTTTAACATCTATCACTTACCCTATGCTTCACTGTTAAAGAAATTGAATCATCAATAGTCAGATGGAATGCCAATTTTGTAATCATCCCACCACACATCAAGAGTTTGATTCAAATCATTCAAACCACACATTACTGAGCCACTGGTGTAAAGTTTCATTGTATTTATTGTCCTAAAACCATCTGGATTTGAGTCCGATGGAGCATGTGTCCATCCGGTAACATCTGCAACTTCAAATTCATCGCCATCGATTGTGGCATGCACAATTGCTCTGCCATTTTCGTTATTACCTTCGATCATAATGACATCTAGGGTGAACCATGAGCCGATAGGAACTTCCACATCTGAAATGATTTCTTCTGGCCAAACCGAATCCCATTCGCTTGCCCCTTCATCCTGCTTGTCAGCCTTGATTCCAAAATAGAATGGAGTCCCAGATTCATTATTCGGTTTGACCAAATTTAGAGTCACGCGGAAGGAGTCCTCTTCACTAGGTTGATTATTCCAATATTCTCCAATGGTCATCCAATTGATTTCATTTTCTGAATCTACCAGTGTTTGGAAACTATCCCCTAATCGAATCCGCACTTGATATTGGAATGCGTGCAGATTCGGATTATCCTTCAATACGTGCTGAATTCTTGCTTTTCGGGAACCTTTTTCTTCGCCATTACAGGCGACATCATCTGAATCTGAAATATTCTCAGCAGGTTCAACAATCCACATATGCATGGCTTGGTTGTTTGAATTATCTGGGTCTTGGACCAAATCAATTCCTCTCTGGGTTCTATCTCCTCCTCCAAAACAAAACAGTGCATCGCCAAAAGTTGAGTCCTCCAAATCGCCTTCCCAGTCACCATTTTGTTGTACGGATAAATCGGTTCCCCGAATATCATCCGTGCAGGGTGCAGTCGTATTTTCCACAAAGACATGCTCGGAATTTTCTTCAAAACCTGAAGAGAATAGCCATTCGAAATCATCGCTCTCTGGTTCATTCACTGGTTCTGAATTACCAAAGCATCCAGGGAGCACAATTAGTGCACTCAACATGAAAACATACAGATTATTGCACCGATTCATGATTGGAACCAATTGGCCTCGCTTCATAAAATTGATGCAACATGAATGGTCTTTCTGTGGGTCTATTTGTTCTCTAGTGACTATACTATCTGTCTGAAATTCCATTATACGGTCAAAATAACCGGTAACCGGCTCACGTCAAATCTACTCGTTTTAAGGAGAGTAATTGCCATCTGGAGCGTACTGAGGCAGTTGGTATTGTGAGTCGGTAATGAGTGCGTAAACCAGTACATCCATGCTCTCCAGCAAATCTTTGGAGCAGGGCTCCCATTCATTGGCGATGCCATCACAAGTTTCTGTATCATTCAGAATCCCCATATTACTGACTTGTGCCCAATACATGTACTCTATCGCCATGCACTGGTAGTCACAGGTTGCATCGTCATAGTGATACCATGATTCTTGAGGATAGCTTGAGGGGTGCTCGGTGAACTGACCACCGCGAGCCTCGTCCATCGCAGCGGTTAACAATGAAGAATTAGGTTCCAGTCCGAAGGCTTCTGAATAGACGTAAGTGTGTCCGATTGCATTGATTGTGTGCATGATTTCCTCAACGGTTGCATCAGATCCCCAATGCCCTGGTTGAGTAGGGTCGACTTCATCAGCGAACAGAACTGCGCTGACTCCTTCGCCATTGTAATTTCCTGCGAAGTCTTGGTACGCCGGCGAATCCTCGTAATCAAACATGGGCATCATCGCACTCATGTTTTGTAGTCTGCTCAATAATGCTGCATCATCGACCAACCCATCCTCATCATTGTCGAGCAATTCAGCAAGAACAGAGGCTGCGTGCAGGACCTGTGCATCGGTGAGTCCAGACTCGGCATAAATTCCCAAACCAAAGACCTCGACATACTTGGTAAAACACTGCATTCCAGGGTCGTTCGGATTTGGATTCGCCTCTATCTCAAAGTATGAAGAATTTGTTTCGTTTCCAGACGTTGAATTTTGTTGTTCACCACAACCCGTATCGCCACTCCCTCCATTTCCATTTCCATTTCCATTTCCATTTCCACCTCCATCTGTCCAGCCAAGTCCGCCTCCGGAGATATTGAATACCAATGTCAAATTGAAAGGTTCTTGGCCGTAATCTGCGGCATTCAAATCGACCCATGCTTGTGCATATTCCAATGCATCGCCATTCTGGTTGATTTCGAGGTCGTCAGCAACATCTCCATAGGTTTGGTCTGAATAATAATCAAAGTAACATCCAACTGATGCACCGTATCCGAGTTTATATTCTGCAATGAATGAGTAGATGGCGGCGTGAAACGGGTCTTCTGGCCAATTCATTGCGCACTCGTCTTCTTCTTCATCAGGGCAGCCAGAATTTGATACAGGACCGAAATCATATGGGCACTCGTCATCTGAATCGACGACTCCATCATCATCGAGGTCGTAGTCGCACAAACCCGAATCTGTAGCATAGATATCGTAATTATTGGCAGAGGAGTCCATACAGCCGAGGATTTCATCTGAATCGACGACTCCATCATCATCGAGGTCGTAGTCGCACAAACCCGAATCTGTAGCATTGATATCGTAATTGTTGGCAGAGGAGTCCATACAGCCGAGGATTTCGTCTGAATCGACGACTCCATCATCATCGAGGTCGTAGTCGCACAAGCCCGCGTCTGTAGAATTTTCATTGTAGTCGTTGGCTGAGGAGTCCATACAACCGAGGATTTCATCTGAATCAAGTACCCCATCATCATCGAGGTCGAAGTCGCACAAACTTGAATCTGTAGCATTTTCATTGTAGTCGTTGGCAGAGGAGTCCATACAGCCGAGGATTTCATCTGAATCAAGTACCCCATCATCATCGAGGTCGAAGTCGCACAAACTTGAATCTGTAGCATTTTCATTGTAGTCGTTGGCAGAGGAGTCCATACAGCCGAGGATTTTATCGGCATCCGTAACCCCATTTTCTTCTATACAACCCGAAACCAATGTAGTTAGCATCATCAGAACAATAATCGCAGAAATTGCAGTATTTCTATTTACCATGAAAAGAAGGTAAATTCCTTGCTATAAATCCTTACCTCCATAATTAGCCCCGATGAATCGTTAATTCATGGGCGGAATTGCTGGCAGCGAAATAAATAATTAGAACATGGTTTTAATGGACTATAGCACTCTTTTTACATATGCAGAAAATATTTTTCACTCGCCTATGCCATGCTTTCAATAGCGAGATTAGAAAGAAAGTGCCGGGGGCAGGATTCGAACCTGCGAAGCTTTACGCAGAGGATCTTGAGTCCACCCCCTTTGACCGCTCGGGAACCCCGGCTTATTGTTGAGCGTAGAACCAACTGTTTTTGACTATTCCTCTTGAGTTAAATCAACCAAATCCTTCGGACGCGGTGGTGGCATGGTTCGATGGTCCATTGCAGAATGAACTTGATGTGAAGTGAATTGATTATTTTTTTCTCGCCGATGAAGGAGTGCAGCCACAAAAACCCCGCTTGCGAGAAGGAAAACTAGCCCTGCAAAACCAAGTTTAGTAGCGGTTTGACTGTTTTGCTGTTGATAGGTTTGTACATCAGCAACTGGGACTGGGACATTACCAGTGTAATTGATAATTTTTACTGTAATTCCCAAACGACCAGTCTTCCATGCCTCGACTTCCCATTCATAATCGACCCAAGAACCACCTACAAGCATACTGGAATTGGATGCTAAAAGACGCCCGAGGTCATCGTAACATTCCACCGTCATGTTTCCTGAAATAACACCGACATTGGAGACCCGAACAAAGATTGAGAGTTGTTCACCAATCACTGGTCGGTAAGGTGTGACAATAATATCTTCGAATTGAGGCTCAAAGGCCATCCATCGAAATTGTGGCGTCAATGGCAATTGTTCGGTGCCAAATCCTGAGATTGTTCTTCCAGACATGTCGCTGCCACTAAACCAAACTACCAATTGGTCATTCTTGACAAGTAAAGAAGCATTTGATGGCTGAAGATTCACTCTCGAAGAAAAGGTATAGGTGGGTCCTGCTCCACTATAATAATCAAGAGATGCAGTTCCTGCAGAGTTTTCAACTTCTATTCCTGCTCGAGTAAAATACCAATGCATTTTAACAGAATTTAGATTCATGCCGACCTCATCACTAACTATTACAATGATTTCCTGATTTTCGAATGAATTCGAATCAACGTGTGAAAGTATTCCAGGTGGTATGGAAAGAATTGGGTGGTCATGGTCAAATGTAATATCAAATGTACGGAAAAGTATGAAGTGAGAAAATCCAATTACTTCCAAGTCTAATGTCGCTTGCCGATGCTTAAGAATCGTGGAATTCAAATGAAGTGACATGGAAAGACTCCCTGCTGATGAGAAACTAGAGTTCTGTTGTACTGAGCGCTCACCGTCAGAAAGAGTGGCTTGTAAGTACACTGCCGCAGGTAGATGTTGGGCGGGTATCGTTGTATTTGCATAGTAAAGTATGGTTTCTACGAGTAAATTGTCATTGGCATGAACCCAAATTTCGGTGGTGGTAAGATTGCCGGATGGTTGAGTTTGGTCGGTCATTTCAATTGAGCCAAGGGAAAGTTCTGTGGAGAGGTTCCAATCAAAGACGGTTAGGCGAGATAACCCTAATCCGAGATTTTGACCTTCATCGAAAACTTTCAACGAAGGAGTACCTGATAAATCCGAGGCGTTGCTTACATTCCATGCGATATGGAATATGATGTCAATTTGCCACTCTGACTGTAATGGTGACTTTGAAACCTGTATCACGGGAGGAATTTCAAAGCATGTTGTATCGTATATGGTGTCGTCAAATCGAGGATAATATTTGATTGAACAATTTTCGCTTTGTTCACGACTGAGAAGTGCCAATTCAAAATAATCAAGTGACGAAAGGCCATTTGCATCGGTAAGAATGAATGAAAATATATGTTCATTGCCAATGAGAAGTGACGAATTATGAAGATCAAAGGAAAGAGTTTCGGTATCGATTAATGTATCGAATCGTTCTTGGATTTGGAAGGTGGCTAAATCATTCTCCTCTCCGAATCCTCCACCGCCAAGAAGGTTGTTTCCGGCCAAATCAAACCCTGTGACAAAGATACTTGCTTTTCCTGAGGAACGCCCAACTGGCAGAATTTCCTGCCATGAAAGAAGTGGAAGGTCTATTTCTACTGACGTTAATCCAGAATTGAAGGTGACCGTTTGAGTGAAATATTCTTCCTCCTCCATCTCTCCGTTTCCATTCGAATCCTGGCTTGCTTCAAGCCAATAACTGAATTGAATGGTATTCGATAAGCCTTCAGGGTCGTCAAGCATTAATCTCAATGCCACATCTTGTTGCGCAGTCCAAATATGCCCATCTGCTGGAGCATGGCCACCTGAATCTAAAATAAGTAAAGTGGTCGTTGTGGGTTGGATTTTATCGAAGATGAATGGAATATTTTGCGATGGACTGGTTTGATCAAGACTTGTCGCAGTATTTTCTGATAACGGACCTGAACGTTCAATATGAGGTGAAAGCAAGATGCGCGTATTGCTTGGTATGTTCTCAATATCTGCTGGAGTATTAATTGAAACTGAAAAACCACCATTTGAATCAACATCTGCATACCATGATGAACTCCATTCAATTTGTTCATTCGGCCATTGGTCTGGTCCACCACTCAAATTGAGCGGAGGTACAGCTGTAGCATCAATCCGAATTTGAGCATCTCCTAAACCAACGAATGCGCCAACTATTCCTTCGAACCGGACATTACCAGTCGCTTGCATATTTTGGCTTGCGTTGAGGTGGAATGGCCATTGAGGGTTTGACCAATCATTCAAAATACGATCCGAATCATCGATGACATTGAAATCGATGACTTCTAAATCGTTCTCTATTTCATTGAAGAAGGTCTGCCGGAAAAGATGTGTTGGACCCGTTGAAAAACCATCGACATCGATTCCTTTTGCAAAGAGATGGATGTCATCGACATCGTCCATCAACCAGTGGCTGGTAAAAGCCCATGTTACCGAGCATGTGTTTACGGTGCATTGTATCGAGGATTCATTTTCAATTAATGAAGCAAAGCCAACACCGTAGAGTTGGCGGAATTGAGGCGAGGTGTCAAGGTTGTATGCTTCTACTTCCACAAAGTGTTCAGCATACGAATCGGATGAGGAAAGAGTGAAAATAATCGATGATAAATCCGGAGCGTCCAATTCCAAAGAGTGGGCATCACCTCTCCAATGTTGAGTTTCAAAAACAACGATTTGTTTGGGGAGCCAACGCGTATGAGTTGGTGACACTATTCGGTCAACCAGTTTAGTTTGCATTGCATAAGTTAAATTGACCATCACCGAACCTATGGATGTTTGAACCTTGATTGGAATATCCAAGGTAGATGTTGGAGATGTGTTGTAGGCGTTTTGAAGAATACTGTTCAGAGTTTGGTGAGAGATTTGAGTTGTCAGTGATTGACTATGAGGAATAAATTGTAATTGAGAAAATGCAACTGTAAAGTTACCATTCAATTGTAATTGTATGATGCAGATGTCTAAATGGACCGTGAGTGGTGTTTGGCTATGGCATGTACCTGTTGATTCTATTCGTTGATATTGAATCGATGATACTGCTTCAAATGAGTCGCCTTGAGCAAACGGTGCGTGTCTTATCCAGGCATTATTACCATCTGTTTCAACCGCCATCAAGAAACTGACATCATAGGATGAAGCAGTTTGTCCCGCCATATCATCACGGGCAATAAGTACTGATAGATTAGCGAATGTTACCCCCGATGCATGAGTGAAACCAAGCGATTGTAAACCTGAGATTGGATTAGAATCGAATGTTTCAATAGAGTAGAAATTACGATTTAATCCAAATTCGTTACTGGCATCGGACTCGGGCCACGAAAATAGTTCAGTGTGCTCAAGACCTAGTTCAATCACGGGGTGAATCGGTGCACTAGCACAAATGGGTTCGAAAAGGAATCCTGCGAGCGAATCGCCAGGGAACCATGTCAATGAAAAGTCCGTCACTAATTGAGGCCGACCTTGCCGTTCGATGGTTTGTGATAGTGTTGGATGATAGGTGTCGTGCCATTGACTGGAAGTCACTGAATATTGGCCATGGGTCGTAGTGAGGTTGCCCCCAATAGTTTGGAATTCTGCTCTTTGGAATGGACAAATGGCGTTCGTGGTCCAAAGTAAAGATGCAAGGTTAGTTGTTGCTTGGGAGGCGACTGCGCCATCTCCATTAATCTTGAGTTCATGAAGGTTTGAACCGCTATAATCCCCAATATGTGAAAGGTGATAGCCATCAAAGAACGTTAGCGTTCCAACCGACAATCGCTCAATATGGGGCGTAACTAACCGGTCAAGGGTCATCATATGAGCGCGAACATACAGATGAGGGAATAGGGTAACATCAAGTGGCAAATCAAGTGGTAGCGTTTGATTTTGATAGCCTACAAGTGGAGTGCCATTTGCATCGATAACATCGAACCGCACAGTTGTATTATCCGGTTCATGAACAAATCCATCCAATTGCCCCCAACCGAAGAGTGGGTCGGGAGTCAAAATCTCAGAGGTCCAAGTCCCCGCAGGTTCGTAGACATCGATTTCGATTCCCGCATCATCGATATACCATCCATCTAACTCAACCAGTTGATCGGAGAAGAAGCTGAATTTGGCGCGAACCGTAGAACCTGTAAGATTGGATAAATCGTATTCTTTGAGATCGAAGCCTCGTTGAACATTATGACATCCACCAACAACTGTTGAGCCATCAATAATTCCTTGGTTGTGAAATGGGGAGAAACTGTTCACCGTTGACAACTGGTCGTGGAATGAACCAAAAGTTGGTGGAATAAACCACCACGAATCACCGCCGTCCGTCGAAATAGATACGGTGCCACCGTCCCAATTAGATTCGGTACAAATCCAACTTCGGAATGTGAGTCGAGAGGTCGAATTCTCAGGGATGGTATATTCCGGTGAATACAAATCAGTCCACATATCACTTCGATATTCGTCATCCAAATAGATCCCTGCACCATTCATTCCAGAATGCCAAACCCCTGGACCGAAACCAGATGAATTACTGGTAGGGCCTACCTCCCAACGTCGATTTGACTGAGCCCATAATGACCATCCAGCTGGTAATTCATTACCAGATTCAAAGTCGTAGGTTATTGTTTTAGGAGTGTTATGTTCCAATTGTGTAAGCCATTGCCATTCATTCGGACCTGCTGGACTTTCTAACCAACCATCGATTGAGCCGTTGACACCTGTTGGTTGGTGGGTAAAATTATTCAATCGCCGAATGACTTCTGTGGAAGTTCCTCGGTTGGTCCAAACGCTCAAATCATCAAGTGCAAGTCCTTCCCAACCCGAAGAAACTGGCCCGCCATAATTAATTTGAGAATCCGTTTCGAGATTGAACCGAAGAAGGATGTTACTGGCGTTTTGGGGGGCACTCATTGTCCATGGGAGCGAATACCTTACAGGACACCATTCATCCATTGAATCGCCGCCATTGAACCAGCTACCGCTGCAAATGGCACCCATAGAAGGATGGCCAGGGTAGGTCGAAATCGGTGAGTAGGTCGAACCATTGTCGAGTGAAAGCCATGCTGTGAGATGATCACTTGCTCCACCTTGAATGTCCCAATTCACCCAAACTTCCAATTCGACATTTTGTCCAGTGGTGTTTGAAAGATTGAGTGGGAGCACCAAATCACCATAGGCATTCGGAGAGTAATCTCCAGTCATATTTCCGTGGAACCATGCCCCTGAGTCATCACCTTGATTGTACACTTCAAAATTATCAATGAACCATCCACCTCGCGCTCCAAGACTTGAACTGGTTTGGAAACATAATCGGAATTGAACTGTTGACTGCATATCTGTAACATAATCGTCAAGTTGGAATTGGGAATGACTCCAATTGCTTTCTTCTCCATTCCAAACAGTTGCCGGGGAGTGATTCAGGTTTGAGGTTGAAGAATAACCATCCAAAGGTGAAAGCAAACTCCATGACCCATTTGTATTTCTAATTTCAACCCATGCTGCATCATCATCAAAGAGGGCGGTCCAATGTTCAAAATTAAGAGAATAATTTTTGACAAAGGTTGGAGTTGGAATCGCCGGTGAGCGAAGACATCCATCCATTTCTGGCCCAAGGTCGCCTCGTGCTTGCGTTGCTAAAAAGCCAATTGAATTCGAACCATTGGTCGGAACAAGCATACCAGCATTGGAAGAAAAAGGAATAATACTCGGCCTTTGAATGGACCATGCTTCGTGGTCGTTACCAGTTCCCATCCACCCAGGTGCAACGACAACCGAGGATTCAAAATCCGTAATGGTCCCAAGTGAGGAATTGGTGGCCAACGTTAACTTTCCACCGTGTCCAATGCCATTGGTCAACTGGTGCGTTCCATTCCATTGATTTGATGCCATAACCCCGTATTGAGTACCGTTGTTTGACGAGACATTCCAGAGGGGTTCAACATCAAGTGTTCCATTCAAAAAAGTTTGATTCGAAGGGACAACAATTATTGAAGACAAACTCGTATTGACACTTGATTGATTCAAGCCCGGATGGAAGTACAAGCCGCCGGTTGTACCTTGGTCTGGTTCAGGAAGTAAAGTAGAAGAAAACGATGCGTCGCTCGCAGCGCTCAACGTTCCACTTAGCATCAAAAAGACCAGCAAAAAAGCAGTACATGACGACCTTCGGAAGTCGCTCGATGAACCATATTTTTTCAGCACTGGGTAAACACCTCGCTACGCGAGGTCGGCCATGGATTATCAATCAGCGCGCTTGATGTTTGATAATTCACCGATGAAGGGTTCAAAGTATGTCGGCCATAGGAGTGAACGATGTCGAACCACGGTGACCTTGACAGTGCTCAGTCGCGTGAGGTCGAAGAGCAGTTATTTGCTACCCACCGGCTACAAATTAATCGGCATGTTCCCGTCCCTCTTCCCCGTCAAGATTTTTGGAGTATGGTTCATCAATTGTTGAGGAGTTTGGATTCAGAAATCCAGAGTATGTTGATGAAAGGCATGACAGGAATGCGTCTGCAGAATTTGCAAAAGCGGCAAGCAAATATCCGGCTCATCGCTTCCGAGTTAGCTCGTAAGCGCTTGGTAGCATTGATGCAACATGTGTCATCTCAATCATTACGCACATCCACTCAACCCGGTATTACTCAAGATTTGCCTGCACTCGATTGGCTACGTCATGACCCGGCGGAGAAAGCAATTTACCACATGATGCAAGTTCAAATTGACCGGTTCAAGATGGAAGTCGATTGGAGTTCTATGCAAAATGGCATCGCTGGTGAAACAATTCAAGGACAAACTCGGCATGCACCAGGTACAGTTCAACTCGATTCGTTTGTCGAAACAAACCTCACAGGCTCTGCTCCACCGGATTTGGCGTTTGAAGACCAAGAACCTCCCACAGAATCATTAGTATCTAATGGAGATGAAGAAGAACGTTTCATCGATGAGGAATGGCCAGACTTGGATGAGTATATTCACGCTGATTTGGTCGAAGACGTTTCTAAGAAAACCGAGGTGGTAAGCGAAATAACGCCTGCTGATACAAGTGAAAAGCATGCAGCGGCATTAGAATTAGCGCCTTCAAAGAATACTTCCCCTCAGATTGAAATGTTTGAGATGGAGGAACAAGTCGTAATTGAAACACCTGAGGAAGTTGTTTCTGTTGAACCTGAACTAGATCGTATTCGCGTTCTGATGGCAAGCCCAGAACCCATCGCTACCAAAAATGGTGAAGAGCTCACACTCGAGGAAGGTGATATTCACTTTGTCGATTCAGAAACTGCTCAGTGGCTCATCGATTCTGGTGTTGCTGAAGCGGCTCCACTTTGAACAATTTTACCACCAATAATTTTGGTGGCTTATTCGTGTTAAACTGCTGACTTTGAACAGCCTTACGGCCAAACACATATTGTAAAATTAATCCGTTAAACGAATCAGTTGACAGAGCGCATTGAAAGTTCAATGCTCACAGTATCTGGGATGGAAATACGAGTAACTTGTCGTAGAGCGGATTCGCCCTTTCCGGAGGTGATATCCATTTCAAGCAAACGCTTGTGGACACGTAGTTCCCAGTGATCGTATGTTTCAACGCCTTCACCATCAGGTGCCTTGCGAACAGGAACAACCAGGTGTCGTGTAGGCAATGGAATTGGTCCACGTAGTGAAATACCACCGTTATCGCAAATGGTTTTGATTTGACTTGCTACAGTATCGATATCACGGTGGTTTTGGCCCGTAAGTTTGATGATTGTAACTGCTGCCATAGTGATACCTTCCGATTCCTTCCGATTTAAGTGAAAATCACTTCTTATCAATCTTCAAACAAACGCCAGCTGCGACGGTTTTACCCATGTCACGGATAGCAAAGCGAGAGAGTTCAGGGAACGTGTCCATTTGCTCAATAGCCATTGGTTTGTTAGGTTGGAAACGGATGAGGCATGCGTCACCAGTCTTGAGGAAAGACGGGTTAGCTTCCTTACCTGCTTTGTTAGTTTTCTCGAGTAGTTCAAGGAAACGAACTGCAACTTGAGCAGTGTGTGCGTGGAAAACAGGGGTGTATCCGACGGAAACTGCCTTTGGAATGTCCATAAGTTGAATTTGTCCGACGAAAGTTTCGTCGTGACGAACATACATAGGTTCGTTGTCAGTGTATCCTGCGACGTCACCACGGCGGATGTCGACTTGTGCAAGACCACGGACGTTGAAACCAACGTTGTCTCCAGGCTCAGCCTTAGGGACCATTGTGTGGTGCATTTCGATCGACTTAACTTCTGCCGACTTTTGTGAAGGATTGAATACAACTGTCTTTCCAACATTCAAAGTTCCAGTTTCAATTTTACCGACTGGCACTGTTCCAATACCGGAAATCTTGTAGACATCCTGAATTGGTAGGCGAAGAGGCTTGTTGATTGGCTTATTTGGCATGGTGAGTTTGTCGATAGCTTCGAAGAGTGTAGGACCCTTATACCACGAGCACTTATCTGATTTGTTGTAAACGTTGTCGCCGTTCAAGGAAGATGCTGGAATCATTGGGATATCATCCGGCTTGAAACCAGCCATCTTGAGAAGGTTACTCACTTCAGTGCAGGCGGTATTGTACTTGTCTTCGGACCAGTCAACACCGGAAATATCCATTTTGTTGACGTGAACGATGATTTGCTTAACACCAAGCACCTTGGCAAGGAAAGCGTGTTCCTTGGTTTGGGCGTTGACACCGTCGTTAGCAGCACAGAGAAGAACTGCTGCATCAGCTTGTGAAGCACCAGTAATCATGTTCTTGACGAAATCTCGGTGACCTGGAGCGTCAATAACAGTCCAGTAGTAGTTTGGAGTGAAGAATTCTTTGTGAGCAACGTCGATGGTAATACCACGTTCGCGCTCTTCCTTGAGTCCGTCCATGACGTAAGCAAGTCCGAAACCGGCTTTACCAGCTTCAGCAGCGAGTTTTTCGTTCTTTTCAACAACGTGGCCTTCGATATGACCGGAGTCTAATAGTAGACGTCCGACTGTTGTTGACTTTCCGTGATCAACGTGTCCGATGAACACGATGTTTAGGTGAGGCTTGCTCTTATCTTCCCATTGACTTCCCATGGTAATTACTCCTTAGCGAGTCCTCCGAACAACCACCCCTATTTGAAAAGCGCGACGCGCCAATACATAACCAAATTTGAATAAATGTGCCTCTATTCACTCTTTTTGCACTTCAATAAGGGTATTTTAATAGATTTTCCACTTCATTTCATTCTGCACCGTGAATCGAGCCGTCGTCTGCGATTTTATACAGACGGATGGTACTGGTTGCACCTGAGATTGCTTTGGGACTGCCTGAAATAGCAACAATTCTGTCGCCAATATCGATGGTTCCGGCCGCCATAAGAGCATGAAGCGATGCTTGCATAGTCTGAGAGCCACGTTCGTATTCTTCAACCATCAAACCCTCAACACCAGGAATCAATTGCAATCGACGCATTGCTCGAATTCGATTGCTGACTGCTGTGACTGGAATACCTGGACAATAGCCAGCAACCAATCGCGCTGCATTTCCATGTTGCGTGGCTACAACGATTCGTTTAGCCTTTGAGATTTTGGCGAGTTCAACGCCTGCGTGTGCTACTGAACGTGTTGATACAAATCTCGCCAAGCCACTTGGACGTTGTTCTGATGAGTTCAGCCCCTTTTCACTTGCCACTGCGATTTTGGCCATTGTTTCAACAGCAGCAAGTGGATATTTACCTAATGCTGTTTCTCCAGAAAGCATCACTGCAGTAGCGCCATGACGAATAGAACCGGACACATCGCTGACTTCAGCACGAGTTGGGCGTGGTTGTAAGGTCATAGACTCAAGCATTTGAGTTGCGACAATAACTATCTTTCCTCGTGTAAGTGCACCATCGATGATTCGTTGTTGTGCTTCAGGAACATCTTCAAGGGGTATCTCAACACCTAAATCTCCTCGAGCAACCATCACCGCATCTGCTGAATCAAGAATTTCTTCAAGATGTTCTAGAGCCACAGGGTGCTCTATTTTTGCAACCAAAGGAACGTGTAAGCCGGCCTCACGAATTGCTTTTTGAGCAGGTTCGAGGTCTTTGGCAGTTCGTACGTAACTCACAGCAATGTAATCGGCTCCAGCTTTGAGAGCATGGGCTAATGCTGCTTCATCATTCGGACCGATTGCCGGAAGGTCAACCATTGTTCCAGGTACGTTGACACCTTTTCGCTCACTTACAATTCCACCATCCTCGACGAGGCAATCAACGATACCACTGGGTTTTTGTGGTGAATGAATCACCTTCAGCCGGATCAATCCATCAGCAATGAGTACAGGGTCACCATCATTTAATTCAGCGGATAAGCCTTCATATTCAACTGGGATATTGGCTGAATCTACGTTTTCCATTGATTTTTGCCCGCAATGAAGTTTAACCGAAGCACCCCGTTCAAGGAGTACGACGCCTGAAAAACGACCGAGGCGAAGTTTTGGACCCGGTAAATCAGCAAGAATACATGTTGGCCGGCCCAATTTCTCTTCCAGTGAACGTATCCGTTGGTACATCGGCGTCTTGTCTTCCGGTGCGCCATGGGAGTAATTGAGTCGACATACATTGACACCTGCTTGGAGCAATGAGAGCAACGTTGCTTCATCATCACAGGCAGGACCAATGGTTGCTACAATTCGTGTTCGGCGCATGGTAAGCCCTAAGTTGCCAAGTGTTAAACATCTATCTCCACAGAAACACTGCTTCAACGATAATGCAGCCGAATAATAAACGATTCGACTTGTAAGTCATTGACTTTTTCATTTCGGATTTGAAAAACCCATTCACCATCACCATAGGTAGATTCGGTATCGGTAAACATGTACGAACTGAGTACGAGGTGAACACAATCGTTGTTGTCTTCATCACAATCACCATCGGCTCGTTGGTCTAAGGCCTTACCAGAGGTGTTACTCGCTTCTTCATCTTCTTCATTGAAGGCATAGATGTCGAGTTTGGCTCGGCAGTTACCAGCATTAGTTTCAATACAAGGCGGGCCATCTATTTTCGGATAGGTGAGTTCTCCAACGGCTTTGCGGATGGTATTGCCTTTGTCTTTATCATAGACGATATTCACATCGAAATCTAGAGTTTGCGCATTCCCGGAGGTATTGCCACCCATTTCAAAATCTGACCATTTCCCTGCATAGTTGACATAAACTTTGATGGTATCAGAATCTGTCAAACCTGCACTGTTGAGAATATTGAGGTTTATTTCATATTCACCAGGTTCCACATTTGACCAGTCAACCGTCTCGCCCGAGAAATCAACATCGTTTTCAGAATCACCGTCGTTATCTTTGTCGGTATCTGGATCAAGGTCCCAATTCCATTCTGTAATGTATTGACTGGAATCACCCGCTTCGGAAGTTGCTGCATCTAAGGTGACTGTCGTGGTTGCAGAAACATCACGGTCGGTCATTGATTTATCCATTTCACATATCCACAAAACAATATGTGTATTTTCATCGAGGTCGTCGTTGGAACAATCTTCATCATCTGCATATTGAGTGATTTCTGCTGATGGTGGTATGGCTGTTGCATCAGCGATAGTGATTTCTTTTGTTTGTGAAGAGGACTTTGTACCGTCTGAAACCGTCAATTCGACCGTTTTTGTCCCTGTTGAATCGTATTGCCATTCAGCAGAACGACCCGTTTCATCAATCGAACCATCAGCATCAAAATCCCAGCGATAGGTCAAGCCATTGCTGGGTGTCGAACTCGAGGCATCAAAGACAATGGAATCTCCAGTTCGAATGTTTGTTGATGGAGAATAACTGAAAACAGCGAGAACCTCACCATCAGAACCACTTTCGCTGCCTTCGAAAACACAACCAGAAAGGCTGGAAACTACCATTAGTAACCCTAGGAGAACGGGCATAGAAGCCGACTTCATGAGTTCACATGCGGGTACCTTCATCAAAAGGCCTTCCTTCTTTCAAGTCGAATTAGAAGGAAAACAGCGATGTTTGCTTATTGCCGGAGACCAATTCTTTTGCTGTCCATCCAAAAGCTTCAGTGATTCGCCCTAATGCTGCTGCTAAACGTTCAGCGTAAAATTGACCATCATAGGTCAAGATGCCGCCGTTTTCTTCATTCTCCAACCAAGGCACTACCCGCATTGGTCGTTGGGATGCATCCGCAACGATGTATGACACCTTCATACCGGAAGTAAAGCCAAGGCCGAGAGCAATTCTTGCTTTGGCGATACGAACTTGCGCCATACTGTCTGGATTGGCATAATCTTTGGTGAAATCGATGTCACCCTTAGAAGAAACTCGGCCTTTACATGATTTGGCAAGAATTAGTTCACTTGCATCGACTTGAGAATTCTTAAGTGCTTTTACACGTTCAAGTGCGTATTTTACTAATTCATCGCCTTCATCTGAAAGCGCATGACTGAACATCCGTTTCATCGTGTGAGTGAGATAGTTGAATGAATCCGTCCGTTGCGTCTCGTAACCGCGAATCATCATTTCCTCTACCGGCCAAACTACTTGGCCAACATAGCGCTTTTTCGCTCCATGACTGAAAAAGACTGAGAGGCCTTTTTCGAATTCAAGAACTGCTGAATCTCGGCTGTAGCGCTCAGCAATCTCAATGCCGAAATCGATCATGGATTGTTTGGCCACTTCCCATTTCTCAATTTTTTCAACCGCTTCTTGTTCTCCATTCTTAGCGGCAAGTATCTCATCTTCTCGTAACGATGAGGGAGAATTCTGGGCAACGGGAGAGCGGACGAAAATCGAATCGGTATCCGAATAAACCACGCCATGTCCTTCTTCTTCCAATTGAGCGATAATCGCTTTGATGTTATGGCGAGCCCAGGCGGTAATAGAAGAGCCGAGGTCTCGATGAGTGAAACGGTAAAATCCACTGGCAAAAACTCCATAAAAGGTATTCATGAGTATTTTTACCGCGTACTGCATCGAATCATGAAACGCTTCTTTGGCGCTATCGCCTGCATTTTTGGCATCTTTAAGAGCAGCCTTGTGTACATCCCGTTGTTCCATTAGATTTTCAAGAAGGCGCGGAACGAGACCTTTACGAACCGATTGATGGCGAAAACGGGCCCCCGTTGGCGCGGTATGTACAGGTTCCCCCTCCTTGGGCTGGTCAGGTTGTGCGGGGTCGATTCGGGTGGTATAACATATGTTTTGACCGATCATAATCGAAGGATACATACTCTTGAAATCGAGTACTGCAATCCAAGGGTGAAGACCTGCATCTACTTCGTGGACATAGCCACCCGTGATTTGCCCTTCTTTGGCTTCGGCGGAACCTGTTAGAGGAACTGCAACATTTTCTGCATCTGCTAATCGTATGACTAAGGAATCTACCAGTTGGCTTGTGCTTCCAATGGCAGCGGAATCAAATGTGACTTTGGCAACTGCTGCAATCGCTTCTTTGCGCCGAATAACTTGCAGAGCGTTCAAGATGTCAAGGGGTAAGGCTGCATCACGAATGCAATATTCCATCACCTCATCTGGTCGAGTGGCCCATTCCATGTCCATCTTCGATGCATCAACATCCATCTTGTGTTTTTCTTCATCGTCAGGGAATAACAAATTGCTGATGAATGAAAGTGTTTCACGTTGAGGCTTCAAAGCCATTCGGGCTTGCCACCAAGCATCAACAACGCTTCGGCCTGCAAGATTCCAAGCGCGTGTCGATTGCCGCCGAGGAAACAAACCATGTCGAGTTCGCCTTGACTCAGATTCACTCTGTTCAACTCTCCCCCATCCAAACAATTGAGCACGTTTCCTCCATTCCTTGGACTTCGTTTGAACTTGCATTCGGTCATTTAATCGCGGTAAATCGAAATTATCAATATTGTAACCTGTGATGATGTCGGGGTCCATACTACGAACAACCAAGGTTAAATTTTCCATAATACTGGCTTCATCGCCTTTGAATGAATACTCTTGACGTGTTCCAGTACCCATATCTTCAACCCAAGCAGCAGCGCACAGAATCGTTTCATGTTCAATGCTGGTTTCCAAATCAAACGAAAAGACACGGAAAGGAACGGGGAATGGATGGCAATATTCAAGTTGGGTTACTTCGCATGCAACCGTCATATCGACTGCATAACGCCCCGAACCGCCCGCTTGGATGACTGCATGGGTTCGTTCGAGGTTTTCATCGGATTCATTTCGCCGGTCAACGACGGTTCCCTGAACCGAGATATGCATTCCCAAATCATAATCGAGAAACATACGATTGAGAAAAGGAATATCTCCAGAATAAATTTGCCATGATTGTTTCGCGAGCGATTTGCGTAAATTTGGAACCAAGTATGGTTGTCGCGCTGTTACCGACCAAACTGGTCTTTGACCAAGGTCGGTGAGTTTCATGACGGGGCCGGTGACTTCCACGACATCGTTCATGCTCTCGACATTTTTGATTCGGTCAAGTATGAAATCACTGATTTCCATATCGTCCCGCCAAGCACTCAACGGTGTGATCTCAAACGACGGTTTGAGGCCTGAAACAAGGAGGCAGACCGATTCTCCATTTTTACTGCGACCGAAAATCTCCAAAACCGTTTTTTCAGAGGTGCCTTTTTCTTTATTGGCTTCGACCGAATGATAGCGGCCACTGACAACCCCGATGTCTCCTTTGTACGTCATCATTTCACCTCAAGAGGAAGGACTGTGACCCACTCTAAGGGTCTTGCCTTCGGTTGCATGTGATGAAAACAAATGCCAGCACTCCAAAAACACGCCTGTTATCCATGTTTTGCGAGAGGAATGATTGAAAGCCCAAGCCCCTTGGATGAAATGCTAAGGCGAGGTACTCATGATGTCAGAAGAAATTGATTGGGACAGTCTTACATTTTCACTCACTCCAACAGATACGATGTATCTCACTGAAACAAGTTCTACCGAACCATGGATGCCGGGTACTTTGCGACCCTATGGGCCAATTGAAATATCTCCCGCGGCTGGTGTTATGAATTATGGACAAGGATTGTTTGAGGGAATGAAAGCGTTTCGAACTTCGAAAGATCGTGTCGTTTTCTTCCGCCCAGAAGAAAATGCTCGACGTATGCAACGTGGTGCAGACCGGTTGAAAATGCCCCCTGTTCCTGAATCTATTTTCATTGATGCTGTGGAACAATGTGTTCAAGCCAATCTACGATGGGTACCGCCAACAGGAAAAGGCGCCATGTATGTCCGTCCATTGCTTATGGGCTCTGGACCTATTTTGGGAGTTGCCCCTGCACCATCGTACACATTTTTGGTGTATGTCACACCCGTTGGCCCATATTTCAAAGGCGGTGTATCTGCTATTGATTTGCTGATCTCAGAAGAATACCATCGTGCAGCACCTGGCGGTTCTGGTGGCGTAAAAGCAATCGGAAACTATGCGCCAGGGATGATGCCAAGTCGGAAAGCAAAGGATGCTGGGTTTGCAGAAGTCATCTATCTTGATGCTGAAACTCACAATAATATCGAGGAAGTAGGTGCTGCCAACTTCTTTTGTGTCAAAGGCAATGTGCTTTACACCCCTGAACTCACTGGAACTATTCTCCCCGGCATTACTCGGCAATCGATTATCGAATTAGCACGCCACAATGGCTATGAAGTAATTGAAACCAAAGTTTCTGCTGAGTTTGCCATGGGCGCTGATGAAGCATTTTGCTGTGGTACTGCAGCGGTTATTTCACCAATTGGTTCTATTACCAAAGGAGAGAAAAAAGCAATCTATGGCAACCAGAAGCCCGGCCCGGTTACCGAG
>Ga0302122_10000397_pt1 | contig 26916 bp, 16 predicted proteins | sample CB21_SCM_MG_FD_203115 | JGI IMG/M metagenome (GOLD analysis project Ga0302122, IMG submission 203115) | Marine microbial communities from Western Arctic Ocean, Canada - CB21_SCM | ecosystem: Environmental > Aquatic > Marine > Oceanic | place: Canada: Western Arctic Ocean | collected 2017-09-28 | reverse complement strand
CGGCACCCCGACTGGTCGCCCTACTTCCGGAGTTCCTACGAGGGCGCCGACCAGTCAACCAGAGTCAATCTGGTCTGCGGCGAACTGGTCCCGCAGAACCTCCGGCAGTACCCCTCGAACTTTCCAGCTACGATGGGTGGCGGGGACGCGGCCGCGAAGAAGAAGGCGATGGTGGACGCCCAGGGCATTCCCAGCTGGTCCATGTACTATAGGGGCGCCGACAACCCGATGCAGCGGCGCGTGCCTCGGGGGGACCCTTTAGCATCTTCAAGACCGACGGCGCGGACCGCCATGAAGCAAGCCGAGGCGTCCCTGGTGAACGACCGGTCGTCCGCCCGCTCGTCGGGCGAGTGCCCGCCCTTCAACGAGGCGGGTGAGAAAGGGCATATGTTTGAGACGACGATCCAGGAGCAGACGCGGCGGGAGGCCTTCTTCCGAAACGAGCGGGCCAAGTCCGCGCCCGCTACACGCCAGCCCTTCCAGACGGGCGGATCCTACAAGCCGCGCTGGGCTGGCGGGGGCGTGCTCCCCGAGGATTAGCTGGGCCTCGCCTCGGGGTCGTTTGTGTGCCGTCGTTCCGCCGTGGCGCAAAAAAATAAGAATAAGATACAAGAGATATTAACAGGTTCGGCCGGGGACGTCACTAGCCACACAGCGCCAGGGCCCCGACACATAGAACGAGGACACCGCCCACCGCGACGGGGTCCACCTCCACCTTCTCGGGGGGCGGTTGTCTAGGCTGCTGGAGCACCCACTCCACGGAGCCGTACTCCGGCGGCTTCTCGTACTCGGCCCGCTTCATGATCTTGATCGTGCCGTCCGGGGCCTTTTGGAACGTGGCCTCCGCATCAAAATTGTCCATGTCGAACGTGACGCGCGACGACGCGTTGAGCTGGAGCGTCGGCGCGCTCAGAATAAACACGAGTTCCTTCGAGACCTTGGCCACATCTCTATCAGGGTGCGCCTTGAGCGCGAGTAAAAGCTTCTTGGCGTCGCCCGGGCGCCCGGCGGCGTACAACGCTTGGCCCAGCCAGAGCTGCATCTCGCCGCCCTTTCGCGACGCGACACCGGCAAAATAAGATGCCCGGTTCAGCAGCTTGACGGCGTCGTCGTAGTAGCCCCGGTTCATCTTCTCCACGGCCGAGGCGTAGAAGATCTCGGCCTGCTCGTCGCTCGAGGCGAGGCCCTCGGTGCTCGTGCCGTCGTTGTACGCAGCCAGGACCTGCCGGATCTTGGTGGAACTGGTCGCGCGGACGCCCGCGAAGCCCGCGTCCAGCTTCGCGCCAAACATTCGTACCTTCTTGCCCTCGACCGGCGCCAGTATCTCCGGCAGCTTGTCGCGCGCGTCGCTCTGCGGGCCGTCGTAGGCCCGCGCGACGAGGGACCGCCGGCGGTCGAGCGGGGCTCGCAAGGCTTGCGCGAGGCATACGACGAGGAGGAGCCGCATTCTGCTTGGCGGCCCGTGGGACGTGTTGATGAGGTGCCGTCGATGGCGTAGCGCGACGGCTCCGAGTGCGGCTTTCCTTTTTGAACGAGTGCTTTGGCTGATCTGAGCCCACACGCCGTCAAACCGCTGGCGTTTCGCAGAGATTCGCGATGTGACAGTGTGTCACCGATGGCTGCGAACGTCGGACACTCCTCCGGCTTCTATATCACGCTCTACGCGGTCGTTTATGAGGGGGGCCCAGCACTGATTTGAGCACTGATTTGGTTCTTTTAGAAACAAAGCTCCGCGGGCGCCCCTGCATGCTTCTGACGCGGTCCGCGGAACGTGTGGACTCTAAAAAATCGTGCGGGGTCGCTTGGGTTAGCATCGTCAGGTCCATCGTGCAACTTGATAGCGCTGCCGCCCGCAATAGCAGCAAAGGACACGAACTTGCCAAAGCCTAAAATTGTTTGTTAAGCAGCAACGACAGCCGTCAAGCAACGTTGTATAGTTATATTCGCGAGCGAGCAACATGGCTCTCAGAGCAGCCCTCCTCTTGACCGGCGCCGCGGCGCTGACGGCGCCGGCGCGCACCACGGTCGCCCGCAAGGCCGTCGCGCTGCAAGCTGAAAACCGACGCGGCTTCCTCGGGACCACGGGCGCCGCCGCCGCCGCGCTCGCCGCGCCGCTGAGCTTAGTAACGCCCCCGGCCAACGCCCTGGACGTGAAGCGCTGGAGCCAGGTGAGTCTCCCGGTCTCGACGACGTTGTTCGACATCGCTTTTGATACCCCAGAACACGGCTACCTGGTCGGGTCCAAGGGCACGTTCCTCGAAACGTTAGACGGCGGCAAATCGTGGAAGCCCCGCGTCTTCGCCAACCTCGACGAAGAAGAAGAGGTGGGCTACAGATTCGAGAAGGTCTCGTTCAAGGGCGGCGAGGGCTGGGTGGTGGGCAAGCCCTCCATCTTATTACACACTACGGACTCCGGGAAGTCCTGGGAGCGCATTCCCCTGTCGCCCAAACTCCCGGGGGAGCCCACGGGTGTCACCGCGTTAGGCGGCTCCAAGGCCGAGATGACCACGTCCACCGGCGCCATCTACACTACTTTAAACGCCGGAAGAAATTGGAAGGCCGAGGTCAAGGAGTCGATCGATGCTACCTTGAACCGCGTGTCGTCGTCCGGCGTCTCTGGCGCGTCCTACTACTCCGGCAGCGTCGGCAACATTAAGAGAGCCGCGGACGGGTCGTATTTATCTGTAGCGTCGCGGGGCAACTTCTACCTCACGTGGAAGCCCGGCGACGAGTTCTGGCTGCCGCACAACCGGGGCACGCCGCGCCGCATCACGGCCATGGGTTACGTGGGCAACGACGCCTCCAACGGCGTCTGGATGACTTTAAATGGTGGCCAGATGGCCCTGGCCGGCGCCAGCGCCGCTACTGATGTAGAACCCGCCTTTTCGACCGTGGTCATCGACTCGGGCGGCTACGGCATCTTAGATTGTGATTATAGAACCCCGGACGAGGCCTGGGCCGTGGGCGGCGGCGGCACGATGTACTACTCCAAGGACGGGGGCAAAAACTTCAAGTTCGACGGCTCGGCGGACAAGATCCCGGGCAACCTGTACACGGTCAAGTTCTTCGGCGAGAAGACGGGCTTCGCGCTGGGCTCGGACGGCGTGCTCATGCGGTACCAGGGGTAGAGGGGTTCCGCGTAACCACACTACTATAACTTAAACTACGAGCCCGCCGCAGACGACGCCGGACTCTTGATAGGGCTCGGCGGCGGCACTCGAGTCCACCGGTCCGATGGGGACGCGGGCCGCGCGTGCGCCGCGCCCGGGTGACCGCAGTACACGCACGAACCGGTCTCCCCTTCGTCGAACGTGCGGCACGCCTCGGCCGCGGGGCAGCCCGCGGCGCCCAGGGCCGCGGCGACGTCTCGAAATACGCCCGATGCGGGGTCGTCTGCGAACCAAAACAGCGATGCTCGCACGCGCCGGATGCCGCGCTGCAGTTCCTGAAGCGCCAAAGAGCGCGCGGCCTGCGAAACCTTTAGTTCCGATTTGATCCCTTCCAATTCAGCGGTTGCCGATTCTAGGGCGCGTGCGGGGTTTTCCTCGTCGACCAAACGTTCACGATTTCTGTCGAAGCAGTATTTCTTCGACGGTGTTGCCTCGCGCAAACGTTCCTCGGCCGTCGCACGCGCTGCCATTGCCGCCGCGGCTTGCGCATCGCGCGCATGAGCCACGTGTGCCAATGTATCGCGCTCGCCCGTGAGTCTCTCGACGTCCGCTTCAAGATGTCGCGTCGCGCGTGCCACGGCTCGCGCCTCGCCCTCGTTCAGCGCCGCGACGGCCTCGGCGCGGCCCACCGTGAGCGCTTCGGCGCGCGCGACGGCCAGCTCCAGCGCCGCCAAGGTCGCGGCGTCGCGCTTCTCCAGTTCCCGTCGTTCCCGCGCGGCGGCGGCGGCGTCGCCGTCTGTCGAGGCATCCGCCTCCGCGTCGAAAACCAGTTTACCAATCGGCGAGTGCGGGTCCGCGCGCAGGGCCGCCAGCGTCTCCGCCCAGGCCGGCGGGTTCGGAGGGCTCCCGCAGTCGTATTCCTCGCGCAGGTGGAGGCGCCGCGACGGCATCTCGTCCTCGCGAAAGGACGGCGGCCACGGCGCGGGCGACACCATGGACGAGGGCGACAGCGCGAACGTCGGGGACTGCATTTCCGAGGGCGACCACACAGACGACGGAGACAGCGTAGACGCAGACGGCGATAGCGCCGAGGGTGACAGCTCGGACGCGATGGCGTCGAGGCGCGTCGCGACCTCCTCGACGCTGCGTCGCGGCACGGGCGTGGCATCCGGCGGCGGCGGCGGCGGCGCATCAACGTCGAGCGTTGGGGTTGACCCCGGCGGCGGCGGCGACTCGACGGTGTCGTCGTCGGGAAACGTCGACGCGAGCGTCGCGGGCGACCTCGGCGAGAGAGCGAGGTCGGCCCGGGCCAGCACCGCGAGCGACGCCACGACGCGCCGGAACTGCTGCCACGACAGTTTCCGCGCGCCGTCGGCGCCGTCGAGGCGCTCCAGAGCGCGGGAAAACGCCTTGCCGTCCACGCCGAGCAACCGTGGCGCCGACGCCTCCAGCGCGCGGCGCGCCAATTGGACCGTGATCGTGGCGTCGATGTCCGCCTGGCCGTCGAAGACCGTTTTCAGGGCGGCCTCGGGGCTCCGGGCCGGCGGCGGCGTGGGGGGCGGCCGCCGCATCGCCACCGGGGCGCGCGCGGCCCCGAGCACGTCGAGGACCGCCCGGACCTCGGGCTGCTGCCGCAGCCACGCCGCGGCGCCGACCGCGCCGGCTTGGTCCGCGACGTCGACGGGGAATCGGCCCTTGCCGTCCAGCGCGACGAGCGACGCCCCGAGACCACGCAGACATCGTAACGCCGAGACCTTGTCGGCGCCGGCAGCGACATGCAGCGGGCGCGCACCATCGCTTCGCATCACGTCCACATCGGCGCCGTTTGACCCCAGGCACCGTATTGATGCCACGGACCCGTAGTACGAGGCCCAATGCAGAGGCGTGGCGCCCGACACGTCTCGGGCGTTGACAGAAGCGGAAAATCGCGTCACGAGGCACTCGACGCACTTGTGTTGGTCGCGCGCCGCGGCGCAATGTAATGGCGACGCCCCATTATTGTTCGGCTCGCCGGGCCGGCCGGCGAGGAACTTGAGGGCCCTCAAGCTGCCGTAGCGTGCCGCGACGTGCAAGGGGCCGTCGCCCGTCCGGCTCCGCAAGGTCGGCGAGGCGCCGAGTTCCTCGACGAGAGCCGACAGCGCGTTACTAGCGTCGTAGCGCGCCGCGACGTGTGCCGCCGAGAAGCCGTCGCGACTCGTCGCGTCTGCGTGCGCGCCCAGCTCGCAGACGAGGACTCGGAGGGAGGTTACGCCTGTGTGAAAATCAAATTTCAGGCGCCCCACGCCATCGATGCGATGTTGTCTTCGTAACTGCATCTGCTCCGACTGCGTGGAGGTTCCATGCCATCGACACGACTCTGTCCCCGTCACCGCGTCTGCTTGATGGCGTGGAGGTTCACGAAGGTCTCCGCAATAGTTCTCAGGATAACTTAACTCACTGGTTGATTTCCACACAGCGCGACGCGGTCTCGTTTGGCCGCGGCATGTAAGGCGGTGTAGCCCTCGTGGCTGGCGCACTTGACATCCACGCAGTCGTCCAGCACTAAACGTCGCAGCTCGCGGACGTCGCCGGCGCGGGCGGCGGCCCGCAGCGCCCGCGCGGTGGCGGGGGTGGTGCTCATGTTACTTCGCTCGCTTATGATCTAGGCTGTCCTAGCTGGAGGTACGACTCCATACCATCCATTGTGGCAAAGTGTCATGCGGTGCCCATGAGAACGCTGGCTTCGTGCTGCGCCCCAAAGGGCACAGCGCCGACTAAAGCGCCGACGAGGGCTGCCCGTGTGTTGCTGAACGACACCCGCGAGTAAAACCCGAGCCCGAACCCGCAAATATTAATGGAGCGTGCGTGACGAACGGAGGCGTTCATGCTAGGCTAGCGCGGTGAGCGGGTTGCGTAATGAGCAAGAGAGAGAGGCACTTGCGGCAGCATGCGCGTGCGACGCGACGGTGAACGCTGCCACCATGAATCTATGGGGAAGGACAGCCTAGTACTACTCGTACCATGAATATATGGGGACGGGCAGCCCTAGGTCTCCTACTGGCGGAAGCCTACGTGCTGGAGCTCGAGCTCGATGGTCAGGCAGTCCCGCTGCACTTCGCGGCGCACGATAATCTCCCACACGTCGCGCGCGCGTGGCGCGCGGCCCACCCTACACTGTCTGGCATGGACTGTCCAGTTGGAGACGGCGTCTGCGTGGAACGCGTCCTCGTGCGCGCGATGGCACAGAGGTTCGACGCCCGCGCGGTGATGGACGAGGCGGCAACGCACTGCCTCTTAGAAGGCCACGCCTTCCCGGAAGACCAATTCCAAGCGGCGCTCGGCACCAGTCAAGAGAGCTATGCCCTGGAGCAGGTCGCCGGGCTATGCTACTGCGCCGCGGACCGATCTTTTGTACACAATCAGACCGCGGGCCAGACGGCCGCGACTCTGGCCATGGACGCGGCGGGCCTGGCCCTGCGCCTCGAACCGCGCCGTGCCCGGGCGGCGCGCTTCGGCCAATTAAGTGGCCAGGACCTCTTCGGCTTCGAAGTGGCCGACGCCACCGCCCGGTTCGCCAAGATCTACGCGCAGCTGAAGTGGCCACCCGACGGCTCACTGCCGGACATGGTACTCGGTGGCACTCTAGACCTGCCCCTGACGCTCGAGCCGCGCGTGGCGTGGTCGCCGTCCATAGAAGAGTCACGGGCCTTCGTGCAGATGGGCTGGGTGCACTCGGCGTTCCCCAAGTTCGTGGGGGACCAGCTGCGCTACCTTAGGGAAACGAAGTCCACCGCCTGTGGTGGGTGGTTTGACGTCGCGGCCAATATGGAGGGTTTAGACGCGTTGCGAAGAGGCGCGACGGCCCGCCGGAAAGAACATAACATCGACGGGGACGAGGCGCGGGCTTACGTCCACGTCCAGGCAGAGGAGGGGGGCCGTTTAGATCTGCCCCTCGCTTACTTAAATGTGACGGTCCCGCCTATCTTGGGGGCCGCGGCGTGCATCACAGAAGCGCCGGCCGTTCTGGACGGGGCGTTAAAAGTGGGTCCGGATGCGGTGCAACAGGCCACGCGCACCTTTGAGGCCGATGGCATCGCGGTCGTCGACGAGATGCTAAAAGACAAAACATTAAAAAGGCTGCGGGCGTTTGTCTTGGGCTCCACGATCTTCACGCGGGCCTATGCTCAGGGCTATTTAGGGGCCTTTTTAGGCGATGGGTTTGGCAGCGCGGGCGTCGTGCAGCAGGTGGCGAGCGAACTGCGGGAAACATTCCCCGAGTTGCTAGGCGATACGGCCCTGCGGCAGGCCTGGGCCTACGTGTACCCCCGGGACGGGCACCCCCGCGGCATCGACGTCCACAGCGACGACGCCGACGTCTCCGTCAATATTTGGGTCACGCCCGACCCCGCGAACCTAGATCCAACAACGGGCGGGCTGCGCATCTGGAACCGGGAGCCGCCGAGCGACTGGGCCTTTGGGAAGGCGAACCGGGACCTCGACGCCATCGGGGAAATCCTCGAGGAGGCGTCGTACGTGGCCATCCCGTACCGCTTCAACCGGGCGATTTTATTAAACGGGCACCGCTTCCACCAGACGGACTCGCTGCGCTTCAAGGCGGGCCTCGAGCACCACCGGATCAACCTCACGTTCCTGTTCGCGAAGCGGTCCGCGGCGACGGCGTGCCGGGTGTAGTCCGTAAGGGGGTCCTGTGTAGCCTGTGGGCGACGGCGTGCTGGGTGTAGTCCATAGGGGGTCGTGTGTATCCTGCGGTGGGGGACGTGCCATAGTACCTCTACTTGCTTACGCGTTGGATGGAGTGGGGGGTCGCGCGCCGCGGACCAGCCCAAGGCCAGTCGCCTATGAGGGGCAATAGGGCAAATGATCTCAGGGAACCCGATAAAAACGAGGTCCGGCCCATCGCAGCAGCACGCACACCCGAACGTCCCAGAGAGCGAGTCCGGCAAGCATTTTCCCGTGATGCCTGCACCTTCGCACGTCTCGCCACTAGTGCTACATTCAACAAAGGAAAAGAAAGTTCTCAAACCCTCGCAGACAGGAGTCACCGCGGGGCCGAACGCCTCGACGCCGGCGAAGAGCATTAACGCGAGAAGAACCAGGCCCGTTACGCGGGCCATTTTACTATGATTTTAGAGACCTGCGACCTGCGCGAATGTGCGCGTGACGTTGTGCTAGCCGGAAGGCGGTTGCGGCGGGGAAGCGAGCTGGCAAATCATCCCGTGCCTGACAGACTCCTCAACAGTTCAATTATAGTTGATCCATTCATGCGCGGTGCCGCGCGTCTGGGTGGCGGTCTGATCGACTCGGGCGAAGGATGTTGACTGGCAATGTTTGTTTTACGAAAAGCCTTTACCTGGGAGATGGGTGCCGCTGCCAAAGATCTGGCCGCTTTTCAAAAAACCCGTTCGTTAAAACTCGGCGACGCGTGGTGCCCACCCCCCCCCCGAGGCTTCCTAGCACCGTAACAAACAACAACCACCCTCTAGCACCACGATCATGGACTCACCCGCCTTACTTGTACCAAGCAGGGGCAGGGTGCTCAGGCGGCGAGCGCCTCGTCCGACGAGGCCTCCTTGATCGTCACCAACAAGTCGCCCGGCTGCAACGCGTCGCCCATGGCCACGCTGAGGCCGCTGACGACGCCGTCCATGGACGCGGCGCAGACCGTCTCCATCTTCATGGCCGACAAGACGACCATGGGGTCGCCCGCGTTCACGACGTCGCCCACCTTGACCCGCACGTCCACGACCACGCCCGGCATGGGCGCCCCCACGGCCCCGAGGATCGACGAGTCCGCCTTGGGCCGTACTACTAAGGAAGAAGACGCCGTGGCGTCGATTCTTTTAACTGACCGGGGAAAGCCATTGACTTCAAAAAAGCACTCCCGCGTGCCCGTGTTCTCATCAAGCTCCCCCAACCCAATGAGCTTGATGTTGACGGACACGCCCTGGCCGAAGCTCAGTTCCACTTCCTCCCCGACCTCCATGGGCTCCACGAAGGCCCGCGTCGGCAAGGCGCTTAAATCTCCGAATTCACTGGTCACACTCATGAAGTCCGCGAAGACCTGGGGGTACATGATCGCGGACATCAATTGGCGATCATCTACATCGACGCCGTGTTCGAGCTCCAGCGACGCTCTAACAGCCTCCAGGTCGACGTCCTCCAGCTCGGCGCCGGGCCGGCCTTCAAAGGTTTCTCCTAACTTCTTAGCACCTTTCAAAACATCCGTCCGCAACGGCTCCGGGAACCCACCGACCGGAATACCCAGCGCGCCCTGCATGAACTCGACAACCGAAGAAGGTAAATTGAGTGTCGAAGCGTCCCTCCTCACGTCGTCGGCATTGAGAGAGTTCGTGACCATGAACTGCGCTAAATCGCCGCAGGTCTTTGAGGAGGGCGTCACTTTAATGATGTCGCCTAACAGATCGTTAGCTTCCGCATAGGCCTTTTTGACGGCGGGCCACTGCTCCGCCAAACCGTTCTGGGTCGCCTGGAAGAGCATGTTCGTGTACTGGCCGCCCGGGATCTCGTGGGCGTACACTTCGCTGGAACCGGACTTCTGGCCCGACTCGAAACTCGAGTAGGAGACCCGGGTACTCTCCCAGTAGTCGATGAGCGGGGCGATGTCCTTCAATTGTACACCGGTGTCCAGGTGACTTCCGGCGAGGGAGCCGACGAGGGCGCCCATGCTCGGCTGGGACGTGAGGCCGCTCATGGCGTCGTTGGCCACGTCCACGGCGTCCGCACCTGCTGATGCGCAGGCCAAGTACGTGGCGACGCCCGTGCCCGCCGTGTCGTGCGTATGTACGTGAATAGGTAGGTCGGGGAACTCGTCCCGTAAGGCCGTGATTAACTTGATGGCCGCCGCCGGCTTCAAGAGCCCGGCCATGTCCTTGATGCACAAGACGTGGATGCCCGCCTTCTTCAATTGCCGCGCGAGCGTGAGGTAGTACTCCAGGTTGTACTTGGAATTGTCATCTAAACAACACCCGGAATAGCCGATGGCGCACTCGACCACGCCGCCCGCCGCGCCCACGGCGTCGATGCCCAATTTTAAGTTATCCACGTAGTTCAAAGAATCAAAGACCCGGAACACGTCCATGCCGCTCTTGACCGCGGTGTCGCAGAACTTAAAAATGGCGTTGTCCGGGTAACTCGTGTAACCCACGCCGTTAGCGCCGCGTAAGAGCATCTGGAAGGGGACATTCGGAATTTCTTCTCTCAACTGTTCCAAGCGCGCCCAGGGGCACTCGTGTAAAAACCTTAAAGCCACGTCGAACGTCGCGCCGCCCCAGTTCTCCAGGGAGTAGCAGTTGTGGAGGGCCTGGGCCGTGTACGGCGCCGCCGCGACCAGGTCCTTCGTGCGCACTCGCGTGGCTAACAGACTTTGGTGCGCGTCGCGCATCGTCGTATCTGTCAAGAGGAGCCCCTTGTGGGCTCGCACGGCCTTGGCGAAGCCCTCGGGGCCGCTCGTCTCCAGGACTTGCTTGAGGCCGATCCGGGGCTTGCTCTCGACTTTGGGCGGCAAGACTTGGGCGTATCTCGGTGTGACGGGCCCCGTCGCCCCCACGGCCCGGCGCCCGTTCACCGCGACCTCGGCCAAGTACGCCAACAGCTTCGAGGCCCGGTCGCCACCCTTACTGAACTCGAAGAGCTCGGGGTGGTCTTCGATGAAAGCCGTCGTGGCCCGGCCCGCTCTAAATTCAGGATGCTTTAAAACGTTGAGCGTGAACCCAATATTCGTCTTCACGCCGCGAATCCTTGTCTCCCGCAGTGACCGTGTCAACTTATCAATGGCCTGCTCATAGGTCAACGCGGAAGCGGTCACTTTCGTGAGCATGGAGTCGTAGTGCGGGCTAATAACAGCACCGGTGAAGGCGTTGCCCCCATCTAAGCGGATCCCGAAGCCCTCGCCCGGGCGCCACAACGAAATGCGCCCGACGTCCGGCCGGAAATCTTCTTCCGGATCCTCGGTCGTCACGCGCGATTGGATGGCGTAGCCCCGCACTTGGATGTCGTCCTGGGCACTCAGCCCGATCTCCGCCAACGTCTCGCCCTGGGCGACGCGAATCTGCGACTGCACCAAATCGACCCCGGTGACGACTTCGGTCACGGTGTGCTCCACTTGAATTCTAGGGTTGACTTCAATAAAGTAGTGGTTCCAGGTCGTCGGGTCCACCAGGAACTCCACCGTGCCCGCCGCTCTGTACCCCGCCGCTGATATCAATCTCACAGCGTCCTCGTGGAGTCGTTTCTGCAACTCCACGGGTAGACCAACAGACGGTGCGATCTCCACGACCTTCTGGAACCGCCGCTGCACACTGCAGTCCCGCTCGTACAGGTGGTAGGTCGTCTCGCCATCACTTAAAATCTGCACCTCCACGTGTCTAGGTGCTTCTACATATCTTTCGACGAACATGGCCGCGTTCCCAAAGGCCGTCAACGCCTCGCTTTGAGCTCTTTCCAGATTCTCCCCGAGCTCTTCATGGGAGCGAATGACCCGCATCCCTCGACCACCCCCGCCGTGCGCGGCTTTTACAATGACGGGGTAACCCACGGGGTCCTCGCCATCTTCAATAAAGCTTCGCACCTCTTCATGAGTATTGCACTCGCCGTCGGAACCGGGGACGACGGGCACGCCCGCGTCGATGGCCAGCTGCCGCGCCAGCGTCTTGTCGCCGAACTTGTTGAGTACTGTCGATTCCGGCCCGACGAAGGCGATGCCGTTGGCCTCGCACAGACGCGCGAAGTGCACGTTCTCGCTCAGAAAACCGTAGCCCGGGTGAATGGCGTCCACGTCGTGCTCCAGGGCGACCTTGACGATCTCTTCATACCCCAAGTAGGCGCCCACGGGGCTCGCATGTGTACCTACTTGATAGGCCTCGTCCGCCTTGTAGCGGTGCATGGACTTCTTGTCCTCCTTGGAGTAGATGGCCACGGTTCTTATATCGAGCTCCGTGGCGGCCCGAAAGATGCGGATGGCGATCTCCCCTCTATTGGCGGCCATGAGCTTCTTGATCTGGCGGCGCGGCGCGAGCGCAAACGTGCGCCGCGCCAGGGCGCCCCGCATGGCGCCTCGCTGGCGCAGCAGCGTGGAGCGCATCATCGTTGTGATGATGCACAAGCAGCGCGGTCCCGCGTTGGGATTGCTGCGTTTTCTGTGCCCCGAAGTTCAAGGTGGTCCCTGTCGCGCGGAGTGCCCTTTGAACACGCTCTGCAACGCCCAGCACTGGTAAACACCCAGTCAATCGCTGCCAGCAAACGCAAGCTGCAAGATTCTGGTCGTGCGGCAGGCTGAGCACAGATTTGCTGCTTGGGGGATTTGCGCGAAACCCGCAAGAAATCATGGCACGGGTTTTTGCGAAGGCAACAACTTCAGCAAGTACATCGTCACAACAACTTCAGCAAGCCGTGGTGTACGCTGTCGCCCGTGAGCATGGCGCTCTCCCTGCTCGACGGCTTTGACGGCCTATTGCCCTCCGCGGCGCTGCTGGCGGCCTCCCTCGGGGCCCTCGTGATGGCCCTGCTGCGCCGCCGGACGGCGCCGCCGCGGAAACCGCCGCCGCCGCAGCTGTCGCCGGAGAGCCTCTGTCCCGTCCTCGCGGAGCGCGCGCGCGCCGCGCGGCGCCCGACCACCCCGCCGGAGGTGGCGAAGCCGCGGACCAAGGCGCGGCGCGCGGCCGCCTACCTCGAGGACGAGGCCGACGATTCCAGCCTGTGGGACGTCAGCGCGCGCGGGTTTTTACCGGCGCGCGCGCCAAGGAAAGAGCCGACGACGCCCGCCCTGCGCGTGCTCCGCGATTTAGGGCGGGAGGTGCCTTCGGCCGCCCTGGAGGAGACCATCGGCCAGACCGTACGAAATAGATCAGACGACCTCGAAAAGGCGGCGGACGCCGTCCAATCTATTAGGCACGACGAGGAGGAGCTGGAGGTGGCCCACGCTTTATATTCTTACATCTGTTGCGCTCTAGTAAAAGAAAGTGATAAAAAAGTCGTGCCGCGCTGCTTGGCGCGGGGTTTTTGTGAAGTAGCAAGGCGCCTGGGGAGGCGGCCCATGCTCGACTATTCCGGTTGTGTCCTGTACAACTGGGCGCTCCTCGATGAGAAGGGCCCCGTGTCTCCCGACAACGCGCGCATGCTGCGGCGCTTTACCGGGCTCGTCGACGAGGAGTGGTTCTTCAAGACCCATTTAGTTATTGAGGCGGCAGCGGCGCCGGCCGTGGCGGCCTTGAATGAGGGCGCCGACGTCGCATGTTCCCAAGTCAGCCCCGAGTCCATCGCGCGGTGCCACGAGGTCTTATCAAAAATCGAAGATTGCTTCGGACATGTCGTCCGGGACTGCTTACCTCTCATGTTCGAGCGGCACGGCCAGCACGGCGCCCTGTGCGACTACTACTTCTTCTATGCTAGATTACGCCCTTTCATCACCGGCTTAGACGATGTCCTTTTCGAAGGCGAGTTCGACAACGAACCCGTGTCCCTGCCGGGCCCGTCGGGCGCCATGAGCACGTTACTCCCGGCCCTCGATGCTTTTTTAGGTGTGTCCAACTCCAACCGCACGTTGCAAGTTTTGTTAGACGACTTCTCCGAGTCGATGCCCGTGGCGCACCGGCGCTTCCTGCGCAAGATCCGGGCGAGCGGTTCGTGTAGGGACTTCGTCTTGAGTGCGAGGGATGCGGCGCCCCCGGTCGTGGACGACTGGTCCGGTTCAGCCTCGGAGGCATTGGCGCTGGCCGCGCAGTACAACCGGTGCATCGAGGTGGTCCTCGACTTCCGGTGGCGCCACATGCAGATGGTGCGGAAGTACGTGCTGGAGCCGGCGGGGACCAATGATGCCGTGGGGACGGGGGGCACTGCTGCTTTTTCTTATTTGCACGAGCACATCTCCGACACGGAGGCGTGCCGCGTGGCCGTCTTACAGGCGGGCGAGACCACGCCGACCCGAAGGAAGTCGCCGGGCGGGCCCTGCCCCTTCTTCGCCACGTCCCGGGAGGCGTTCACTCGAAATGAAGGAGCGGTGTTGGTTCCGCACGACGACGATCTCCTGTGGCGCGTGAATGCCGCTCATGGTTTGTTGCCGGAGCCGGATGATGGCGTGCCTAGTTCTTCCGAGCTCTTGAAGACCGTGGCGCGGCTCGCTAGAGAGATTCCTTGTAGTTGCGCGACGCGCGGGTTGTTTCGGAGTTACGTCGACGCGGAAGCATCGGCCTTATCAAAAATTAACGACGGCTTCGTGGACGCCTTGCGGCTGGCGGACTGCGAGCGACTGCGGAGCCGCTTGGCATTTATTGCGGCGGCCTACGCCCGGGGCGACGCCGCCTCGGCGCCGGGCAACGACAGCCGGACCCTCAAGAAGGCCGTCGCGGGCGACGCCAAGCTCTGCGGGGCCTTGGACGGCGCCCTCGGCAGCGCGTCGCGGCGCTTGGGCCGGCAGAAGCGCGTGCTTTGTTTTACGGATTTAGTGGTGTGCAACCGGGATCTGGCCTCCGAACGACCGCCGCCCCAAGCGCGGTTCCTGGCGGTGCCCGAGGAGGACTCGCTCTACGCCTCCCTGTACGCCGTGCACCGGACCACGCCCCTCATGATTAAAGCCATCGAGACCGGCCGCGACGCCCTGCGCGTGGACGACGCCCGCGCCCTGTCCGAGGCGCTCACAGCCCTGAAGCAAGCTTTGAGAGCGACGGCCGAAGCGCACCATTTTGACCGGGAAGCGGGGCGCGGGGAACGTGTCGTGATGCGGCGCTTGCGGCACTTTTTGTTACCGGCGGGCGGCACGGACGCCGACTTGGCGTCCGCCCTCTACAACGGCTTTGATAGTGCGTTAGTAAGCGCCGCGTGGCGGTTCCTCGGTGCCCCCATGCCTAAGCGGGGCCACTTGCAGCCCTCTCGCGACGCGGCGCGCCGGACGATGCCGCGGCCGCACCGCGCCTTTTTGTTAAAACTGTCGCCGCGGACGTCCGTAAGGGCGCGCGTCCTCGCGACGGAGGCCCGGAAAAGTAGGCTCCCCGTGCACGCCTTAGCGGTGGTGGAGGCGGAGTTCAACGCGTGCCTGGACGAGCTGCTGCGGGTCTGTTCGCGGCGGTCGCAGCTCGTGTGCCGCTACCTCCCGAACTACGCGGCCGAGTTCCGGCGGGACGAGTTCGAGCACGACCGGCGGGCCTTATTGGAGGGGCGGATGAGCGCCGTGCGCGCGCGGCGCCTCGGGTCGGCCGGCGACGAGTCGCCCGAGCGGCGGCGGAGCGGCGGGGCGGCGAGTCCAGAGTGTTAAGTCTTGTTGTATGAACTTTAGAACTCCGCCCCCGGTCAGTCCGAGCCGCGCGGGCAGCCCAGGGTCGTGTTCACGATCTCGGCGGCCTCGGCCGCTTCTTCAGCGCACCTCGCGTCCTCGGCCGCTTGGGCATCGACAACGGCCTTCGCGGCGGCCTCCGTGGAACTCACATACTGCGCCGCGTGCGCCGCCGCCCCCGCCCTCGAGGCCTCGATCACGTTCGTCGAGAGGTTGGCCTTGTACACCTCCTCGAAGGTCTTCGTGTTGCCGCTCTGCCGGACCTTCCACTTCGTGCCGCCGTCCGTCTCTAGTGTCGAGCGCTGGCGTAGTTTGGAGCCGTCTTCGGCGAAGACGTCCGTACACACCTCGCCCGGCTTGAGCACGAGCTCGCCCGCCTCCACGACGTTGTAGGCGATGGCGCCCTCGCCGGCTCGGATCGAGGACGCCGTCACGTTGACCAACACGGCGCCCTCGGCCTCGACACGAATAGCGTCGACGCTGGCCAAGACGCTCCTTTTTGCCGCGCCCTCCGCGATTCGACACGAGGACGCCGTCGAGTAGGCGTCGATGCCGAACGCCTCGCCGCACAAACCCTTGTCGCCTCGCTTCACGCTCAAGAACTCGCGCATGGCGTCGGCCTCTTTGCCGTCCTCCACTAAGCGAACAGCGTTCCTTAGATAGAGCTTGAGCTGGCCGTAGTCCCACCAGTAGGCGTCGCCGCCCACGTCCACCGGACCTAACAAATGCGCGCCTCCCAAGTCGAAGCCCGCCAACAGCTTCTCGATGCGGTTAAAGTGCGCGGTCGCGTCCTTAGATGATGTGCCCTTCTGGCCCATCATGGTGACGTAGGCGTCGAGCCGCAGGGTCATGGGCATCCACCAGTGGGGGTCCGAGTCCAAGCAGCCCTTCTTTCGCTTGAGTTCGGGGCCGAACTCGGTGAGTAACGCGCTTAGCAATGATGCGGTCAAGGAGAAGCTCCCGAGGGACGTGCCCACCTGAGCAATCGATCCGAGGCTGCGGGTCATGCTCTTGGCCGTGGCGTGGTCGACCTTTTCAATCTGGCAGGCCGCCCCGCTCTTGGTCACGCAGACCAGCCCGTACTTGTCGAGGCCCTTCTGTTTCCACTCCGACGCCGACGGCATTGGCGCGAGCATGCACAAAATGTCCGCGTGGGCCCGCGCCGCGTCGTACTCGTAGGTTTTGGTGGGCACAAACACCTGGTCGCCCCAGAAGACGCTGAGCCGGCCCTTGCGTGAAGCGGCGAAGATGCCCGTGGACTTGACCACGCTCTCTAAGATGGTCAACGGCACCTGAACTTGGTCAATGCCGAGCGGCGCCGTGGCCGGTAATTTCACGCCCGGCTTGTTGTTGTTCTCGGCGCCCGGGAGGGGCGCTAGGCGCGTCCCCTTGCCCGCCGTGTGGTACAACGCGGCGGACAAGTCGCCGCTCGCGAGTTTGGCCGCCAGGTCGGCGTCTCCATTCTTCTCGGCGAGGTTCGCGGCCTTGGTCCACGCGTACAAAGTACCAAGACCATTGCCCGCGCCGCCCTCCCAGTCCTCGTGCACGCATAGTATGGTGGCTTCCTCGGGCACGACGACGCCGCGGCCTCTTTCTAGCCGAGCCTGCCAGAACGCCGCCTGGTGCGCCGTGCCGCAGCAAATTATGATCACGGCAAAGCCCTCGACCTTGAGCATGGCGGCGAGCGCGTTGCCGCGCGCGGCGTCGGCCTCGTACTCGTCGTAGGCACTAAAGCAGGCGCCCATGGTTCACGTCGGCTTGCGTGCTCGCGTTATTGCAACTCGATGTTATCACTGCAAGAGAAACACGCAGCAAATCCTGCAATCGCCACTAGTGCTGGAGCAGTGTGCTCTGGCTGTGTTTCTTTGCCGATGAAATTTTTTATCGTGGAAAACCCGTGCATACGCGTCCCGGCTCCCGGCCCCCATGGATAGTTTCCGCTGAGCCTTGCGCAGCCATGCGCGGGCTTATCTAATTATCGACGCGGGCCGCCTCCTGCCTCCAGCTTTTGACGGGTTTCTGAATTCCGAGCGGCTGCCTTGCTACAACCTGCTGCTCACTGCTCCAGCGCACGTACGCGTCGTGAGAACTCAGCCAATGATGCGCAGCGTCGTTTGCACCTGTTTGCTGGCGCGTGCCTGTGCCTGGCCGGCTGCACTCCACAAATTTTGGCATGCCGCACCGCAGAGCAGTTTGGCACGCCGCGGCGCGATAGGCCGCGGCAATCCCATCGTTGCAACGGACGACATCGCGGCGATCGACGCCCAACTGTGCGCGGAGGCGCGCGCGGCGACGGCGGCCGGGGATCACGCCGCCGCGCGCCTCGCGTGGGCGGAGCTCGACGACGTGCGAGGCCGCGCCGCGAGCCCACCGCCGTGCGCACCGACGCCGAACGTGGAGTTGTTGACCCTCGTCGAAAGCCTGGGCCGGTCCCGGCGCTACGTCGCCTATCTGAAGCTGCACCGCACCGAGTTGCGCCGCCTCAGCACGAAGACGTCGCTCGCCCGGCGCGCGTCGGAGATCCCGCTCGCCAGCCTCACGCCGCCCTACAAGCGGCCCAGCATGACCCGCGAGGCGCACCAGGCCGTCGACGCGCTGGTCAGCGAGGCCGAAGCCGCGGACACGCCGGCAGAGCGGGCCCTGGCGTGGGAGGCAGTCGAGGAGATCCTGTCGCGGGACAACTCCGTCGCCTGCGCACCGTCGCTCGACGACGAGGGCGTCGTCGAGGACGATCTGATCAACCTCGAGGTGGAGCTCTGCCTGGAGCACCTCGAGTCGCTCGCGAACCGGGCGGAGATGAGCGGGGCGTTCTCGTCGCTGCGGCAGCAGGTGTAAGGTGTTGTGCATGTGATCGTTTTTGGGTTTATCTTAGTACACAGAGTTCGGCGACACACGCGGGGGAGAGCTCAGCGCGACGCCGCCAGCTGGAACTCGAACGCAATTTTCTGGGCAAAGTCCGCGTCCGACAACTCCCCGCGCGCGTGCATGCTCGAGAGCAACTGGAGCCGGTTCATGTCAACGCCCGCCCCGGCGCCCGGCGGCGGCGCGCGCGAGGGCCCCTCGCGCCCGTAGCCGTCCTCCCACTCGAAGAAGCCGCAGCAGCCCTCGCGCCGGTAGCCGTGGTGGCAGCAGTAGTAGACTCGACCCTTGTTCTGCCCCGTCCGCGCCTTACGGCGCACCGCCACCACCCCACATGAGCACGCCCGGCCGTCGCCGGGTTGGAATACCGGCACCGGCGCGACCGACGGGGGCGCGAGCGGCGGCGCCACCGGGATGGGCGCGGGCCATTGCGCGGGCCCCGCGGCGGCCTTCTTGGGAGAATTGTCGTCTATCTCGATGACGTGCCCGCTCGCCTCGGCGTCCTTGATGCGGGCGGAGACCGCGTCGATGGCGTCCACGCTGCCGGTGACAATCACATCGTCGTCGTCCGGCGACCGCCGGCGCTTCCGCGACTCCTCGGCATCTTCCAGGCGCACCACCTCCTCGCGGCAGAGCTCCTTGATTTCCGTATGCATGGCGTCGAGGGAGCCTTCTGGATAGGACAAGATGTACTCGGCCGCACGGCGCACCTTCGTCTTTGTACGACCCTTGCCTTCAAGCTGCGCGATGGCGTGGAGCACGGCGGCGCGCTCCGCCGTCGATAAAGGCACGGCGCGCGGCGGCGGCGGCGGCGGGCGGACGGGCGGCAGGCGGTCGCGGTACGCGCGCGGCGGGCGGTCGCGGTACGCGCGCGGCGGGCGGTCGCGGTACGCGCGGCGGTATCGTGCGGAACGGCGCCCATTCTCACGAGTCCTTCACCGGGTCGAACGGCATCGGCGCCCCGAAAGCCGGGTCGAACTCGGCGCCCACGAGAAACTGTTTGCCGTCGTCGCTCTGGTCGATGATCGCGCGCCAAAATCCGTCCTGCTCCGGCCCGGGCGAGCCCTGCCACCGGACGAAGACCTCCGAGCCGGTCGGCGGGCCGTTGAGCAGCGCGTCGAGCAGGTCCTCGCGCCGCGGCGCCGGCGCCGGGATCGGCGGTGGCGGCGACGGCGCGACGCGCGCCTTTTTCTTCTTGGACTTGGCGGCTGCGCCGCTCGACTTCTTCTTCGCTTTTTTGGCCGGCGCCTTCTTGGCGAGCGCCTTCGCTTTGACGAACTCGTCCAGGCGGCCGCGCGCGGAACTGCCGCATACATCCACGAGGTCACCGTATCGCGCGACGATCTCGTCGGCGCCGCAGCCGAGTTCTGCCGCGAGCGTCAGCAACTTGGGGCTTTTAGCCAGCGTCTTCGTCCAACACACCTCCGACTTGAGTTCGTCGTAGACTACGAGGTCGTCCTCCACCGTCCACACCTTTGCGTCGCCGGCGTTGTTCTCCTTGCCGCGCAGCATGCGGCTGCGAAAGGTCGCTCGGCGCGCGACGGGATATGGCTGCGGAGAGTTCTGGAGGTGGTAGCTCGGCGCGCGCGACGGGAACCGCTGCGCGTCGCTGGGGAGGAACTGCAGGGTTCTTGAGTACTCACGCGCTGCGGCGATCCGAGACGCCCGCGTAGAGCAGAGCGCGCCGCAGAGCCAGATCCAAACGAGAGCGGTCCATCGCACGGGTTTTTCCAAGGCCGCGGTGACGCCATCGACGCGTCTAGATAACGGGCGTCACTTCTTCTTCTTACGCCCCCCGAAGCAACTAGCAGTCCCCGAACTCCAGGCAGATGGGCAGGTTGATCGCCTTCTGGGCGCCGCCCTTGAGCAACTCCAACGCCGAGTCGACCTTGGGGAAGATCACCTCCCCGAGCGCGTTGCCCTCGCCCAGGCGCCGGATCAGGGGCAACAATGTGAAGCCCACGGCCAGCGGCAACGCGACGGACGTGAACGCGTTCACGTAGTCCACGGGCGTCATCTTGTTGGCCTCCTCGGCCTCCGCTTGTAAAATGGGCCGCCACTTCTCCATCAAGTCCTCCTGGGTCATGAAGGCCTGGATGTCGCGCCGCGCCTCGTCGCCGTTGATCGCAATACCATCCTTGGCCTTCCACTTCTTGTAGGCGCCCACGAACTCGTCCGTCGAGATGGGGTACTCCGTGACGTCGAAGGCCGCGCCCATGACGATTTCGTTCGGCTTGGCCTCCGCCTCCTCGGTCGGCGCCGCTCGTCGTCGCGGCGCCAGGGGCCGCGCGGTCAAGCGCGTGTGCGGCACGACGTAGCTCCGGGCCACGGCGCAATTGATAGCCAGCAGGAGGGTCCGTCGCGCGGCCATGGTCGCGGAGAAGAGCTTCCTGCAAGAGAGGCCGCTTGGTGCGGTTGTCTGGCGGATGGACTCCGGCGCAGCAACTAGTTGTGCGACGGTTGGCGCAGTACTACTATAGCGTGTTGTGAGTGATTTTATCTCGCGCAGTGGTGTTGCGTTTGTGCTAATCCCGCTGTTTTTGGCTACTTCAAAATGACGGGTTTTTCGCCAAAACCCGTAGCGTGTGAGGCTAATACAGGTTGTAGTTTGACAGGTTTTCGACCGAATGACGAAGGAGTTTCTCCCCCGGGGCTCCCGCCCACTAGTCCTGGACCGTAACGGCAAGCTCGGGCGTGAGGCGCGTTGTCGCGAGGCGCTTTGTCGCGAGGCGCTCTCGACGTGGCTGTGTCCGAGCCACCACGCGCCGCCGACGCGCCAAAGGGAAAATATGACTCCTCCAAACTTAGGCAATGCGCGCGGCGCGGCGGCACGGCCCCCTAGCGGCGGCGCTCGGCCCGCGCGCGCGCGGCCTTCTTCCGGATGGCGTCCGCGTTGCGCTTTTTCTTGTCGGCCGCGGCACGCTTCGACGCAGCGCGCGCGTCGGCGGCCTTCTTCTGGGAGAGCTTCTTCGCGGCCTCGGCGGCCGCCTGCTTCGCCCGCTTTTGCGTGGCTTGTGCGGTCTTGCGCGCGGAGGCCGCCTTTTTGGAGTCGGCCCGGGCCTGCGCCGCCCGCTTCTTCGACGCGACCTTGGCCTCGCGGTGCCGCTTTTGCTTATCGACCTGGGCCTGGCGCTTCTGTCGCTTGGCTTCGCGGCCCTTGGCTCGCGCCACTTTTGAGTCCTGCTGCCGCTTGGCCTTGGCAAGGTTCGCGAGCTTCTTGTCCAGGCTCTTCTCCTGGGCCTTGTACTTCGCAACCTCGCTCTTGGAGTTGCCGGCGATGCCGCGCAAGGCGCGAGCCTCCTTCATCGCGTCGCGCGTGTCGGCCATGGCCTCGCTCGTCTTCTCGCGCGCGACCTCCTCCGGCAAGAGCTTCGGGGGGGCCTTCGTCGGGGCCGCGGTAGTCTTGGCGGGCGGGGCCTTTGTCGCCGCGGCGGGCGCCTTCGCCGCCGGCGCCTTGCCCTTCGTCGCCGGGGCCTTGGCCGCAGCAGGCGCAGCCTTGCCCTTCGCAGGCGCCGGGGCGGCCGCCTTGGCCGCCTTGCCCCCCTTGGCCGCCGGGGCCGGCGCGGCCTTCGCGGCCTTCGCGGCGGGGCTGGTCGGCACAATTGTGCGCGCCTCCTTCTTGCGCGCCGCCTTGGCATCCCGCGCCTCCTGGGCCGCCGCCGACCGCGCCTCCTGCGCCGCTCGCGCGGCCGTGGCCGTCTCGCGCGCCTTGACCCGCGCGTCGGCCTCGGCCTTGGCGGCGTCCGCGTCGCGCTCCGACTTCGACTTGCCGGGGGCCCTGGTCGCCGCGGGCGCTTTCACAAAAGACACGTCGGCGGCTTTCGGCACCGCCACGGCCTTCGGCGCGGCCTTCGGCGTGGGCAGGGCCGCCGCCACCGGCGCGGCGCGCGCGGGCGTAGTCACCGCGGCCTTGAGCTTCGTCTCCCGCAGCGCGGCGAGCTGGCGCGAGTACTCGGTGCCCACGGGCTTGGCCACCGTGTTCGCGGCGACGACGACGACGGGCGCCGCGGCCACGGCGTCGTCAGCGAGGACGGCCAGGGGGGGCGCGGCGATGCCGGCGAGGGCTACACCTGCCACGAGCGTGCCGAGTTGTTTACTGACTGCTTTTTGCTGGACTTTCGCATTGTATTGCTTGGACCGGGGCGCCAGGCCGCCGGCCAGCGCCAGAATCGCCAGCAAAGCTACAGGACGCATGACTGGAGTTTATGACGACGTCTGGTAGAGACCAGGACTGCGCGACGACCGCGTATCCGCGCGCGAGAGCAGCTAAAAAGATTGCATCTAAATCTCACCTCAGGTCGGTTGCGGAAGCGCCCGTTTAACCGAGGAACGGCCTCTCTCGTGGGCACAGACGTGGCGAACGTGGGGGGATGGGTCGTGGGCGGACTTTTTACGACGCGGGTTTCCTCGATCAATCGAGCTCAAGACAGGCAAAATGAAGCTGTGCGTGCTCTTGGCGGCACCGGCGGTCGCGCTGGTCGCGCCTGTGGCGCGGCCTATGACGGTGCTTAGCGGTGTAAAAAAAAATGGGCTCAAAGCGACGGCTGTGGCGCGTATACGACTTCTACAGCTGCGCGCAATCTACGGTCGCCAGCGCCGCTGCGGGGCCGGTTGGACGGACGCGAGGCGCTGTGGCGGTCGTACGCCCGCATGCCAGCGGTCCGGAGCGCTCGCGCTGGCCGGAGCGCGGACGGCCGCCGTTCCCGACGTCGGAGGCGCCGGCCCCGAGGGAAGGCGGCCGTCGTTGCGACCGCGGGCATACACACCGTCGGCGCGACCGCTGGCTCACACACGCACGAGAGAGACGAGCCTTGCGCTCACCGTCGCTCGCCCCGCAGACCGTCGCCGTCGCCGCGAATTCGCTGAGCATGCCGTTCCTCGAGCAGCCGAAGAACCTGGACGGGAGCATGGCCGGCGACGTCGGCTTCGACCCGCTCGGCCTGAGCGAGATCGACGATCTGGGCATCGATTTATATTGGCTGCGGGAGGCCGAGCTCAAGCACGGCCGCGTGGCGATGCTCGCCGCGACGGGCGTCATCTGGGTCGAGGCCTTCGGTCCCCTGCCAGCGTGGCCCGAGGCCGACGGCCGGTCGCAGATGGACGTCTTCTGGGACGCCTGGGAGGAGCACCCCAACGCCATCCTGGCGGCCGTCATGTTCATCGCCGTGGGCGAGGCCGTCAGCGGCGTCGCGACGACCATGGGCCGCGCGACGGGCGAGCGCGCGCCGGGCGACTTCGGCCTCAACCCCCTCGAGTTCGAGATCACGGAGAAGCTCGCGACGCAGGAGATCAAGCACGGCCGCCTCGCCATGTGGGCCGTCATGGGCCAGATCGGCGCCGGCCTCATGACGCACGAGCCCGCCTTCGGCAACCTGGGCAAGATCTTCTCCTAGGTCGGCGCGGTGCGTGGTAAAAACAGGTTCTTTGCCTTGTGGCGCGGGGAATTTGCGCGGAGGCGACGGCGTCGATGGCTGATCCCGGCGTGGGATCGTTGGCCATCTGTCCTCTGGACAGAGCAAGCGCGAGGGAGGACGCATCAGTCTCGGCTTTATTGGGCTTGCGATTGCTGGTTCCCGGATGTAGCAAACGCCGCAGACGGGGCGATTCGCCAAAGGACCCGGCGGCGCACTGCTTGACCTCCTCGTAGTTGCGCCACTTGCCGCTCTTGCCCGGCCAGCCCTGCACGTTCTCCATGCGCGAGAGCTGGCCGAAGCGGCGCGTGGAGGCGCGGTCCGGGCGCGGCGCCGCGGTCGCGGCGCGGCGTTGCGCAAACTTTGACGGGCTTTGGAGCGCCGTCGTCGACGCGACGCAGAGCATGGCCGCGGCGATGCGCTCGGCGCGCGTCGGCATTTTGAGTCGGCGAATCGGGCGAGTAATGGTCAAAATGTGTTTTATTGCAGTGACAGCTTTTGCCACTTGCAGCTGTCGGAAAGAGACAAACAGGCAGGCCGCGACGTCAATACGGGTTACTTTCGAGTCGCAAGCGTCGCGCGAGGCAAACCAGGTGCCGTCACGTGGAGAAAATCAACCAACCTGCTCCTCTCTGTGTGACAGACATCGGTGCATAACTTTCCTCAAAATGGACCTCGTCACGGACACGCGTCTCGAAGATACATTACATACATTATACTAAAAAGGCAGGCTCTCAGCTCGAGGTTTCCTCGGCCGCGGCCGCGCCCACGTCCGCGCCGTCCTCCTCGGGCACGTCCGCGCAGACGACGTCGAGCACGCCCGAGACGCGCGCGGACACGCCCTTCAGGTCCGCGAAGGCCTCCAGCAAATCCAAGCGCGCGGCCTCGTTCTCCGCCTGCGCTTGCAATATGTCGCTCGCCTCCGGCGGCGGGTTCGCGACCAACGCATCGCACGCCGCGCCCAGCGCCCTCGACTGCCGCACCACGCTCCGCGCGATGGTCGCCAGCTCGTCGTTCGACGCTTCGCGGCCGGGCACGGTGTCGCTGGTGTCGTCCATGGCGGCGCCGAGGGCGTCGATGCAGTCGTGCAGGGGCACGGGCCAGGCGGACTTCGATTGGGCGGCGTCGGGCGCCGGGGGCGGCGGCGCTTGCATGCCTGTGGAGAGACTGGTCGCCGCGTCGTGTGCCATCCCCCTCATGGGGTAGGAAGGGGCAGTATAGCGTAGTGCGGTATTCCCCCCGTTTTGGTGGGGCGTCCTCTAGCTTCCCGGGAACGGGTCGCGCGCCGGCGGGCACGTCGCGAGACCAACTTATGGGTAGCTTCTCTTTGGGCGGGGGCGGGCGGGGGGGACTTACCGGTGGTTTGGTGCGCAGCCATGGTGTGCGCTTGTTTTGAGCAGCGACGCGATCTGGTGCCGCGCGGCCGCGTGCGCGCGGCGAACGGCTGGATTGGTGTGCAGCGAGTGCAGCGAGCAGCCAGTGCTGGCGACCAGAGACGCTCCAGCGAGGGCGTGTCGCGCAGCGATGCGCCAAGCCAGTATCACCCAGCGCAGCTCGTGCGCCGCATCGGTGTGCCTAAGCAACTACGCGGCCGTGACGCACACGTTATTTTACTCCCACGGATTTTTCTCACGGGTTTTACTCCCAAAACGGAAGACGCCGCCGAAGGAGGGCCTGGAGCACGGAAACTTAGTCGTCGGTCCCCATGTCGAGGAGCCGGGACACGTTGGAGGACGAGTTGCCGTAGCGCTGCGTGATGCTCCGCCCGAGTTGCCGCTGCGCCGCGGCCATCGCGCGCCCGTTCTCGGCCCGCTGCTTTTCTACCGCGGCCTTCTGCTCCGCGTTCTGCTGCAGCAAGGTCTTGCCCTGGACCGCGAAGGCCGCGCAGGGCGCGTGGCCGCCGTGCTCCTCCCGCCGCTTAAACGGCACGTGCCGGCCGTACGCGGACGAGGATAATGCCGTGGAGGACATGTCAAAATCGAAGCGGGGGAACATCTCGGAGCAGCCCGGGTTCGAGCCCACGGCGAAGCGATTCACGCCGTAGCTGGGCCGCTGGACGCCCCGCCCTCGCGCGAAGGGATGGCTTAACGCCACCTCCGGCCCCTTGAGCACGCGGTCGCAGCGCACGTTCGCCTCGTAGGAAAAGGTGGGGTCCGGGATCGTCGCGGGCCACTTCACCTGGGGGTGTTCGCTGAACTGCGTTTTCATCTCTTGGCGGTGCATGCGAGCCACGAACTGGCTCTTGCGCGTGTCGCAGAACCGTCGGTGCGTCGACGAGTCCGGCTGGGAACTGAAGAAGGGCAGCTCCACCAGCGTCTTGGAGGCCAACGCCTGGGTCATCCTTGCTTCCTGGGCCGGGCCGGGGTCATACGTGAGGTCGGCGGCCATGCTTTTTGTTGTTGGAGGGCTGCTGCCCCTCGACTCGTTTGGGTTTAAGGCGTTCTCTGGCTGTCGCGGTGGTGCTCGGCGGTCCTGGTGGCCGTATGGTCTCCGGCAATGCGCAGCGCCGCCGAGCTGCTACTAGCCCTGAGATGCGGCGAGTGCTCGGGCGGCGCGCGGGACGGCTCCCCAGGCCTCGTACGCCCCCACGACCACTACGCGCCCCCGCGCACGTGACTTGCACCTACTAGGAACCCGAGCGCCTAGTACAACACCAACAGCCTGTGCAGCACGGTGCTAAAGTGCTGGGTGTCACCGGACGCGCTTCATAAAGTAAGAGGCGAGGGACCCCGTTCGTATAAGCGGATACATCACTTCCCGGCTGCCGCGTTACACGTCCGCGCCGGGCGCCCCCCCAAAGCGCCGCAGCGCTTTTAGGGGCAGCCGCGCGCGATGATGCAGCCGGCCGCCATGGAGGTGACGGTGGCGGGCGACGCGCCGCGGAGCATGCTCGCCGGTTTACGGTTGCAGGTGGAGGCGCTGGAAGCCTTAGGCGGCCCGGGCGGCGGCGGCGTCGACCCAAGAGTAGCGAGAGAGTGCGCCAGGCGGCTCAGCGCCCTAGCCGCGCGGTCGGAGACGGCCCACCCCACCTCGCAGAAGCGCCCGCCCTTCGGGCGGCAGGGGTCCGGCGTCTCGACGGGCTCCGAGGAACCCGTCGCCGACAAGCGGAGTTTGTTGAGTAGGGGCAACTCCAAGCAGTCCGTGGAGTCCACGGCCTCCAATCGATCGAAGCGATCGGATCGAAGCGGAAGTTCGCCCCCGGGCCACGCGTCGCCCACGGAGGGCGAGGCCAAGTCCGAACACGGGAGTGAAG